>Ga0172379_10000228_pt1 | contig 153147 bp, 136 predicted proteins | sample GrowelOW334metaG_FD_119756 | JGI IMG/M metagenome (GOLD analysis project Ga0172379, IMG submission 119756) | Groundwater microbial communities from an aquifer near a municipal landfill in Southern Ontario, Canada - Groundwater well OW334 metaG | ecosystem: Environmental > Aquatic > Deep...
CCCCACGTCTGGGTCTCTTTTTTTAAGGTCTTTTGCAATTCCTCATTGATCCGGCCGCGTTCACTGTTGGCGGCCTTCAAACTAAGGGTCCCGATTATATTACGGAGCGTCGTTCGGGCCAAATTAACGATCTGGTAGCTATAATTATTGACGCTATATTGGGAGGACTTGACGCTGGCTTCATCTTCTTTTACTTTAAAATAAACCTGCGCGTCGACTCTGGCATTGAGGTTATCATTGGTAATTATTTCCTGGGGTTCGGCATTGATCATAACTTCGGTAATATTGATCTGATACATTTGGTCAATGACCGGAATAACCCAATGAAAACCGGGATTAGCAAATTTCCGATACTTGCCAAACCGCTCGATCAGCCCACGATGGGTTGGACGAACAATTTTAACTCCGGAAAAAAACAACATTACCAGGAACAGACCAATCGACAAAACATATATTAATGACATCTGGCTCCTCCATTAAGAAAGAATAGGCTTCTCTCTGATAATAATGTATTTAAGAAAAACAAACAAGTTCTCCTGGTAACAATTCATGGCATTAAGCGGCTCTATATGATAATATTAAATTTGCTGATCGATGGTGGCGTGAATTTTAAGGAGATGCAACAATGGCTAACAAAGAACAAGGCGGAAATAAGAACGTTAAGAAAGTCGCGAAGTTGTCCCTCAAAGAAAAACGGGCTTTAAAGAAAGAAAAGCGCGCCCTTAAGGGTTAAGCCCCTTTTTTGACCGGGATGATCGGGCAGTATTGCTTAAGGAAAGCGACCGTATATTTGTAGATCAGGTCGGCTCCTTTTTTGTCCAGCGGCAGATGCCCTTCCCCTTTTAAGACTTTCATCGCTTTATGATCGTTTTTGATATCAGCGTAGATCTCCTCAACATTGGCTTCGCTGATCCAGGGATCGTTTTCACCGTAAAGGAGCAAGCACGGCTGTTCGATCCCGGCAATGTCCCCTAAAACTTTCTCCCGGCTATTCACCCCAATGATATCGTCGAGAAAGACCTTGGTTAGGACCGCCCAACTCCCGTTTCTCTTGATCACGAAAAGCTTGCCGGTCAACCGCCAGAAGAAAAAGACCACTTTTTTGATCTGCCGCTTGGAACGTTTGGCAAAGATCCGCAGGTGTTGGCCCAAACGGGCGAATTTTTGCGTCAATTCGTTGAAATGGTTGAAGCCAAGCTCGACCACATCATAGACCGGACAGATGCCGATGACCGCTTTGATCCGGGGATCGTGGTTCCGGGCGGCGTAAAGGAAAGAAGAAAAACTTCCGAAGCTGTGCCCGGCAATAAAAAGCTGTTCCTGATCGACCCCGGAAAACTGATGGACAAAATCGACCACCAAACTGATGTCGGCGACCAGCTCGGAGATCGTATACTCGCTGAAATCATGCCGCGCGACGTCGCCGACCGAATAATCGACCGTCCAGGCCAGGAAACCATCCGCGGCAAAACGACGGGCAATGTTGATCAGGTCGTATGAATTACCGGCACAACCGGGAAAGATGATGATCGTCGGCGCTTTAGGGGCCGGTTCTTTCGGTTGGTGAAGATCGAGCTGAATGACCCGTCCCTTTTTCTTTTCGATCGTAAAACGGCGGATGTTTGAAGGACGCGGCAGGACAAAATGCTGGCTGGAGAGCCAAAGCGGCGCGAAATCGAGCGAAACTGTTTCTTCGTTTATTACCGGTAAGTCGGCCATCTTAAGCATCTCCCTTCCTATATATTTATCGATATTTAAGCCAAATATCTTGCATTCCCACCCCTCGCTTAATCTGCTAAGATACTCTTATGGAAAGCCTGTGGCATAACCTGACCCCGGAACTGATCTTTCAAATGGTTGAGAAAACCATTGGAGAAGAATTAACCAATATTTGCATCAAACGGAACAGTTATATCAACCGGGTTTATGAGTTGGAAAAAGCCGATGGCTCCAGGCTAATCGTTAAATTCTATCGTCCAGGCCGTTGGGATCGGGAAACGATCCTGGCGGAACATAATTTTTTGGCTAAATTACAGGAAAACGATCTATCAGTAATCACGCCGATCGCGATCAACAACCAAACCCTCTTCACCCATGAACAATTCAATTTTACCCTCTTCCCGAAAAAGTGGGGGCGCGCGATGGACGAATTCGATCAAGATGGGTGGCAAACGATCGGCCGACTGATCGCCAAGATCCATCAAACCGGAGAAAAATTAACATCGGCCAAACGCCTGACCTGGCGGCCCAGCGTTGTCACCAGCCAGCATCTCCAGACAATAATTGAAACCGGGTTTATCCTTCCCGATTTCGCTCCTTCACTCAAAGGAGCGGTCGAACAATTGATCGCCAAAAGCGAGCCATTATTTGACCGGGAAGAGACCTTGCTCTTGCATGGCGATTGTCACAAAGGAAATTTTATTTCCCGGCCGGGCGAAGGGATCTACATCATCGACTTTGACGATTGCTGTTTGGGACCGGCGACCCAGGACCTCTGGCTCCTTCTCCCTGACAAGCCCGAGAAGGCCCCTAACGAAGCGGCCTGGCTGATTAAGGGGTACAAGACCTTCCGGAACTTTAATGAGTCGAGCTGGCATCTGGCCCCGGCCTTAAGAGGAATGAGGATCGTCCACTACGCCGCCTGGCTGGCGGTCCAATCAAAAGAGAATGACTTCAGCCGTAACTTCCCCGAAACCGGCACCCCCCGCTATTGGAATAGCCTGGTTAGGGAATTGCAAAGTATCGTCGCGGACGAGCTTTAGAGGAAACGTTCGAACCGCTCTTTTTTCGCCTTGCAGACCGGGCAAACTTCCGGGGGCTGTTCGCGGGCGCAGAGATAACCGCAGACTTTACAGCGCCAGACCGGGAAGGCCAGCTTTTCCGGCAGGATCGCCGACTTCCCTTTTAGTTCTTCTCTAAGATCAGCTGTCGGCCGGCGTTCCGGAATCGAGGTTAACTTCTTTTTCCCCGCCAAAACTTCTTCGGACACATACAAAGCACAATAACAGGCACCGTAATCGATCAGATCGGGATCGCGGTAATCACAGGGGCAGATGATATCGAGATCAGCCTCTTTCTTCCCGCTCGCCAACCGGCAGGGACAGGCCTGGTAACCATAGCGCGCTTCGTTGACCAATAACCCTTTCACTAAATCTTTGGCAAACTCTTGATCAGGATTGAGGTGATAGCCTCCGGCCTCCGCCTCGGCCTTTAATTTATCAAAAAGCTGGTCAGTTGCTGAACTCATGATTTATTTTCCCCTCATCATAACCGACAATGCACTTTTTATTGTTAATGACCATGGTCGGAAAAGAACAGGGTGGGTTCCATTTTTTGATCTCCGCCTGCGCTTCTTCGGTTTCGTTGACGTCCAGCATATCGACGTCGGTATAATCATAAGCGACACCGAGATCGTTAAGCAGTTTCTTAGTTTTCTTGCACCAAACGCAGGTACTTAAGGTATACAGTTTGATCGAACCTTTATCTTTGCCGTCAACGTGGGTCATGGTAACCATAAAATAATCCTCCTTGGTTTCCGCCCCTTACAATCCACTCTTACCGCCTTCAATTATATCACGCCAAAGAGTCCCAACTTTTATGGCTTAAATAATAAAGGGAGCAGTTCTTTATCAAAATCGGCGGCGGTAACGAAAAGCTCACTGGCTCCGGAAACGTTCTTGGCCCGAAGATAAGCGGGATAGACATGGCGCTTAACCCGGCGAAAATCGGCGTATTCGATCGTTTTAACGACTCCGGAAATCGATATTTGTTTTTCTTTGACGACCATCTTTAAAGCTTGATCGACCCAAAGCTGGAGTTTGAAATAGGGAGCTTGTTTGGGCGCTTTCAGCATCAAGACCCGGCATTTATAAACAGCCGAAGCCTCCCTTGTCCCCTTGGGAAAATTTATGACTACCGTTTCCCGGGTGACGGTTTCGACCGCATAATCCGCGAAGTTCCGGTCAATCATCAGGTCGGCATAACTGAAGGCCGAGCCCAAAAACGAACTGCCCAGGATATGACCGGTCAGTTTGACCGGCCGGCCGGCATCGACCGAAAACAACCACAAGCTCTCCCCGATCCGTAAATATTTTGTCCCTTGCTCGGCCAAGCTCTCCAGGGTGATCAGGGCCCGGTCGGCGCCGTTATTATAAATGACCAGATCGACTGTTCGCTTCTCGCCGCCGCTTTGATAGCGCAGTCTGGCGGTCAGTTGGGAGAGCCCCTTTTCCGCCGGAGCCAGCGCGGCGGCCAGCGTCGCGATTTGCAGCAGGATCAAACCGATAATAATTTTTCTCATCGCAGCCCTCTCCAGGCCGGGACCAGCATCCCCAGGCAGGAAAAACCAAGACTGCCGCCTAAGCCCAGGAACAGGTCCGACCATTTTATCCCCGGCTCGATCTCCAAAGGGACAAAATCAAGGCCGGCCCAACCGAGCGGAACCGTCCAACCAACCTGATTAACGATCAGCGCCAACGCCCCGCCGATCAGGCCGGCCAATAAGCCGATAAGCGCCGCTTCGTAAAAGAACAAGCGCGCGAGCTCCCCCTTTTTTACCCCCAGTCTTTTCAGCGTCTTGATCTCGCGGTCCCGTTCGGCGACACTGGAAGAAAAGAAATGATAAAGCAGAGTGCAACCCAGAAAGAGGAGGAGTCCGCTGAAAGCCAGGCCAATCAACCGCCCCTTCTCCAGCCAGATCATCGCGGCGTCCTTTTCCCGGGGGATGACGGTAAACCGCCCGGGCGCGACCCGTTCCAGTTCATCTCCCAGGTACTCCGCCGCTTCACCGGCAAAAGCGGGATCGCGCAGATAAATGACAACTTCCGAAACTTTGTCGTTAAGGGCGAAAACTTTTTGCGCCGCCGCCAACGGAAAAAAGAAGGTCCCGTCATCGATCGAAGCGGCGCCGGAACTAAAGATCCCAACGACCTCCAGATCAAACAGGGTCACCGCTCCCAGAGCATTTTGCGCGACGATCGTCAGCTTATCGCCCAGACCGACCTCCAGTTTTTGCGCCAACCCTTTGCCGATGACCAGCTCTTTGGCGCTCACACCAACCTGACGGCCGGCCAGCGTCCGCCAAACCGGGCGTTCTCTCGTCGCGTCGATAGCGATCCCCTGCGCCGGCAAGCTCCGCCCCTGATTCTGCAGCAGCAGTTTGATCTTGATCCGTTCGGTTTGGAGCGTCACCTCCTGATATTGAGCGGCCAATCGCTCGATCTCCTGATACTTGGCAAAGCTTTTGGCCAGCGGGAACAAGCGATCGTTATACTGCCGATCGACGACCCGCAAATGCCCGCTCCGGTAATAAGCGATATTCCCCGCCGTGCCGTCCGCGACTTGCCTGACCAGCGACCAGGAAAGGACGGCCAAGGCGACCGCCACGGCAAAGCCAAGGACGGTCAACAACCCCCAGGCGGTATTTAAAATATTTTTTACAGCCAGCCGAAACATTTCACTATTCCTCCGATCAATAAACCGAGCAGGATCCCGGCCAGGATCGTTAAGCCGATCTCCCAGGCGATCAGCCGGACAAAATCCCGCCGCTTCAAGCCCAACTGCCGCCAATAAGCGAATTCTTCCGCCCGCAAGATCCTGGCGAGATGAATATAATTTACCGCCCCGACCAGCACGACCAAAAGCCAGATGACCGCCAGGGCGGTCAGAATGGCGCGGCGGCCGGCGGAGAGCCAATTGAATTGGCCGTTCATTTTCTGCCAGGGGATCGCTTGGACCGAGGGCAAACTAACGGACAAAGCCTCTCTGGGATTTTTCAAGCGGATCGAGATCTCGGTCACGCCGCGGTTAAGACCCAGGCCGGATTGGGCAACCGACAAGGGAACAAAGACCGCCGAAGCATCAAGCTCCCGATCGCCGGTCTTTAGCAACCCTTTGACCCAAAAGCTGAACTGATGAAAAACCCCGTTCCGTCCCTGCGCCAGAAAAGAAAGTTCGTCACCGATCGAAAGCCCAAGCGCCGCCGCCAACTCCCCTCCGAGCAGGACCGCTTCTTCGCTCCCGGCCAGATAGCGCCCAACCGCGACTTTCTCCCGCAGTTTAAAGACCAGATCGTCCCGTTCGGAATCGATCGCGTAGACCAGGATCGGCAGATCGCCGGAAGCGCTCGACAACATCGCCTGGAAACGGACCCGCGGCGCCGCTCCGATCAATCTTTTTTGGACCTCATGGACCACCGCTTCCGGCGACAAGATCAGATTCGACAGGGAAAAGCCGGCGGGATCGTAATCTTGAGGGTAGATCTTAACGTGGCCGAACCGAAAGTCGATCTCGCTTTGGATAAGACGCCGCTCCAGGTCGCGCAGGAAGAAATTGACCAGCAGCGCGGCGGCCACGACTACCGCGATCGAGAGGATCGGGAAGAGACGCGGACGCCGAACAAGATTCCTGAAAGCGAAACTAAGCATTCTGCTCCGCTTTGAGATCGTAAATCGGGACCTCTTCGTTCCTGGCCAGAGTCAACCCCGCGGGCCGGGGCTCTCCCTCGATCACCCCGCCGTAGATCTTAACCGTTCGGGTCAGGTAACGCGAAAACGCCGGGTCGTCGCTCGCGACTAAAAAGGTCGTTTTCTTTTTTTGATTGATCTCTGCCATTGTCCTGATCAGCTCCAGACCGGAAGCGAGAGCCAGCCGGGCGGTCGGTTCATCGGCCAGAATTATGGAGGGACTTTTGATCAAAGCGGCCGCCAAAGCGGTCTTCGCTCTTTCCAGCGGAGTGAGCGCGCCAATCCTTTTGCCCGCGACCTTCTCGAGATCAAGTTCGGCCAGGAGTTGTTTGACCCGCTCGCGCCGCTCGCCCCCCTTCCCTTGTTTCAGCAACTGCAGAGGCAATTCCACGTTCTCTTGAACCGTAAAGACCGGGATCATTTCGGTTTCGGCGGTCAGGAAACCAATTTCCCGGCGCCGGACCTCGGCCAAAAGTTCGGCGCGGAGCCGCGAAACATTTTGGCTCTCCAAATAAATTTTGCCTTCGTCAGGTTTTTCCAAACAACCGATCAATTTTAATAAAGTGGTTTTACCGGCGCCGGACGGCCCATAAAGCAGGACCATCTCACCGGCCTCGATCGCTAAATTAACGTTCTTGACGGCGGGAATCCCGGCATAACTCTTGGTCACATTATCCAATAATACCAGCATTATTTTCCTCCCTGGCAGGCCACTTAATGCTACTACTATTATCCATGTTGTCAACCATTTGCCGAGCCTGTAAAATCAAACCATGAAAAAATTAGCGGCCGTTTTATTGGTTGTCTTTTTCGGAACGCTCGGCCCAACCGGCGCCGCGCCGCTCTCCGCTGAAGGGATATCAGTTTACTTCTCCCCTAACGGCGGGACCAGGGATAAGATCATCTCCCGGATCAATCTCGCCCGGAAAAGCATCAAGATCGCGATCTACAGCCTGACCTCGGGGGAAATAACCTGGGCGCTGGAGAACGCGAAAAAGCGCGGGGTTGAGATCAAAGTCGTGGCCGACTATTCCCAATCCAAAGGCAAACACTCCGAGATCCCCTATTTGATCAACAAGGGATTTAAAGTTAAGGTCATCAAAGGGAAAGGCCGCGGGATCATGCACAACAAATTTGCCGTTTTCGACGATCAAGAGGTCGCGACCGGCTCCTATAACTGGACCGAGAACGCCGAACAAAATAATTACGAGAACGCGCTTTTCCTAAAAGGAACGCAGATCGTCTCGGCTTTCAGTCGGGAATTCGATCTGCTTTACGATCGGCCTTAATCTTTTCGCGAAGCGTGCTATAATGATCCAAGAATTTTTCAAGGAGGGCTCAAAATGAACAAAAATACTCTTTGGCTCGTCGCCATCGCCGTCGCATTAATCTGCTGGGTTTACGGCAATACTTTAACGAGCGCCAATCTAGCGCTCGTCTTCATGCTGATCGTGCCGGGCCTGGTCATCCTGTCGGCCATGTTATACTCTTCCACCCTTAAGTAAGCCGCGCAGCGTCCCGTTCTCCCAATCGCAGCGGAGCCGCGGGCGTTTACTGGTTAATTCCCGGCCAAGAATGTACCCGGTTAAGAGGGGCAACGCCACGCTCGGTTCAACCCAAGCCATGGCGACGTTCGCGTCCTTCTTGATCTTCCCCCAGGAACGCCCCTCTTTTAAAGTGGAACTGGAAAGTCCGCCGTCGGCGGTCACCGCGGTCGTGATCTGCAGGGCGTAATCATGTCCCCGCTCCAACCCGTAGATGTAACCCATGACGATCGAATCGTTAATGTAATTCTTCGGCACCCCGCCCGCGACGTAAAAAGCGGCGGTCGCCGAAGATTTCACGACGATCTGGACCAGTTCGTGGTTGTCCTGGATCGAATCGATGGCGATCCCCGGTCGGCCTTCTTTCAGACAGCGGACCCGGTGCTCGGTCAGGCCGATCCCGATCGAGGAATCATTGAGGGCCGGACAAAAAACCGGGACGCCGTGTTTGCGGCATTGATAGAGGATCGAATCTTCATCGTCAAGCGTGTCGGCCAGCGCTTCCAGATAGGCTCGACTGGAATAATTTCCCGGCTGGAGTTTGTCGGCGACCAGGCCGCAGTAATGATCGGTCCGCCAGACCGCTTCTTCATCAATATAGGTATCGTAGATCCGATCGATCCGCAGGTCGCGTAACTCGTTGTCTTCGGAATCGGGGCTCCCCTGAAAATGGCCGTGGCCGAGGGCAGCGTAGACATCCTGGTAAATGATCGCTCCGGTCGAGACCACCACATCGACCGCGCCGGCAACGATCAGGTCCCGGATCACCTGGCGTAAACCGGCGGCGATCAGGGGACCGGCCAGGCCGAGCAGGACCGTCGGGCGGCGTTTGTCGCTATAGATCCGTTTTAAGACCTTGGCGCACTCCCCGATATTCCGAGCCTGGATCGACATCTCCCCCATCGCTTCGACCAGCTCGGCAACCGTGGTGGTTTTGGTCAGCTTAAGCTGTTTAACCCTTTTGTTTAAGAGCTGTTTTTTTAAAGAGCGGCCGCCGGTCTTTAGATCGACGTGGTCGAAAGAACCATAGACCGCCCGCTGTATCCCTTTTTTCTTCATATTAGACCTCCAATATCACGATACTCCCGCCCTCTTTGCCTGTCAAGGCGGATGTGGTATCATTAAATAGACGAAAAGCGTGGTGGGCGTAGCTCAATTTGGTTAGAGCATCAGATTGTGGATCTGAGGGTTGCCGGTTCAATTCCGGTCGTCCACCCCATTCTTTTATTTTCTTTCAATTTAGTAATTACCGTTAACTTTAATTCCATTTTCCATAATTATCCCTAATGGTTTTGTCCTTAGCAATTATTTTTGGAATTAACCCGGCTTTCGCAAGCACTGCCCCTCTCTTTCCATAAGAGATACTAGTCATATTAATATGATCATTTAACACCTTCATGACACTAATAAAACTTGAAATTATTTCAGAACAATCCTTGTCGGTCATTTGTTCAATGTTTCTATTGTTTATACTTATCCTCTTTATCTTTGAATGAATATATTTATTTCTTAAACAATTCAATTTTTTAATTTTTTCAAGAGCATCTTTGGGAATAATGCTCGTGTCTTTAAGGTGACGAACCTTTGTATTAAAACTCATTCTATCAAGAATGCCGTTCTGAAATGGTAAAATCAAAGGGGACGGATAAAGGTACAACGTTGTTAATAGCGCATCAATTCGCTCTTCAATGGCATTATGTACAATTAAAACAAAAGCGGAAGATAATATTCTCTCTTTATTAATATTCATTGATATGGCGATTTTTTCAATCATGCCAACTATTCCTTCGGCAGTCATATAAGAGTTGTTTTTATTTGTCATTTTGTTTTGATTATACTTCATATTTGGCCTTGAAACACAAAAAAACTTCAATATAATGGTTTAATGGCCGGTTCAATCCTGCCTGCCGGCAGGCAGGTCCGGTCGTCCACCCCATTCTTTATTTCCGCCGCCTTATCACAACTGCCAGCCCGCCAAAGAACAAGGCCAACGTCCCCAAGCTGACTATCCCACCCAAAAACAAGCTCCCTGGTCGATAAAGGTAAACGATTTGGTGTTGGCCCGCAGGAACCAGACAACCCCGAAAAAGCCCCGCCTTAATGATCGGAACCTTTTGGCCGTCCACCAAACACTCCCAGCCGGGATAATAGCGGTCGGCCAAAACAACTTGACCGCCGCGGCGGCTTTCGACCGTTATTTCAACCCGGTCGCTTTCATACTTGACGATCTTAGCCTGTCCCCTGCCGTCAGCAAAGCGAGCTTTGGGGAGCGCCCCGGGATTCTCATAAAGATAAAGATGGGCGCCAAAAATATAACGATGATTTATGAGCTTCAAACCTTTTAAGTTTAACGCCTGGCTACTGGCCAGGTAGCGAACGCTCGCCTGACTTAACAGATCAAGACGCTGCTTAAGGTTTGCGCCTGAAAAATCACCCCAATAATCGATGAGCTCGTTCGGTTTAATCGATTCGTAGCCGCTGAAATTCTCGACCCGGTAAAGGAGATGCCAGTTCGGGGCAAAGTTCTCTTTGGCGTTCAGCAAAGCCTTAACATAGTCATCGCCGGCGATCGTTTTATTCTCCCGCTCCAGTTCCGGCGTGAAAAAGACCCGCCATTGCGCCCCCCCCTGCTTCACCAACCGGTAGCTTTGCGGCTCATCGGTGTACGCCCGCTGGGGGACCCCCAAGGCGGTCGAAACCCCGTTCACCATCAGATCGGCAATGACGATCGCCGTCACGGCGGCAATCAACCAGGAGCGGGAGATCGAGCGCCGGGCAAAAAGCCAAACGATCAGAAGTAAAACGCCGAAATAAATCGTTATTATAAACAGCGTTTGCACGTCGAACTCGATAATCTGGGCCAGAAGGTCAAAGAAATATTCCGGGATATTGCGGGGATAGCGGGACGCGAGCAAGTCAAAGATATTCTGTAGATTAAGATAAGCCAGCCCAGCGACGATCAACAAGCCGCCGACTAAGGCTTGCAGCCGCTGTTGAAAACGTTTTAGCCAAACCTCGTCTTGAAGCTGGACCGTGAACCGGGTAAAACCGAGCGCCGCCAAAACGACAAAAGCAAAGTTCGCCATAAATAAATATTTAACCGGATAACGGATCAGGGCGACCCCCGGGACCAGTTTATAAGCGAGGGGGAAAATAAAGCTGTATTGGCCAAACGCCATAAACAATGAAAAGATCGCCACCACCCAGAAAAATAAGGGCCTCTTCCCTTTCAGGGCGAACAACAGGAAAAAGAGCGGCAAGATCCCGAAATAAGGGGAGATGAGCCACGATTGGTTGACCGGCCCAAGCAAAGTATCGGCATAACCGCAAAACTGTCCCGGGTTGCCGAAGAAATACGGCAAGATCAGCGAGATCGTTTCCCTGGGCGGGAAAGAGGAAGAGCTGATCAGTTCATAGCCGGTCGCCACCCGGTCGGAAAACTTCGTCAGCTCCAGAAAAGGGAAAAGCTGGACCGCGCAAAGTCCGGCGGTCAAGAGCCCCGCCCCGGCCAGTAGGAGGATTGATCGCCATTTTCTCCCGCCAAAAACTAATCCGTAGATAAGAAACAGCCAATAAGAAAAGTAAATGATCGGCGGCTCTCCGCCAAGCAGCATCAAAGAAGAAACAAGAACGAAAGCTAGGTATTCACCCTCACCCCGCCTCGTTCCTCGGCGCCCCTCTCCCACAGGGAGAGGGGTCGGGGGTGAGGGCTTGATAACTCGATCCCACAGGAGCAACGCCAGCGGCAGCCAGATCGCCGCCGAAAGCGAGGTGTTCATGTTGGAGACCGAAAGTAAATAGCCGGAAAACATGTAAACCACGCCGCCAAAATAGGCGCCGCCGCGCGGCAATTGAAAGTGCCGCAGTAAAAGGTACATGAACCAACCGGCCAGAAAATAATGGCTGATAATGTAATAGTTAAAAGCGAGGCCAAACGGGAGCAGATAATAGATCAGGGTCATTGGATAGAAAAAACAGATCTGCAGGGTCGCCAGGAGCGGCCAGCCGCAATAGCTGTAGGGATTCCAAAGGGGCAAGTGTCCGGACATAACCTGCTCGACCATTAAATGGCGCAAGGGATAAAAGTAACGGGAAAGGTCCTTGAAAGCAAAGACCGTTTCGCCGGTCAGGAACCGGGCAAAAAATAATAGGGTCAGGAAAAGAAAAGAGAGGACGATGAGTCCGTCCCGTCGGTCACGGAAGAAGGACATAGCGGACCTTGTCGTTTTTCGAGCTCTTTTTGACATCGACTTTGATCCGGTAGACTTTCCAGATGTTTTCCGCCGTCACCACGTCGGCCGGAGCGCCGTCGGCCACGATCTCCCCCCGGCTCATCAGGATCAGGCGGGTGCAAAAGCGGGAGGCCAGATTTAAATCGTGAAAAGTCGCCAGAAGCGAGCAGTGCGACCTAAGCCGCCGCATTAATTTGCAGATCTTGACCTGGTAGCGGATATCCAGGTGGGAGGTCGGCTCATCGAGCAAGAGAAGCTTCGGCTCCTGGGCCAGCGCCCGGGCGATCATCACCCGCTGGAACTCGCCGCCGGAAAGCTCATCGATCATCCGGCCTTTAAGGTTTTCGATCCGCAATTGTTCGATCGCCCAATTGACCGCTTCATAATCTTCGGCCGATTCGAAGGCAAACCGCTCCAGGTACGGCAATCGCCCCATCATGACCATATCCTCAACGGTGAACCCCTCGACCGGCTCCATGATCTGCGGCACAAAGGCAACTTTCCGGGCCAGCTCCCGGCGGTCAAGGTGCTCGACCAACTGGCTGCCGATCGCCAAACTCCCGGCAAACGGCTTGAGGACCCCAGAGATCGTCCGGAGCATGGTCGTTTTACCGCAGCCGTTCGGCCCGACGATACCAACGAATTCCCCGTCTTTGACCTCGAAGGTCAATTCCCGGCTGACCGGTTTTTTCCGGTCGTAACCGCAAGTTAGTTTTTCAACCTGCAGAGCGGTCATCGCTCACCCCGGCGCCGGCGGCGCAACAAGTAAAGAAAGAAAGGAGAACCAACCAAAGCCATGACCACGCCGATCGGAACTTCCTGCGGCGCGATCACGGTCCGGGCAAGCGCGTCGGCCACAACCATGAGAAGCATCCCGGTCAGGATCGAGAGCGGGATCAAAAAACGGTGGTTCGAACCGACCAGCAGACGGATAAAATGCGGCACGATCAAGCCGACAAAACCGATCAGGCCGGAGACGGAAACGGCCGCCGCCGTCATTAAAGAGGCGGCCGCGATCAGGATAAATTTTACCCGCTCAACGTCGACCCCCAGGGTCAGGGCCATCTCTTCTCCCAGGAGAAAAGCGTTCAGCTCTTTGGAAAAGAAGTAAGCGATCCCACCGCCGATCAAGGCGTACGGGATCACGGTATAAACCTGGGTCCAGCTGGCCGAAGAAAGGCTCCCCAGGAGCCAGAAGTAGATCGAGGCGAGATTCCCGGTCAATATAATGATAAGGGCGAGGATCGCGGCACAAAAAGACGACAAAGCGACGCCGGCCAAGACCAATGTTTCCGGCGCGGTCCGGCCGCTGACTTTGGACAATTGGTAGACCAGCACGACTGCCGCCAGAGAAAAAAGAAAGGCGAGCGCCGGGACCGAGCTCATACCGAACATAACGACGCCGACCCCGAAAGCAATGGCAATAGCGGCGCCGATCGCCCCACCGGCCGAAACGCCTAAAATGTAAGGATCGGCCAGCGGATTACGCAAAACTCCCTGGAGAACGACACCGGAAACGGAGAGAAGCATCCCGACCAAAGCGGCCAAAATAACGCGAGGGAAACGGATCTGCCAGAAAATCTCGCTGTTAAAAAGCTGGGCGGGATCGATCACGGCCGAGCCTAAATAAAAAGAGACCCCGATCGCCGCCGCCAGTAACAAAAATACGACGACAGTCGCGGCCGCCGCTTGGTCCTTGTTCAACACTCTTTTCATAATCTTATTGCCCTCACCCCCCTCACCGCCTAAAGGCGGATTCGGCACCCTCTCCCAAAGGGAGAAGGTAAAATACTAGCACACTACCACTTGGGGGGGTAGAGATAATCAGCGACTATTTTGGCCGCGGTGGCGATCCGGGGACCCGGCCGCGAAACCAAAGCGGCATCCATAAACAACAAGCGGTGTTTACGGACCGCCGACAGCCTCTGCCAACGACTGTCGCTCTCCACTTGCTCTTTCTTGACCAAACCTTCGGGAATAATGATCACCGCCGGATCGATTTGGACTAGCTTCTCAAAACTGAACTGGGGATATGCCGACTTGCTGTGAGCGGCGATATTCTCCGCCCCGGCCCAAACCAGGTAGTCATTGATAAAATTATTGCCGCCGACAACGATCAGCGGATCGTAACCGACGATCATGATAACTTTTTTCTTCGGCCGGCCAGAACTATTCTGTTTTATCGCCAAGATCTCCCGGCGCATTTTAGCAAGGAGCGCGGCCGCTTCCCGGGTCTGTCCGGTCACTTTGCCGATCTCGTCGATCCCGGCCAGGACCTCCGGCGCGGTCCGTAAATTCAGCGAAAAAACGGGCAGGCCGTAATCGACCAGCTTCTTGATCTCCCCTTTCTGGGCGTCTTCCTGCATGAAGACGATATCGGGCTTGAGCGAAGCAACCTTCTCCAGACTGATCGTGTAGCCGCCAATCTTTTCTTTGAGCTTGGCCGGGGCCGGATAATCGCAGTTATTGGTCACGCCGATCACTTTGGCCTCTAACTTGAGGGCAAAAATAATTTCCGTCAGAGCGGGGGTGCAAGAAACGATCCGATTGGGATATTGGAGAGAATTAACCGGCAGGCAAAGAACAAGGCAAAGAGTGAGGCAGAGGCCAAGGTTTTTCACTGAATCCCCATACCAGCCAGAGTTTCCCTGGAGGCTAAAACCCGCCGCCCTTTCCCTTCTCCCTCCGGCGCGCTGACGATCCCGGCCGCCTGGAGTTCGTCCATCAGCCTGGCGGCCCGGTTATAACCGATCCGGAACTTCCGCTGGATGTAAGAGGTCGAAGCGACCTGGGTCTCGACGATCAATTTAGCAACTTCGCCGAACATCGCGTCCCGACCGTTGCCCCCTCCCGCCTCTCCGTCTTTCTTCTCGCCTTCAAGCGGTGTTATTTCTGTGATCTCTTTGAGATAGTCGGGATCGGCCTGCTTCTTGATGAATTCTAAGACCCGTTCGGTTTCCTTATCGGTCAGGAAACAACCCTGCACGCGCGTCGGTTTCATCGCGCCGATCGGATTGTAGAGCATGTCGCCGCGGCCAAGGAGCTTTTCCGCCCCCGCCGAGTCGAGAATAACACGGGAATCGATCTGGGTCGCGACGGCAAAAGCGACGCGCGACGGAATGTTGGCTTTGATCAAACCGGTAATAACGTCGACCGAGGGACGCTGGGTCGCCACGACCAGGTGAATCCCGGTGGCGCGGGCCATCTGGGCGATCCGGCAGATCGAGGCTTCGACTTCGTTGGCGGCAACCATCATCAAGTCGGCTAACTCGTCAATAATCACCACAATAAGCGGCAGACGCTGGTCTTTATCAACCTTGTTGTTGTAGGCTTGCAGGTTTCTGGCCCCGAGATCGTGGAACAACTTGTAGCGCCGTTCCATCTCCCAAAGGACCCAGGTCTTTAAAGTGGCGGAAGCTTTGCGGACATCGGTCACGACCGGCGCCAGCAGGTGGGCGATACCGTCATAGATTGAGAGCTCTACCATTTTCGGGTCGATCATCAGCATTTTGACCTCATCAGGCCGGGCACGCAAAAGAATGCTCATGATCAGTGAATTGACGAAGACGCTCTTCCCCGAGCCGGTCGTTCCGGCGATCAGCAAGTGGGGCATCTTTCCCAGGTCGCCGTAGACCGGCGCGCCGGCGAGGTCTTTGCCGATAGTAATGTAAAGCTTGGAGGAGTTTTTCCGGAATTCCGGCTGCTTGGCGATCTCCTTCATCCGGACCGTCGTCGTCATGGCGTTCGGGACTTCGATCCCGACCACCGATTTTCCCGGGACCGGCGCTTCAATCCGAACGCCGGACGCGGCCAGGTTCAAAGCGATGTCGTCGGCCAGATTGGCGATCCGGCTAACCTTAACCCCCGGCTCTGGTTGCAATTCGTAGCGGGTAACAGACGGTCCCTGGAAGATCGAAACGACGTGCGCCCCAACCCCGAAACTGCGCAGAGCATCTTCCAGCAACCCTTTGCGCATTTCGGTCGTTTCGCGCATCTTATCGGCTTGTTTCTTTTCTTTGGCATTCTGCTCGTCCAAAAGATCGAGCGGCGGCAGTTGATAATTGGAGTATTCCTTCCGCCCCTCTTCGGTTTCTTCCTCATTTTTGGCGTCGGCTTCGTTATCGTACTTGGGCATCGGAAATTCGAGGACCGGCTTCCGTTTCGGCTCTTCCTCCGGCTCCGTCTCTGATTCCGGCAGCGGCAATTGGGTCACCACCGGAACCGGAGCATTTTCTTTGACCGGCGCTGGAGCCGCCTTTTTAACCGCCGTCGGCTTGGCTTTATCTGGAACGCTTTCAAAATGGAAAATACCAAGCACAAAAGAGATCAGGCTTTGAAAGGTCAGATTAAGCATCAAGAGAAGGGCGATAAAACCAAAAGTCGCGAGCAAAATATACGCTCCGGCCAGGCCGACCGTTTTTTCCAGCACGAAACGAACGAAGAAACCGGCCGCCCCCCCCGCCCCCTGAACGATCGGGTAGGTCGTCGCGGCAAAATAAGCCGGGTCGATAAATTGAGCGGTCGAGATAAAGACCAGGAACATAACCAAAAGGCCGGTCAGGCGGACCGCCAGCTCCTTGATCTCGTGACGCAGGAGCATGATCACCCCGTAAAGCGCCACAAAGAACGGCAAAACGTAAATCCCCACCCCCATGACCGAACGGAGCGCTTTCTTAATAACGTAAAGGCCGACCAGTCCGGTCGCGGAAGATTGGTTGGAGATAAAGATTATCAGGGCGAGGGCGATCAGCAGTATGCCGATAATATCCTGCTTGAATTTGGAAGAAATCTGGGTTTCTCCGGCTTTTTTTCGCGCCTCGCGGCGAAGCGGCGCGGCCGATTGACCATTATTATTGCTCTTTTTTGGCGGCATTCCAAGTTGAGTATAACATAGACGCTAGACAGGGTCAAAAAAACAGGGCTCCCCTTTCGGAGAGCCCTGTAATTAAACTTCGTTCAACCCGTACGGTTGGAAACTTAGTTTTTTATGGTCTGGAGCCGGAGAATTTCGGCATTCGAGAGCGGCCGTGAATTAACAACGGTCGCCGATTTAATCGTCGAACTCCCCGTCCCGCCGGAAACAATGAGTTTGATCAGCAGTTCGCTGTCCATGGTCCCGTCGCCATTGGTGTCAACCATGATGTGCAGCCACCAGGTCCCGGCTTCAAAGGTATATTCAAAGGTGAACTTATACCCGCCGCTGACCGCCGATGAAATCCCCAAAGCGGTCAAATTGTAGCTGGTATCAAAATCAATCCATTTTCCGCCAGTGTTAGAAAGCGCAACCGTCCGGCCTTCGCCCAAGCCATCGGCTAATCGCCGTACGTCCAGGTATGGATCGCGGCTGGATGAGTAATCCGGGCTAACCGCGTAAATGACCGCTTTGCCGGCCAAAGTGGCAACAACCGCTTCGCCGGAAGTCGTGCATTTGTTGTCGGACGAAGTATCGGCCGCGACATTTTGATGTCCGGTAATGTCGGTGATCACGACAAAAACCTTTTGAGCGCCCGCCCGCCAAGTGAAATTATTATAAGCGTACATAACGGCATCCAGCGGATTCTCCGGCGCATCGCCGCCGCCATCGGCGACAACAGTTTCCAACGTTCCTTTAAGAAGGGTCGCCGTCGTCAGGTCGAGGATCGGGCGAACATAGGTAGCATCGGAAAAACTTTCCGAAGAAATATAGCCGGCCGGGGTCGGGTGCAAGGCGCTGTCGCCGTAAGTCACCAGGCCGAACTTAGCGTCAACTCCGGCCGCTTCCAGGGAGGCGGAGAAGGCGACGATGCTGTCTTTCGCTCCATTGATCGAACCGCTCATGCTCCCCGTATTGTCCAGGATAAAAACCAAATCGATCGGCTTGGTCGTATCGGTCGGGATCCCGAAATCAACACTGCTCCAGTCGGTGGTCGAGGTCCCATCCTTACCGACATAGACTACGAACTTTCCTTTATCGAGGACCAGCACTTCGCCAGTCCCGTCTTTGAACAAGGTTCCGAGTGAAATTTCGGCGGTGCTTCCGGAATAGCTGGCCGCGCCGCTCATGGTCACCAGTGACGAACCAAGAGTCCCCGGATCTTTAGTGGAAGTAAACGAATCGGTCTTGCCGCAACCGACAACCGCAACCCCGATAAGGGCCACGCATAACAGAACATATAAACTTTTTTTGAACATATCTAATCCTCTCTTAAAATTATATTTGGGCCGTTTACTATTAGTCCGCTCTCACCTCCCGCGCTTTATAATTGGATGACGTAAGTCAGGTCGGCCCGGGCGCCAAGCGCCGTATTGTAACCGATCCCCAGTTTCATTGGACCAAGAGCGGTCCCGGCAATTATTCCGGCGCCGGTCTTGGCTCCTTCGATCGTCCCGGTCAATCCCGGAATATCTTTAACTTTCTTCGAATAGTTGGCATAGGTTACTTCCAGTCCGACGTACGCCTGACCAAGCGGATAAAACCCCATGATCCCGGCGTCGATCACGCCGTAGCCGCTGCCGATCGCGTAACCGCCTTCCGCTCCCAGGTAGATCGGTCCCATCGGTATCGCGTAAGAAGCGGCAATCAGCCCGGCCCCGCCGGCCAAACCGGCTTTGAGACCAAGTAGCCTCGGGTTCGCCGGGGAAACGGCCGGCGCCTGATTAACGGCTGTCGTCTGCAACATCTGGGTCGCGGGCGAGGCGGCCTTAGGCGTGATCGTTTTAGTCGTTGTCGTGGTCTTGGTCGTGGTTTTCGTCGTTTTTTTAACCACCGTGGCGGCAAAGGAAGGAGCGGCTAGAATTAGGGCCAAGGAACAGACTAAAGAAAGAACTTTTTTCACAAGACACCTCCATAAATAACTGCCTAATTATCCACTATAATAAAATAATGTCAAGCAATCGAAAAAAAAGGCCGCTCCCGTAAGAAGAACGACCTTTTAAAATTAAAACTTAATTTATCTGCCGGGCATCGCCTTACTTTTCGGCATCATTCCTTTGGCCCCATCCTTATCCAGGCAGGGAGCGGTCCCTTTCATCATCATGTCGCCCCCCTTCATCATGCCGCTACCCATCATGCCGTTGCCGCGGACTTTCGAACCATAGTAACCGCCGACAATCAGGATCAGCAGGGTTAGGACTACGATTACCACCGCGATCGCCTGGCCGACCAATTTTAACCAACCGCTTTCCTTGACCGCCAGCACCCAAGTAATAAAAGCGACCGCGAAAAGCGCCGCGGTCATAAGCAGGGACCAGGTAACCATAAATGAAGACATTCCCATAAAAACCCCCCTTACGAAAGACTGCCGGAATTTTAGGCTCTTTTGCAATCCAAGTCAAACCCTTTTCTTGACAGTCAGGTTGGGGAGCCGCTATACTGAACCCCGAGTCGATCGAGGAAGCAACAAGGGGGAATAAAAATGGACGTCAAGACCGCCATTAACGAACGGCGCGCCTACCGCTCCCTGATCCCGGTCAAAATCACTCCGGAATTAATTACCGAACTGGCGACCTGCGCCGGTCTTTCCGCTTCCTGCTTCAACAAACAACCCTGGCGCTTCGTTTTCGTCTATGAAGCGGAACAACTGGCGAAGCTAAAGACGGCGATGTCAACCGGGAATGAATGGACCTATGATGATTCGATGATCGTCGCCGTCTGCTGTAAAAAAGAAGACGACTGCGTGATGAAAGACGGGCGTGAATATTTTATGTTCGACACCGGAATGGCGACCGCCCTTCTGATTCTCCGCGCGACCGAGCTGGGCCTTGTCGCCCACCCGATCTCCGGTTACAACCAAAAAAATGCTAAGGAAATCTTAGTTGTCCCGGAAGAGATGACCCTCTTGACCCTGGTCAATATCGGCAAACATACAACGACAATCAGCCCGCGCCTCTCCGGCGACCAGATCGAGGCTGAAAAGGCCAGGCCGCCGCGGCTCCCGCTCGAACAATTCGCTTTCCATAATAAGTATGGCGCCGCTTCTGCCTAGGCTTTCAGAAAGCGTTTAACCTCCGCTTCGAAGACCGGCTCCGGCCGCATGCCGATCAGCCGATCAATTTCCTTGCCGTCCTTAAAAACAATGATGCAGGGAATGCCGGTCACGCCGAGTTCACCGGCTTTTTCGACATGATCGGTCGTATTGATCTTCAGGAACTTGGCCGCCGGATATTTAGCCGCGACTTTTTCGTAGGCCGGCGCCATGGCCCGGCAGGGACCGCACCAGGGAGCCCAAAAATCGACGAACGCCACCCCTTTTCCCTCTTCAACTTCGGTCACGAATTCCCGGTCTGAAATCTCTCTAACCATGATATATCCCTCCTATTTTATTTGTAAAACTTTTCTGATAAAAGGATCAACGACCCGGTAACAAACCTTAACGCCGCGGCGCTCCCCCTCAATAACGCCGGCCGCTTTTAAAACGTTCAAATGCTGGGAAACGGTCGATTGCGGCAGAGCAAGCCCGGCAACCATTTTATTGACGTTGCATTCGTTCTCGGCCAACCCTTTGACGATCGCCAGCCGGGCGGGATGCCCCACCGCTTTCAGTAATTCCGCTTGTTTTTCAATCTCCCTATTAATCATATTATTAGTATAATACAATATATATGTTCATTTGTCAAGCTCTTTCTGGTAGAATATCTACTATGGTAATGATCAGGCACGCCCGGGCGGCCGACCTCCCCCAAATTAAAAGCGTCCTTAAATCTGTTGACGAGGATATCGCCGCCCAAAGCTGGGACAATTTCCGGGTCGCGGAAAAGTCCGGGATCGTCGTCGGGATCGTGAAGATCGACGAATATAAAGACTATTGCTTCCTAAGTTCGCTGGCCTTACAACCGTCGGAACAAAACCAGGGAATTGCCAGCTTCCTCATGGCCCAATCACTGGCGCAAACCAAGAAAGATGTTTACATCTATACGATCATCCCGGAATTTTTTCGGCGTTTTGGGTTCGCCCCAACGGCGCCGCCCCCTTTTCTTCCCAAAAAGGACAAAATGGAGTGCGCGCGCTGTCACCCCGCGCTTTGCGTCTGCATGGTAAAACGACATGCGGCCTGAATACCCTAACTTTAAAAACCTGGAACCGGCGGATCTCCCTCTTTTGACTGAACACCTCACCCGCTATCAGCCGACAATCTGCGAACTGGCGGTTAGTAATCTCTATCTTTGGCAGGACTTTGACCGCGGCGCCTACACGTTTATCAACGGCAATCTCTGTTTCCTGATCCATCTGATAAACGACTCCCCTTATTTTCTTGAACCGGTCGGCGACCAAAAAATAGAGGAAACCATCGCGGTCTGTCTGCGGCACACCGGCCGGCTTTCGCGGGTTTCCGAAAAAAGCCTGCTCACGCTCCCCTTAAAACTATTGCGCGCCCATTGCCTGCGGGGGCAAAGCGACTATGTTTATCTCACCAAAGAATTGGCCGAATTCAAAGGGCGGCGCTTTGACGGCAAGCGCAACCATATCAAGAAATTCAAGAAGCATTTCCCCGACTATCAATATCTGCCCGTCACCCCCGCTTTTAAAGAACAAGCGTTAGCCCTCTTTGAGGAGTGGTTCGAGGCGCGTAAAGCGACCCAGTTCTTTCAAAAGCTCGCTTATACCGCCCAAAAAACCGCCTTAACCAAAGCGTTCGATCTCTTCGAAACTTTGCGGCTGTCCGGCGGGGCAATAGTTGCCGAAGGAAAACTTAAAGCCTTTGTGATCGGCAGTCGGCTGAATAAAAACACCGTTACGGCCCATTTCCAATACAGCGACACCACCGCCCAAGGGGTGACCCAGACTTTGTGGCAAGAAGCCTGCTCCAAAACATTTGCCGATTATCCCCGCATCAACCTGGAACAGGACCTGGGGATCCCCGGCCTGCGCAAAGCAAAAATGTCGTATTACCCGGAAAAGATCGAACAGAAATACGAGATCAGGCCTGGAATCAAGCGGCTTTAAGCCGCAACAACCGGACGTAGTGGCGCCGCTCCTCTTCAATGATCTTATCCAAAACCGGCCGCTCCGCTTGCGGGACCAGGCTTTTCAGCTCCAGGTAATAGAGGATCGAATCGATCTCCGCTTTCAGGGCGATCGCGATCCCTTCCGCCGGGTCTTTGAGCTCCTTGGCCGAAAACATCGCGACCAGTCCCGGCGTAAAAATATGCTCGTCGGCAAAACCTTTCAGATACTCGTAATATTCTCCGGGAAAGCTTTCGGACAGCGGCGAATGGCCGAGCTTGGAAAGGAGGGCCAGAAAAATTCCTCGATGTTTAACTTCCTGTTCCGCTAAATATTTAAAGACCTCTTTAAACTTCGGATCGCCCGACTGCTCCGCCAGTTTCCGGTATAACGCTTCCCCGTTTTCTTCGATCCTGACCGCCCCTTGCAGGACTTCGTCGGCGTGGAAAAAAGTTGCCATCAATTTCACTTCCCTCCCGAATTAATAATTTTTTCTTTTTCTTTGGTCAAAATCTGGTAATGGTTTCTTTCTTGCACGATTATCCTTTCCACTCCCGCTCTTTCTTCCACCGGGATTAAACCTAAAAGTTTTTCGTAGAACTCCGCCGTCTCTTTCTCGGCCAGCAACGCGAAATCAAAAACTTCGATTTTCGAGCCGATTTTTTTACCGACCAAAGCCAAGACATTGTCCGGCAGAAACACATGTTCACCCGCAAAACCCTTTAAATAATCAAGCTTATCCCGGTCGAGGCTCATTTGAGATTGCGGCCCCTTTATCAATGTAGACAAAAGCCCCTCAAAGTAACTTCTGTGATAAGTCTCCTGGTCCGCTAACAATTTAAAAAGTTGCTTGATCTCCTCAACTTCGAACTGTTTGGTCAGATAGCGATAAACCATCTCCCCATTTTCTTCGATTTTAATGGCCATTTTAACGATATCCTCAACCGCGATATTATAATTCATAATTTAAACCATCCTTTTTAAAATTGTGTTTACCAGCTCGGCCCTATTAACTCCTCCTTTAACGGGAATTTCAAAGGTCGGCCTGGTCGTCTGATAGAGCTTGCCGAGGGCTATTTTCGCCTCGTCATCATAATTCCACTCCCGGATCTTCCGGAAAGCCTCGTCATAATTAGCGTGATTGTGGCCGACCAGCTCGTAGATCCGCTGATTATAATTATCGTATTGATTAAAAAAAGTAACACAAACCTGCAGGACATCGATCAGCGCGAAGCCGGGATGAAGCACGGCCTCTTTGATCAAGGCTTTGAGCTGATCGATCTTGGCGGAATAACCCCGGGCCAGGTAGGTCGCCCCGGCGGAAAGCAAAAGTTCGAGCGGATTGAACGGATGCTCGCCGGTCCCGCCCGGCGTTGACCGCCCCTTGAAACCATAAGGCGAAGTCGGGGTGTACTGGCCGGTCGTCAGCGCGTAGACCCGGTTGTCGTGGACCACGACGGTCAGATCGATATTCCGCTTGGCGGCAAAGAGGAGATGCTCCAACCCCTCACCGTAAGAATCGCCGTCGCCGACAAAGACGATCACCTTTAATTTGGAATTGGCCAGCTTGATCCCTTCTGCCCCGGCGATCGCCCGGCCGTGCAGGGCGTAAAAACTGTTGAGGTTCAAATAGTCGGCCAGCTTCCCATGCTGGCCGATCCCCGCCGCCAAGACGACCGTCTCCAGGGGAACGCCTCCGGCTTTAAGTTCGTCCAGTACCCCTTTCATCGCGTTTAAGATCGCGAAATTGCCGCACCCCGGACACCAATAATTAGGCGAATTAGTCAGATAGTTCATTTTATCGTCCTCGCCAATCGCTCTTCCAGTAATTCCACGGTCAGCGGTCGGCCGTCGTAATTTAAGACCAGCGCGTCGATCTTATAACCGGCCGCCTTCAGCAATTGCGCCAACTGGCCGGTCGCGTTATCTTCAACGACAATTATTTCTTCAACTCCCGACAAGGCCCGCCGGAGCAGCGTTAGGGGGAGCGGGTTCAGGACCAGCGGCTGAACGATCCGAACATCGAACTTCTCGGTCGCTTCAAGGCACAAATGATTGTTCGAACCCCAGCAAACAACCGCCGTTTTGGCGCTTTTCTTACCGTAAACCGCGACCGCGTCAAGTGTTTCGATCTCTTTGAGCAAGGCCAGCTCTTTCCGCAAGCGTTTGTCCTGCATCGTTTTAGTTGTCGCGGCCTCTTCAGTCGTCGTCCCGTCTTCTTCGTGTTCGTAACTGTTGATCTTAACGACCGCTCCGGCCCGGCCCGGGAAAGCCAGCGGCGAGACGCCGCTCTCCGTTTTCGCGTAGCGGCGATAATCGCCCTGCCCGTCCCACAAAAGCGTTTTTTCTTCCGGGAAAGCTTTAACGGACGCGGGATCGAAACTATAAGCTCCTTCAGCCACGTTCTTGTCGGTCAAAATGATCGCCGGCAACTGGAACTGCCAGGCCAAGCGGAGCGCGACCCCGCTCCAGTAATAAGCTTCCTCCGCGTCCCCCGGCGCGACGATCAGCCGGGTAAATTCCCCCTGTCCCGCCGAGAGAGCAAAGTTCAGTTCGGTCTGGCAAGAATAGGTCGGCAAGCCCGTGCTTGGGCCCGGCCGCTGGCCCAAGACCACGACGATCGGCAATTCCGCCATCCCGGCAAAGCTCAAGCTTTCGGTCATCAGGCAAAACCCGCCGCCGGAAGTTCCAACCGCCGCTTTTTTTCCGGCGTAAGCAAAGCCAAGGGCCATCATGATCACGGCGATCTCGCTCTCCGGGTGGACGACCTGCAAACTAAACGTTTCCGCCTGTTGGGCAAGGAAATGAAGAATAGTCGACGATGGGGTCATCGGATAAGCAACATAAGCGTCCAACCCGGCCGCCATTAGGCCGAGGCCCAGCGCTTCGTTGCCGGTGACAAACGGCAAGAGATCGGGGTTTTGTTGGTCGACTTTCAAGTGGACCGTGGCGGCGTCATATCCCTGCCGGGCCAGGTTTAAATTGATCTCAATTTCTTTCTTCAGGTTGGCGCGGAGGACATTCTCCAGTTTTTCCCACGGCAGACCCAGGACCTTCGCCAGAGCGCCAAGCATGGCGGTGTTGCGGACGATCGCCGGGGCTCCCGCCGCTTTGACCAGCGAAGTTAAGGGCAGCCCCAAGCCGTCAGTTTTAACCACTTCGGAATCAAAGACCACCACCGTCTTGCTGTGGCGTTTCTCTTTATGTTTATCAATGCAGTCTTGGTTCAAGGCAAGCAAAATATCAACGGTCTGGCGATGGCTGCCGATCTTGTTTTTTGCTCCCCGAATGATGGAGAAGGTATGTCCGCCGCGGATCAGAGAGGGATAATCGCGATAGACGTAAAGCCGGAAACCAAGCTGGTTCAAAAGCTTGGCGATCAGGACCGCGGCCTGGTCGATCCCGTCTCCCGCCCGGCCCCCGATGAAAATAGAAAGTCCGTCCATATCGGAAGTATAAAGCGGTCATGGGATAAGGGTCAAGGGCTCTCTCGAAATTCCGCTAGGCTTTCTTATGTTTCCAGCGTCCGGTCAGGAACCACCCGAGGTTCAAAGCGGCCAACGCGATCTGGGCAATCAGCCCGGCATACCAGACCCCGTCGACGCCGATCCCCAGCTGTTCCGAAAGAATTATCGCCAACGGGATCTGAATGATCCAGAGCGACAAGAAAGTGTTGATCATCGTCACCATCGTATCCCCCGCCCCCGAGATCGAACGGTCAAGGATCAAGCCCAGCGCGATAAAGGGGCAACCGATCCCGGTTATCTGCATGATCACCGCCCCGATCCGGACCACTTCCGGATTAGGATCGAAAAAAGCGATCAACGGGCCGGCAAAAACAAAAAAGATCAAACCCATTACGGCCATAAACGACCCATAGATGGCCGAAGCGATCCAAGCGGTCCGGACCGCCCGTTCCGGTTTTTTCGCTCCCAGGTTATGGCCGACCATCGTCGCCGCCGCCATCCCCATGGCAAAACCCGGCATTAAAAGCAGCATGCTAAGCCTGATACTAACCCCATAAGCCGCGACCGCCATCGTCCCAAAACCGGCCACGACCCACATCAAGACAACTCCCATCAAGCCACGCAGGGTCATCTGGATCGAAGCGGGAAAGCCGATCATTAAGATTCGACTAATGACCGAACCGTCAATTTTATAATCATGGAGCTTCAATTGGATGTGCGACCGCCCCCGGATCATGACCTCAAAGGCGACCAAACAACCGATGCCGCGCGAAATGATCGTCGCCAGAGCCGCGCCCGGGACTCCCATTTCCGGAAAGAAACCAACTCCGAAGATCAGGAGCGGATCAAGGATCGTGTTCAGGAGGATCGAGAAAGCCAGGATCAGCATTGGGGTCATCGTGTCCCCCGCCCCCTGCAGGACCGCCATGATCAGGAACATAAAGAAGATCACAAAGGACCCGGCAAAGGTAATGTGCATGTAGCTTGTCCCGAGCGGCATCACTTCCGGCGTCGCCCCCAGGAGTTGCAATAGCGGCGCGGATATAACATAGCCAAGGACCGCTAATATAATTGAACCGACCAAAGCAATGATCAGCGATTGCTGGACGACTCGTTCGGCCCGGCCATGCTCCTTGGCGCCGATCGCCCGGGCGACCATGGCGGTCGTCCCGACGCCGATCCCCATCATCATAAACATCACGACCATGATGATCGAGCCGCTCATCGCCACTGCCGCCAAAGCGGTGGAACCGAGCCGGCCAACCCAGAACATATTGACCAGCTCAAACATTGTCTGTAAAAAGTTGCTGACGATCATCGGGGTCGCCAGGAAAAAGATGTTCTTGGCGATGCTCCCATCGGTTAAGTCGCGCCGTTCTTTAAATTTATGGTAAAGCCGTTTGATCATTTAATTAATTCCCGGAGGCCTGCGACAATATCGTCGCGGCCTCCAATTTAACCGCGCAATTAATTGCGCGGTTAAATAAAACTTGGAAGCCGTCCCGATCCGATCGGGACAAGTTTACGTTTCTCATTGACAACCTTTTTCATCAGTCCCGCAGGTTTCCGTCTTTATCATTTAATTGCCGTTCCTATTATAACTTCGTAACTCGCAGTAAACGGCCGTTTTTTTAAGCCGGTGATCTTCCCCGGTTTCTCGCTATTGATCGGACTGTTCGCCCCGATCGACCGCAAATGACCGACCAGCTCCTTAACTCCGGGAAAAGTCTGTCTGACGAGGTCGGTCTTCACCTCCACCTGGGAAAAAGACTTTAGGCTCTCTGCTAACTTCACCGGAGCCGGAAAATCATTAATGCGGAAGCCACAGGCTTTGAGTTCGGCCAAGGTCCCGGGCCCGAAAGTGGCAAAAACAAATCGCCCGCCGGGAAGGAGTAATTTTAGCACATTATTAAAAACTTTCTCCACTTTCATCCATTGCAGGGAAGCGTTTGCGACGATTAGGTCATATTGGCCATCATTATATTGCTCACCGTCGGCAACCAGATATTTGATGTTCGCCCGCTGGTTCCGCTCTCTGGCCTCGGCGATCATCCCCGGCGCGATATCAACCCCCACGACCCTGGCGAGAGGGAATTTTTCCGCCAGCCGTCTGGTCAGGTAGCCCGTCCCGCACCCCAGGTCCAGGATCCTGGTCGGACAAACCCCGGTTAAAGCGTAAAGCCGGTCCGCCATTTCCTTTTGTAAAATAGCCTCGGAATCGTAAGCCGCGGCCCCGCGGGAAAAATTCCGTTTGATCAGTTCTTTACCCATGGGCAAAATCCGCGATCAAACCGGCCAGTTCGGTTTTCGCTTCAAGCTGGGGAACATGCCCCACCCCTTTGAGCCAGGCCAAACGGCTCTCCGGAATATTCTTGGCGGTAAATTCCGCCGCCGCCGGCAAACAAATCTCATCTTGATCGCCGTGAACGACCAGGGTCGGCAGACGAAGTTCGCTGATCTCTTCGCGCAGATCGACCGCCGCCAAGGCTGCTAATTCGTGCGCAGCGGAATCGGGCGGCAGGTCAAGCGGCGCGACCGGTTTTTTCTCTTTAAAGACCAGTTCGTAAAACGCCCCCAAACCTTCCCGCTTGATCTTCTTCGTTAAGCGGGCTAGCAAAGCGGGCGATAGTCCCGCAGGATAATCTGCGGCGGCCAGGAATTTCGGGGTCGTGGAGATGAGGACCAGGCGGGCGACTTTGTCCGGTGCCAACAGCGCTGCCTTGACCGCCAGCATCCCCCCCATCGACCAACCGACCAGGCAACTCTGCGGCGGCAGCATTTCCGCCACCCGGCGGGCTTCGACCGCCAGATCTTCAAAACAAAGTTCCGGCGCCGACCCGGCCGGCAGCTCTTGCCAGATCCCCGGACCAACGGCAAAGCCGTGCAAGTAAACGATTTCCATCTCTCTATGTTATAATTTCCACAATGAATTATCAAGGAAGGGCCGCCGCGTTCTTGCTCGCTTGCCTCCTCCTTTTTACCCAACCGGCGGCGGCAGAAAAACCTTTTACTTACAATGTCCTCCCTTACGCTTTCTATGATTCCTCGCTCGGCACGATGGGCGGCCTGTTCGGCGCCAGCCGGAACCTCTTTCAGCGCGACGAACTGATCAACGTCTATTTCAACCTGGTCAACAGCGGAGCCAAGGAAGTCAATCTGGCCAGCGCCTGGCCGAGCAAAGAACTCCGCTACGACCATGAAAAGACCCCTTTCGCCGTCGACACCGAGCTTTCGGTCGGGACCGCCGTCGACGACCGTTTCTATGGCCTTGGAATGGGAACGTCCGACAAGCAATACTCAAATTACAATAATAATTACACTAACCTCCGGCTTTATCTGATCAAGCCGGTGACCAAACAACTCCGGATCGGTTTGATGCTTCACTCCTCTAACAACCAGCTTTTTATGATCAACAACCAGCTCAATCCGATCACGACCGAGATCGAAGACCAGCTGCGCAATTATCAGGTCGTGAGTTTTTTCCTGAAGGGGGAAGAGTTCGATAGCCCTCTCAATCCGGCGAACAGCTGGGGAATGATGAACTCGATCGACTTTGGCTCCGCCAACTTCGTCCGCTGGAAAACCGAGCTGACCCGGACGGTCTCCCTCCTGGCCGATCATGTTCTGGCGAGCCGCTTGGCCGTCGTTCAAATAAGCGGCGAGAAGATCCCCCTGTACGAATACGCGACCCTGGGCGGGCGAAACAACCTGCGGGGCTATCCCTGGTACCGCTTCCGCGGCAAGGGATCAACGCTGGCTAACCTGGAATATCGCTTTCCCCTGATCTGGGGATTGGGAGGAGTCCTCTTGCTCGATAGCGGACGCGTCTATAATGAAGCGGGGAATTTCGATCTGGGCTGGGCGACCAATTACGGGCTTGGCCTCCGGCTCTATCTGCCGACCATGACCTTGCGGGCCGACTACAGCGTTTCTAACGAAGGTGGCTTCGTCACCTTCTATTACAATCACGCCTTTTAGCTCTCCCTTATCCGGCAAGGATTTGGTATAATTTCAGAGTGAAACATCAAGCCTTAGCCGAAGCGGTCCTAAGCGATCATAAAATCAGCCAAGCGGAAGCGCTCGAACTGATCGCGACCCCGGACGAGCGGACATTTGAACTGCTCGCCGCCGCCAACCGGCTCCGCCACCACTTCAAGGGGAACAAGGTCCGGCTCTGCGCCATCGTCAACGCCAAGTCAGGGCGCTGCAGCGAGAACTGTTCCTTCTGCGCCCAATCGGGACATTACAAGACCGACGCCGAGGTCTACCCGCTCCTGCCGGCCGAGGAGATCACCGCGACCGCCCGGAAAGCCGAAAAAGAACAACAGGCGACTTGTTTCTCGATCGTCACTTCAGGCCGGGGGGTCAACACCGAGAAGGATCTCGCCGAGATCTCCGGCGCCCTTCAGCAGATCAGCGGCTCGACTAAAATGAACCGCTGCGCCTCTCTCGGCATCCTCGACCGCCCAACGATCAAAAAGCTAAAAGAAGCCGGTTTAAAAAAGCTCCATCATAACCTTGAAGCGGCGGAAAGTTTTTTCGCCAATGTCTGCACCACCCACACCTACGCCGAGCGGGTCGAAACGATCAAGAACGCGAAAGCGGAAGGAGTGGCGGTCTGCGCCGGCGGAATTTTCAATCTTGGGGAAAGCCTGGAACAGCGGATCGAACTCGCCCTCACCCTGCGGGAGTTAGCGGTCGATTCCGTCCCAATCAATATTCTTAACCCGGTTGCCGGAACGCCGGCCGCGGCTAAGCCCCAGCCGATCACCCCACTGGAGGTCTTGCGGCTGATCGCGACTTATCGTTTTATTCTCCCGGCCCAGGATATCGGCCTCTTTGGCGGACGGGAAAAAGCCCTCGGGCAATTGCAACCGCTGATGTTTATCGCCGGAGCAAATGTTACTTTGGTTGGTAATTATTTAACGACGTCAGGCCAATCGGCCGAACAAGACCTCGCCATGATCAAAGCGCTGGGATTAGAGGTCGAAGAGACCACGTGTTAGAGTTCATCAATCAGGAACTCGAGACGCAGAAACAAGCCGGTCTTTATCGTTCCCTCAATGCTGTGACCAAAAATAACGGCCGACTTATCGAAATCGACGGCAAACAACTGGTCAATTTCTGTTCCAATAATTATCTTGGCCTTGCTAATCACCCTAAGATTGTTGAACAAGCGGCCACCACGCTCAAAGAATTCGGCGTCGGCGCGACCGGCTCGGCCCTGATCTGCGGCTGGACCAAATATCATGAGGCGCTGGTCAAAAAGCTGGCCGCTTACAAAAAACGAGCAGCAGCCATCCTCTTCCCGACCGGTTACCAGGCCAATCTGGGGGCGATCACCGCCCTGGTCGGAGAAGAAGACACCGTCATTATCGACCGGCTGAACCATGCCAGCATTATTGACGCCTGCCATCTCTCTAAAGCCAAACTTCAAGTCTATAAACACCGCGACTTAGCCTCATTGGAAGCGGTCTTAAAACGGTCAGCTAAGTTCAAGAAACGGCTGATCGTCACCGACACTGTTTTCAGCATGGATGGCGATCTGGCCCCGCTGGCCGAGATCGTTAAACTCGCCAAGCGGTATGACGCCATCACCCTGGCCGACTACGCCCACGCCACCGGGGTGGTCGAACTACCCGGCGAGCCGGAGATCGTCATGGGAACACTGTCCAAAGCGCTCGGCAGCCTGGGTGGTTTTATCGCCGGCAGCGAGGAATTGATCGACTTCTTACGGAACAAAGCCCGCAGTTTTATCTACACGACCGCTCTCCCCCCCAGCGCCTGCGCCGCCGCCATCGCCGCGCTGGAAGTTATGGAACAGGAACCGGAAAGACGAGAGCGTTTGTGGTCAAATATCAATTATTTTCATTCCTCCGCCTTTTCTCCAATCATTCCGATCATTATCGGCGACAACGAAAAAACCGTCCGGGTCTCGCGACAGTTATACGACCGGGGCTTTTTCGTTTCCGCCATCCGTCCGCCAACCGTTCCCGACGGCGAAGCCCGCTTGCGGATCACGATCACCAGCGAACATACCAAGGAGGACCTCGAATGCCTGGCATCTTCATTACGGGAACTGATACCGGCGTAGGCAAGACCTACGTCACTCAATATCTGGCCGAGGAATTCCGCCGCCAGGGAAGCGACGTCGGAATAATGAAGCCGATCTCCTGCGGCCCGGACAATGACGCTCTCCAGCTCAAAAAGAAGCTCAAGCTAAACGATCCTATCGAGCTGATCAACCCAATCCAGCTAAAATATCCTCTCGCGCCCCTCTCCGCCTCCCGCCTCGAAAAGAAAAAGATCGACCTTAAAAAGATCTTTGCCGCTTTTAAGAAGCTGGAGAAAAAACACGACCTGATCCTTATCGAAGGGGTCGGCGGCGTGGCAGTCCCGATCACCAGCAACTACTGCGTGATCGACCTGATCAAAGAACTGAACACGCCGACCATCGTCGTCGCCCGGGCGGGCCTGGGAACGATCAACCACACCCTGCTGACGGTCAGCGCGCTGAAAGACCAGGAGATCGAGATCATGGGGATAATCCTGAACGGCTTCCGGGGCAAAGACCGGGCGGAAAAGAGCAACGACGAAGTGATCGAGGAGCTAAGCGGGGTTCCGGTGATTGGCCGACTTAAATATAATACGAATACTCGAATATAATACGAATACACGAATATAATACGAATGCACGAATATCTTTATTAGTGAATTAGTTTCCCATTAGTGTATTCGTATCATTTTCGTATCGAGAACTCGCAGCCGCAGTATCTCTGCCGGTAAACGCCATGCTTTTTCGACAGCTCCAGCCCTTTTTTGTGAGCCTGGCTGGCATCGAGAGGAAAGGTCCGGTAAGTTAATTTATATTCCCTGGCCAACTCCTCGCCGAAAGCGTTGATCGCCGAAACGTCTTTGAAACGGCTGACGCTTAAGGTGGTGGCAAATTCCTGAAAGTTATTTTCGGCGGCATATTCGGCGGTATTCAATAACCGGAACTTAAAACAGAGCTGGCAGCGCGCGCTATTTTCCCCGTAACTCTCCAAGGAAGCCTCAAGGCGTTCTTTTAGATAAGCCAGCCAGCTGTTATGGTCGTACCCTCCTTCGAGGAACTCAACCCCGTACTGAACGGCGATCCGCCGGGCCTCCTCCAATCTCTTCAGGTACTCGGCTTCGGGCGAGATGTTCGGTCCGTAAAAATAGAGAGCAAATTGATCGAGCGGACGCTGCTCCGTGCCGATCAAATGATCGATGATCGGCAAAGCGCAAGGAGCGCAGCAGACGTTAAGTAATAGTTTCCCCATGACAACTATTTTAACATTTAAGAAAACATTTCCGCGACAATTTTCTCAACTATTTGCCAGGTAAAGACATGAGAAAGGGTCCGGGCTTCATTTATTGCCTCAAGAGAAAAGGGCCCGTTTTCCTGATGTTCAATTATCGCCCCAAAGGCAAAAGCGGTTGAACGCTCAAGTCCTAGCGGGGTTACCAGCAGCGCGCCTCGATCAAAGGAAAAGTTTTCCGGAACAATGGCTAATAGACGATTGGAATAGATCGCCTTAGTAAAGAACCCTTCCTCAGAAAACTGCTCCACCATTATTGTCTGGTTGCAGATCGCCTCACGACCCGACGAACCGACCAACCGCTGTTCTAAGCTCTTCCTTTCCACTCCGGCAATATCCGGCAAATGAAGGCTAACCCGCCTTCGTCCTAAGGCTTCGCCCAGCAAACTATTCGGCTGATCGCTCGGCAAACACCCCTGAAGCCGGCCGACCGCCGATTGGACCTCGATTGTTTGCCCGATGTGGGAAAAAGCTAAAAACATCGTTGCGTTCTCGTTCCGTAAACCGGCATAGATCCCGGCCGAGCTGGCAAAAACCTCGTCCATCGAACGCAAGGGGATCAGAGCTTGCTGAACAGCTTCATACTTTTTTCTGACCTTGAGGTCAGCCGTGCCAAGTTTGGCCGAATAAGCTTTTTGAATAGTGGTCAGCGAGTTTATTTTTAAGGCGTATAACATCTCACTACCTGTTCGTCAGATTTCGGGACGGATTTCACTTATTCATTTTTCCAAGCAGTTCTGAGGAAAAAACAAGTAATTGTCGGCAAGCAGACCGAACCTGGCCAAGTAGTTCCTTCTCGCTGGTCTTCTTTACGCGAGCCACGGCTTCAATGGCTTCTGGGGTCAGAATGATTGAATCGACGGCATCATACAAAGAGAAGCCAATAATATGCCTGATGCCTAAAACATAATTAAAAGCCGCTAATACAGTTTTCCGCTGATGGCTATTAATAAGCCCTTGATCATACAATTCTTGCATTATTACCCAGGGTGAGTCGGCTTTGATCTGGTATTTCACTTTAACCGCGCTTAAGGCTTGACCGAACGGCCGCAGAGCGTCGGCTTTTAAATTAATAAAGCTCTTTTTTTCGGTCGCAAGGTCATCGGTAAAAACCTGCCAGCATAGATCAACCATTTGCTCCGGCTGAGTTCCAAATAAATTTTGGCGCAGCTCCCCTAATTGGCATTCATAATAAGCCAGCCGCTTGCCGCCTCGTATCTCCAACAACTGCAGATCAAGCAACAAGGAAAGAGCTGGTAATTTCCCCGCTAATTGCATTGGGGCAAATCGATCATGCCCATCCCCACCGGTTTCAAACAAGCCGCTCAAACCAGACAAAGGTTGGTTTTCAAAACAATTGGAAACCGCCCAATCCATTTCAATCCCGGAATTGTTCAAAGTTTCCGCCATTTTCATTTCAACGTTAATGGCCGCTTCCCGGTCCTCTTCCCTCGCCGGAAAAACACCGGCATCAATATCGGAAAGAAAGGGATGGGTCCGATGGGCAACACTCCCGGCTAAACCAAGCGCGAAATTTCCGGCTACCCCATCGGCAGCCAGGCGGAAGGCGTTGACCAGCAAAGATTGCCGTAAATCAGCTAATTGATCGGAAGTCAGGACCGGATTTTCACTGGCCTTATAAAGATCGACTATACGAATAATATGCCGCTGATGAAAATCTCTCAAAGCAAGTTCGGGATCATTGGCTCTTAACGATGTTTCCGCTTCGATCGCAAGCTGGGGCAGGCTTCGGGTTGAGTGGTTATGCCTGGTCTTGTTTTGCCAAAACCGACTGCTAGCTGTCCCTTGAATGCTTTCTGTTAGCTTAACTCCAATCATAATCGGGGTTCGATCTCCCCAATATATATCGTTACTTTTTAACCGCTATTTCAGCTCAATTCAGGAGCGCCACCGCCAGGTTCAGAACCGAGGCAAAGCTAACCCACAAGATATACGGGAGGAGGAGCCAGGCGGCCGTTTTGGAGAGCTTGGCAAATCGGATGATCGTCTCCAGGATCAATAACCAAAGGATAACAATAACAACAAAAGCCCCCCACGGGGAATGATAATTGAAAAAGACGATCGACCAGGCAACGTTAAAGCCAAGCTGGACGGCAAAATAAAGCAAGGCGAGTTTGCCCTCTTTTCTCTCCCACCCTTTTTCCCAGATCAGGTAAGCGGCAATCCCCATCAGAATAAAAAGCAGGGTCCATACGGGGCCAAATATCCAGTTCGGCGGATTAAAGAACGGTTTATTAAGGGCGGCGTACCAGGTCGGGATCGACGGCATCGTAAAGATCGAGCCGATAACCCCGGCCCCGAGACAAACCGCGATCGCGATCAAAAGCCCAATAATTTTTTTAAGCATTTTTTGTCGCCTCCTTAATCGTTTTAACCCACTCCCCGATCTTTTTTAACGCCCCCTCTTTTTCCCGCAAAGGATAATTGAAATCGATCTGGCCAACAATTTCGTTCCCGGACAGAGTTTTTCTTAAATTATCAAAAGTCTTGGCCGGGTCGCTTTCATGGCAACAAAAGAGGGCGATCTTCTTCCCCTTTAACGGCTGAAGCTTAAGGAATGAGTTGATCGCCGGTGCGTAAGTAAAGGCCCAGACTGGCGAGCCAATAACGATCAGGTCATAGCCGCTAGCTTCTTTAGATAAGGGAAAAAGCTCCGGCTTTTCTCCCATTACGACCTGTTTGCCACCCCAAAAAAAGCGCATGGGGGAAGTCACGCTAACATCTTTTTTGGGCTTGAGCTCCAGGAGATCGGCGCCCAGTTCTTTGGCGACCGTTTCGGCAACAAACCGGGTATTCCCTTCAAGCGAATAGTAAACAACTAGCTTTTTCATTGTTTTTTTTCCTCCCAAGTTTATACAAAACCCAAGATAATGATAACATAATGATATAATTGATTCATGCCAATCAACAAAGCGAAGAACCACTATTTAGGTAAAGGGACCCCTCGCCTCAACTGCGCCCAGTCGGTCATCAAAGCGTTCCAGGAACACTTTGGCCATGATGACAAGGCCGTGGCCGAGTTCCTCGCCTGCGGCAGCGGCAACGCCCCCGGCGGGGTTTGCGGCGCTTACTATGCCGCCCGGCATCTGTTGGAGAAGAAAAGCCCAGATAAAATATCGGAGTTTGACTCTTGGTTCAAAGAAAAAGCCTGTTCACTAAGCTGCAAAGAGATCCGCCAGGGGCGCAAGCTCTCTTGCCTCGGTTGCGTGGAAAAAGCGGCGGAATTCGTCAAATCAAGTCTTCGTTAATTTTTATTCTTCGTTAAGCCAAGCGGGCGGCGCATTGTCTCCGTTTTCCGATTCATCTGGACCGGCTTTCCTGATCTGCCTGGGACGGGCAGAAACCGTCTTTTTCGCCTTCCCTCTCAAAGCCATTTCCAGCCGGACTTGCAGTTCGGCGATCTCCCGCTCGTGTTTGGCGTTCAAGAAGTTGATCTCTTCCGCTTGTTTCAGATTAAGCGCCTTAACTTCTTCTTCATGTTTGGTCATCATCACGGAAAGATCCGGTTTGCCGGTCACTTCTTCTTCGATCCTGGGAATTGGCTCCCACATCCGGCCGTTATACTTCCAGCTTTGGCCGGTCTCGGTATTGACCATCATAAAGGAACTGCCGCCCCAAAAACCGGCTCTTTCCATGAAGATCTTATAGCGATTGGGGTTAGCGTTGGCAACGGAAGCGATAATTAGCAGTAACAAAAACAGCAAAACCGTTTTCTTCATGATCGATCCCCTCCCTAGCTACTTGCCGTCTTTTTTCATCGCCGCGATTATGTCATCGATCCCAAAACCATATTTTTGTTTTGGCGACGGTGGCGGCGGCGACGAGACCTTTTTCTCGGCTAGCGGGGCTCTGGGCCTCTCCGGTTGTTCCGGTCTCCGATGTTGGGACTGCTGACGTCCGGGGTAAGAAGGACGCCCCTGCGAACGGCGTTGTTCGTTTCTCCCTCGTTGCGGGAAATGGCGGCCTTGGGGCGCCGAACTTCCCCGCTCAAAGCCTTCGGTCATGATCTCGGGGTGACGGCCGACAGGAATGCTCAATTTCATCATTCTTTCGATGCTGCGAAATTCTTTTTCCTGGTCCGGGGTCGCCAGCGAGATCGCCTTCCCTTCGCTCCCGGCCCGGGCGGTCCGCCCGATCCGGTGGACATAATTCTCGCTGTCATCGGGCAGGTCGAAATTAACGACCAGCTCGATCCCTTTAACGTCAATACCGCGGGCGGCGATATCGGTCGCCACAAGCACCCGGTATTTCCCTCGTTTGAACCCTTCCAGCGCTTCGCGCCGCTGGGCGAGTGATCGGTCTGAATGGATATCGGCCGCATTAATATGCCTTGCTTGCAGGTCGCGGGCCACCCGGAAAGCCCCTCGTTTGGTCCGGCAAAAAACCAGGACCGTCCCCCGGTATTGTTCCAGGAGCTTGCAGAGCAGGGACAATTTAGCTTCTTTTCTGACGATAAAAACTTCCTGGGAAACCTTTTCGGCCGCGGTCCCCGGAGGGGCAACCTCGATCCGAATCGGCAGTTTCATGTATTTGGAAGCGACCCGGACGATCTCGACCGGCATGGTCGCGGAAAAAAGCATCGTTTGTTTCTCGCGCGGCACGGTTTTTAAGACCTGTTCGATCTGCGGAGCGAAACCCATGTCGAGCATCCGGTCAGCTTCGTCGAGGACCACAATCCTGGCATCGCCTAAGTAAACATTCCCTTGGCCAAGATGATCGATCAAGCGCCCCGGGGTCGCGATAATGATACGAGCTTGGCGGCGGAGCGCCTGGATCTGCTGTCCCATTGAAGCGCCGCCGATCAGGACGGCCGGGCGAACATTGTAAGCCTGGCAAAATAAGCGGAGGCTTTCTTCGACCTGAAGAGCTAATTCACGGGTCGGGACCAGGATCAGCCCTTTTCCCTGTTCGGTAGCCAAACGCTGGATCATCGGGATGCCGAAAGCGAGAGTTTTACCGGTCCCGGTCTGGGCGATCCCAACCAGGTCTTTCCCTTCAACCGCGACCGGGATAGCTTTGTGCTGGATCGGGGTCGGGGTCGTAAAGCGAAGTTTTTCCAAGACACCTAATGTTTTTGGGGCAAGGCCAAGGCCGTAAAAAGTCTGGTTTTCGTTGTTCATATCATTATTGTAGTCCTTTTTCGCTTAATAATCAAATATATGGGCTATTTTCGGTTCAACATCTTTAAAACTTCAAACCACATCAGGCTGGCGGCTCCCCCCAAGAAAGAAATAACAAGATCATTTAAATGAAGGACCTCAAAATGAAACAACTCTCTAAGAAAAGGAAGATAAAGAACAAGAAAAAGCGCGACTAGAGTTCCCGCGATAACCCACCAAAGGGCCGAATTTTTCTTTCTAATTACGTAAATAATATTTTGGGTCCAGGAGAGATTGGTCAGGATCAACATCAGGTTGGCAAAAACCATGGTAGTAAAGGTCAAACTGCGCGCTTCGTTCTCGCTCTTCCCCAGATAAAGCGCCAGCAAGAAGACGATCATCACGACCGCCAGAACGCTCAATCCCTGAAGGAGGCTGATCACCAGGGCGTTCCGGTCAAAAAGCCGGTCGCTCAACTTGCGCGGCGGCCGCTGCATGATTTTGTCCTCTTCCGGCTCCGCCTCAAAAACGGTCGAACAGGCCGGATCAATGATCAGTTCCATAAAAGCAATATGGGCCGGCAAGAGGACGATCGGCAATTGAAATAAGATCGGAAAAAGAGACATCCCGGCAATTGGAACGTGAACGGCAAAAATATAAGCGACCGCTTTTTTCAGGTTATCATAGATCCGCCGCCCCATTCTGACAGCTGAAACGATCGAAGAAAAATCGTCGTTCAGTAAAACGATATCGGCCGATTCCCGAGCCACATCGGTCCCCCGCTCCCCCATCGCCACCCCGATATGGGCCGATTTCAAGGCCGGGGCGTCGTTGACCCCGTCGCCGGTCATCGCCACGACCTCGTTATTGGATTTAAGCGCGTTAACAATATTGAATTTCTGTTCCGGCGCAACCCGGGCAAAAATATTGACCGTCTTGATCCGCGCCTGAAGTTCAAGACGGTCCATGGTCATTAATTCCGGCCCGGTAATGACCTGATCGGGATTGGCGAGGCCGATCTGTTTGGCAATATATTTGGCGGTCCCCGGATAATCGCCGGTAATAATGATCACCCGCAATCCGGCCGCGTAGCATTCTTTGACCGCCGGCGGCACGGTCTCTCTGACCGGATCGGCAAAACCGATCAGGCCGATATACTTAAAATCAAAATCATGCTGACCGTCGGGCAAGGAAGTTTGATGAAACGAGGCTTTAGCGACCGCCAGTAAACGGAGCCCTTTATCGGCCAGACCGGTAACGGTTTTGGCCAGCTCTTCTTTTTGCGCGTCGGAAAAATGACAAAGGTCGGCGATCGCTTCCGGCGCCCCTTTCGTCGCGATCACGTAGCTTTGCTTATCAGGCGACTCCCAGACATGCGATAAGGCCAGGAGCTGTTTTGAGAGGGGGTATTCCCGGATCAATTTCCAGGTGTGGTGGAGATGCTCGGTCCCGGTCAGCCAGCCAACTCCTCGGGCTTTGATCTCTTTCTCGATCGGATCGAAAGGATCTTTCTGGCTCGCCAGGACCGAAAATTCCAGCAGGTCGTGAAAGCGCTCGTCCAGCCGATTGAGCCCTTTAGTTTCGCAGTTTTCCCCCTCGGTAAAAAGCGAGCTCAAGGTCATCTTATTGTGGGTCAGGGTCCCGGTCTTATCGACGCACAGGACAGTCGCCGCCCCCAGCGTTTCAATGGCCGGCATTTGGCGGGTCAAGACCTGCCGTTTGGAAAGGCGCCACGCCCCCAGGGTTAAAAAGATCAGTAAAACGACGGAAAATTCTTCCGGCAGCATCGCCATGCTCAAGGTCAGGCCGGCCAGGAAACCGTTGATCCAGCTCCCCCGGGTCAAGCCGTAAACGACCACGACCACCGCGCAAAGGACCAGACCGGCCAGCGCGAAAGTTTTAATGATCCCGGCAGTCTCTTTTTGGAGGAGGGTCGATTCTTCCCGGATCGACTCCAACGCTTTGCCGATCTTGCCGATCTCGGTCTTGGCGCCGGTCGCGAAGACTTTGCCCAAACCATGCCCCTGAACGATCATCGTCCCGGAATAGACGAAGGGCAGGCCCTCGCCCCCCGGTTGTTTCGAACGGCTCACGCCGTCCCATTCGCTTTTGGCGACTGAGAGCGACTCTCCGGTCAGCAGAGATTCATCAAGCATTAAATTAGAGTTAAAAATAACGTAGGCATCGGCCGGAACCCGGTCCCCTTCGCGCAGAACAATAATATCGTCGATCACGACGGCGCGACCCGGGATCCTTTTTTGGCTCCCGTCGCGGATCACCAGCGCCCGGGGGGAGGAAAGATGGCGGAGCGCTTCCAAAGCCCGCTCGGTTTTCCGTTCCTGGTAAAAGGTTATGCCAATAACGACAAAAACAAAGGTCAAAAGCATCAAAGCGTCTTTTAATTCGCCGAGAATAATGTAAATTAAACCACTACCGAGAAGGAGCATGAGCATCGGCTCGCGGACCACGTTCCAAAGAATTTGCAAAAAGTTGCGCTGTTTTTGCGAAGGAAGTTCGTTATACCCGTATTTTTTCAGCTTTTCCTCGGCCTCTTTTTCCAAAAGGCCTTGAATATTCTGCAGTTCAACTTCTTTCATGAACGTATGATAACAAATTATCTCTTTCCACTCAATCAATATCGCCTGCAATTTTGCCGATAATTAGAGGAAAACAATTCATGAGGAGTTCGGTGACTAACATTGGCAGAACGAGGTCTTCGTTTTCCCGCAACCGGTTGACCAAAACGGTCAGCCTGCTCGCTCTGCCCGCGCTGGTAAGCGGCCTGGCAGGCGACTCTCCTACGCCAAAGGCGCTTGCTCCAGCCCCATCAGTTATCGTCAACAGGGCCAAACCTTGCCCGCCGATCTCCTGGGCCCCATCAACTCCGGCGCTCCCCACCACCCGACAGGAACTGCTCGCTTATGAAAGAACGCTCATTCGTCCAAAATTAAACGGTCTACCAACCGCTCTCCCTGATCTCGTCAATTTCCTGCGCCTGGCCGAAAGTAAGGGACAATTAACCTGGTTGTCTCATGATCAGCAGGCGGCGGATTTAATCCAGCGGGAAGTCGAGGCCGTGAACGCCGGAGAAGATCTCCATCTCCTTTTCGGGATTTTTCATCTGATAAACGGCCAGGTCGGTTTTATTAATAAACTCCTTGATCGCCTGGTCGGGGTCACTCATCTCGTTCAGGAATACAAGGGACTGGGTGACGGCGGCTTTGATCTTCAAAGCCATTTCGATCACTACCTGGTCACCGGCGACCCGCGCTATCAATTACAAATGACCGATACCGGCGTCAAAGGGGATGAGATCGACCAACAAGAACTTGCCGACATGAACTCCGCCTTGGAACTTGGCAAGAGCCAGTGCCTGAATGTCGTTTTTGCCGACCTTTCCTTACAGGAGCAACAAACAATTGAAGAAGAGCTGATCTTTAGGTCGCGTGAGATCTTCGCCGTCAAAAGGGTCGAACAACGGCTTTCGCCAGGGGGTGGCAATATCGCCGTTTGGGTTTATGGGGCCAGTCATGCGGAAAAAGAAGGGCTCCCGACCGATCTTCAAGCGGCATTCCCCGGTTCAAAGGCAATTTCCATTATCATGAACGGGGGAACTTATATCCCAACCCTTCTTTTTGATCAAGCGCTGAATGAATTGGGTTGGCTGGAAAAGCCTTTTATCCTAAAACTGGTTGCTTATCGGGAAGGAAATTACATAATCCATTTGCCGATAAAAGGCCAGTCAACAAAAGAAAAGATCGAAGGGGTCGGACTGCCGCTACTTGATCGAAAAAGACAACTTATTCAACAATAATATCGCAAATCAATCCCGCTCTAGACAGATCCACCCCCTGCCCGTCTTGACAAGGATGGACTTTGGGCTGGTCGCTTAATTGGGCCGGACCGCGTTGATAGACCGCCGGCCCCGCGCCGACAAGCGGCTCCGGCTGGCCTGACGGTTTGGCCGTCGCGTTAGGCACCCTTGGCTTTGGTGATTCCGCAACCCGCGCCTTGGTTGGGGACTTGGCAGGAGAGGGGTCGACACACACCATATCGGGACCTTCATGATAAGGGTCTTCTTCCTGTTGTTTTTTATCAAGCATACACATCCCATAATCAAACTCAGCTTGTTCTTGTTCCAAAGCGCTGTATATTTTTTGTTCGCTCGCAGGCTGTATTGTAACGGCATTTTTGGGGGCCTTAGGAACAGGCTTGGCAATTGGAGCGGTATGAGCGGACCGAATAGTTTCTGTCATTTTTCCTCCCCGAATGGCAACTCTTCGCGATCCTTATACTATACTATCGGGTTAAATTGGGGGGGACTTGCATTGAGACTACATCGTCGGCAGGTTGGAACATCCCATCAGGAACTCGTCGACGGCGCGGGCCGCTTTCCGCCCTTCGGAAATCGCCCAAACGATGAGCGACTGTCCCCGGCGCATGTCGCCGGCGGCAAAGATCTTTTTGACCGAAGTTTGGTAATTTACGTCAGTTTTAACGTTCCCCCGCTGATCCAGCTCGATCTTCAGGGCGTCGAGCAAACCGGTTTTTTCCGGCGAAAGAAAGCCGAGCGCCAGAAAAACCAGATCGGCTTCGATCTCAAAATCGGTTCCCACAATTTCTTTCAGGTCGGAACCGACCTGAACACATTTTAACTTAGTAACCTGGCCGTTTTTCCCTTCGAACCTTTTAGTCGAGATCGACCATTGCCGCTCCGCCCCTTCTTCGTGGCTGGAAGTGGTCTTGAGCAAGACCGGGTATTTCGGCCAGGGCTGATGCGGCGGACGGTCTAACCCAGGCTTAGAAAGTAATTCGATCTGAACAACACAGGTTGCCCCCTGGCGGTTGGCGGTCCCAACGCAGTCGGAGCCGGTATCGCCGCCGCCGATCACAACGACCCTCTTTCCTTTGGCATCGATCAATTTGTCGGCCGGGATTTTGGCTCCGGCGACGCGGCGGTTCGATTGGGTCAAATACTCCATGGCAAAGTGGATCCCGCCCAGTTCGCGTCCTTCGATCTTCAGGTCGCGCGGCTGGCGGGAACCGCCGGCCAGGACGACCGCGTCATACTCTTTCAGTTTTTCGACCGACAGGTCAACGCCGACGTTAACGCCGATCTTGAAAGTAATCCCTTCCTGTTCCCAAATACCAAGCCGGCGATCGAGGAGCTTCTTTTCCAGTTTGAAATCAGGAATACCAAAACGCATGATCCCACCGACCTGTTCGTCCCGCTCAAATACGGTCACGGTATGCCCGGCTTGATTGAGTTGGGCGGCGCAGGCCAGCCCGGACGGGCCGGAACCGACCACCGCGACCTTTTTACCAGTCCGGCTGCAGGGAGGATTAGGTTTAATATCGCCCTCACGGAAAGCGTGTTCAATGATCCCGAGTTCGTTTTCCCTGACCGTGACCGGATCGTCATTGATCCCCAGAACGCAAGCGTATTCGCACAAGGCCGGACAGACCCGGCCGGTGATCTCGGGGAGATTATTGGTCGCGTTCAGCATCGTCGCCGCCTTTGCCCAATGGCCGCGGGCCATCAAGTCGTTCCACTCGGGGATGAGGTTACCCAAAGGACAACCCCAGTGGCAGAAAGGAGTTCCGCAATCCATACAGCGGACCGCTTGATCCTCGGCTTGGGCATCGCCGCGAAGATTAAAAACGAGGTCGTAATCTTGCACCCGTTCGCAAACCGGCCGGTAAGCGGTCTTATCCCGCTTTACTTTCAAGAAGCCTTTTGGATCTTTAGCCATCGGCAACCTCCGTCAAGTCAAGCTTCTCTTCCAGCTTTTTCTCTTCCAATATCCGCTTGTATTCCAGCGGCATCACTTTCACAAACTTCTTGATCTCGAAATTTTCAAGGACCGCGGCCCCTTTTTTGCTTTTGGTATACCTAACATGATTAGACAACAAGGTTTTGATCATTTTCAGGTCATCCTGATCGGGCGTTTGCAGTTCGATCATTTCAAAATTACATTTATCTTTGAAATCACCGGCCTCATCATAGACATAAGCGATCCCGCCCGACATCCCGGCCCCAAAATTACGACCGGTCCGGCCTAAAATAACGACCCGGCCGCCTGTCATGTATTCGCAACCATGGTCCCCCACCCCTTCAACCACCCCATAGAGCCCGGAATTGCGGATACAGAAACGCTCGCCCGCCATTCCGCGAATATAAGCCTCGCCGGAGATCGCGCCGTAAAAAGTCGTATTGCCGATTAAACTGTTTTGATCGGCTTTATAGGTCGCTTTAGAGTCCGGATAGATAATGATCTTGCCGCCCGAGATCCCTTTTCCAACGTAATCGTTGGCCAAGCCTTCCAGTTCAAAGGTTATCCCCTTGGCCAGCCAGGCGCCAAAGCTCTGTCCGGCAACCCCGTTAAACTTAACCTTGATCGTCTCTTCTTTCAACCCTTCTTCCCCGTAACGTTTGCAAAGCTCACCGGAGAGCATCGCGCCGGTCGTCCGGTTGACGTTACGGATCTCCTGCTCGATCAGAACTTCCTGCCGTTTTTCCAGCGCCGGCTTGGCTAACTTGATCAACTCGCGATCAAGGACCTTATCGACGCCATGGTCCTGAGCAATAACTGAGCGGGTTTTCACGTTTGCGGGAACTTCCGGACGATAGAGGATCTTGGAATAATCGATCTTGCTTGCTTTCCAAGGAACGATGCTCTGATTGACTTCCAGAAGATCGGTTCGCCCGATCATTTCATCGACCGTTCTAACCCCAAGCTGGGCCATGATCTCCCGCAACTCTCTGGCAATAAAATTAAAGTAAGTGACAACATATTCCGGCTTGCCGCGGAAACGCTTTTCCAATAATTCATCCTGGGTCGCGACCCCCAGAGAACAGTTGTTCAGGTGGCAATGACGAAGCATTACGCACCCCATAACAATCAGGGGGGAAGTACAAAAGCCGTACTCTTCGGCCCCCAGAAGGGCGGCGATCGCCACATCCCGGCCGGTCCGCATCTGGCCGTCGGTCTGCAACCGGACCCGGCTCCGCAGGTCGTTGAGCACCAGGGTCTGGTGGGTTTCGGAAAGCCCAAGCTCCCAGGGCAAGCCGGCGTGTTTAATGGAGCTGATCGGCGAAGCACCGGTTCCGCCGTCACCGCCGGAGATCAGGATCATGTCGGCGTGTCCTTTGGCGACGCCAGCCGCGACGGTCCCAACCCCGACCTCGGAAACTAGCTTAACGCTGATCCGGGCGGCCGGATTGGTATTTTTAAGATCGAAGATCAGTTGGGCCAGGTCTTCGATCGAGTAAATATCGTGATGCGGCGGCGGCGAGATCAAAGTCACGCCGGGAGTGGTGTAGCGGGTCTTGGCGATGATCGCGCTGACCTTATGGCCGGGGAGTTGTCCCCCTTCGCCAGGCTTCGCTCCCTGGGAGATCTTGATCTGGATCTCGTCGGCATTGACCAAATAATTGGTAGTCACGCCAAAACGGCCGGAAGCGACCTGTTTGATGGCACTCCGTTTGGAATCGCCGTTCGGCAAGGGAGTAAATCTGGCCGGGTCTTCTCCCCCTTCGCCGGTGTTGGAGCGGCCGCCGAGCCGGTTCATGGCGATCGCCAGCGATTCGTGGGCCCCCCGGCTGATCGAACCAAAGCTCATCGCCCCGGTCGCCAGGCGTTTGAAGATCTGTTCGATCGGTTCAATTTGTTCGATAGGGATAGGGTTTGTTTTTTTGAATTTTAAAAGACCGCGCAAGGTCGTCGGCTGCTTCGTTTGGTCATTGATCAGCGCGGCAAATTCTTTAAAGCGGTCGTAATCTTCTTTGCGAACCGATTCCTGAAGAGCCGCGATGCTGTCGGGGTTCCAAAGATGGAACTCACCGTCTTTTTTCCATTGATAAAGGCCGCCGGAAATCAAGTGAGGGAGATTTACCCCACTCTTTGGATAACCCTGGCGGTGCCGCAAACTGGCCTCTTTGGCGATCTCGTCAAAGCCGACCCCGCCGATCCGCGACGGCGTCCCGGCAAAGCATTTCTCGATCACTTCCGGACCAACCCCCAGAGCTTCGAAGATCTGGGCCCCGCGGTAACTTTGCAGGGTCGAGATCCCCATCTTGGAAAGGATTTTGAGAATGCCAAGGTCAACCGCGTGACGGTAATTCTTGACCGCTTTGGCGTGGTCAAGGACCAATTCTTTTTCCGCAATCAGCAGGTCAAGAGCCTCGTAAGCCAGGTACGGGTTGATGCTGTCGGCCCCATAACCAAAAAGAAGGGCGAAATGATGAACTTCCCGCGGCTCGGCGCTCTCGACAATGATCCCGAGCTGCGAACGAAGGGTCTGACGGACCAAATGGTGGTGGACCGCGCCGGTCGCCAAAAGAGCCGGGATAGCGGCTTTATCTTCATCCACGCCGCGGTCGCTTAAGATGATAAATGAATATCCTTCGTCGATCGCTTTGACCGCTTCCGCGCAAATGGCATCAAGTCTCTGGCGAAAAGCCAGGTCTCCCGATTTAAAGAGGATCGAGATCGTCTTGGTTTTGAACCCCTTCTCTTTGATCGCCCGGATCTTCTCCAGATCGTCATTGGCCAGGATCGGTTCCTTAATATAAAGCCGATGGGCATGTTCCGGGGTCTCGGCCAACAGGTTTTTTTGCGGTCCGACGAAACTATCGAGGCTCATAACCAGTTCTTCACGGATGAAGTCGACCGCCGGGTTGGTCACCTGGGCAAACAACTGCTTAAAATAAGTGTAGAGCATTTGCGGATTATTGGAAAGAACCGCGTGCGGCGCGTCGTTCCCCATCGAGCCGATCGGCTCCTTGCCCGTTTCCGCCATCGGTTTAATAATGACCTTCAAATCTTCGCGGGAATAGCCAAACGCTTTCAGGTTGGTCAGCAGGTCGGGCGTTTTTTCGCCTTTACCGCCAGCCGGCAATTGGGTTAGGTCGACCAAATTATCGGCAACCCATTTGGAATAAGGCTGTTGAGCGGCAATGTTTCTCTTAACTTCTTCGTCATGCAGGATCTTCCCCTCTTCAGTATCGATGTAGAAGATCTTTCCTGGCTCAAGACGGCCGGAAACCTCGATCTTGGCGGGAGGGATGTCAAGGACGCCAACCTCGGAGGCCAGGGCGACGATCCCGTCGGTAGTCAAGATGTAGCGGGCCGGGCGTAAGCCGTTCCGGTCAAGGGCAGCGGCGATCCTGGTCCCATCGGTCACCGCCATCGCCGCCGGTCCGTCCCACGGTTCCATGAAGGCGGCGTGATACCGATAGAACTCCTTGAGCTCCGGCGCCATCTGGCGATGTTGTTCCCAGGCGCCGGGGATCATCATCATCATGACATGGGGAAGCGAGCGGCCGGAAAGGAGGAGCAATTCAAAAACATTGTCAAAAATCGCGGAGTCGCTCCCTCCCTGGACGATCACCGGCAGGATTTTTTTCAGATCGTCGCCAAGCAGGGGGCTGGCCAGCAGGCTTTCTTTGGCCGCCATCCAGTTAATGTTGACGCGCAGGGTATTGATCTCCCCGTTATGGGCCAGAAAGCGGAACGGCTGGGCCAGGTCCCAAGTTGGGAAGGTATTGGTACTGTACCGGGAATGGACCAGGGCAATGGCGCTCTCGATCCGCTTGTCGCGCAGATCGGGAAAGAATTGATCAACCTGCTCCGGCATCAATAAACCTTTGTAAACAAAGGTCCGGCCGGAAAGGCTCGGGATATAAAAGAAAGAACGCTGCTTTAAGTTCGAGGCTCGGACCGCGTTTTCGATCCTTTTTCTAATGACAAAAAGTTTTAGTTCAAAAGCCGGCTGATCGCCCTGGCCCTTTTTAACGAAAACCTGTTCGATAACCGGTTCGGTCTCCTTGGCGGTATGGCCGATGTCGGTGTTGTCGACCGGGACTTCGCGCCAGCCAAGCAGTTCCAGCCCTTCTTCAGCAATGATCGCAGCAAACTTCTCTTTGCAAAAAGCCCGTTCTTTAGCTTCAGTAGGCAAAAAAACCAGGCCGGTTCCGTAATCACCAGCCGGCGGAAGCCTAAAAGAAGCAATGGCGGAAAAAAAAGCGTGAGGCAGCTGGATCAGGATCCCCGCCCCATCTCCAGTTTTAGGATCGGCGCCGGTCGCCCCGCGATGGGAGAGCCGCCGCAAGATCTCTAATCCCTGCAGGACGATCTTATTGGATTTTTTTCCCTTAATATCGCAGAGAAAACCAACCCCGCAACTGTCATGTTCATAGGCCGGATCGTATAAGCCCTGTTTTTTCGGAAATGCGTTCAACTTTTTCTTCCTTCTTACCCACCAACAAAAATTGATTTTTTATTATATCATAGATGAAAAGGCCCAGACAACGTAAAATCACAGCGGGGAGGCGCCGCGGCTATGTGTTTATTCCCAAACGCTTTATTTTGGCCCGAAGTGTGTTCCGATTGATACCCAATATATTTGCAGCCTTAAGCTGGTTGCCTCCGGTCATGTCCAATACGCGGCTGATCAGCGGGCGTTCCAGCTTATCGAGCAGCATCCGGTACACCTTTCCATGATTATCAGTCAAATCGCTTATCTGCTCAATGTCATTTTCAATCGTCATTTGATTAATTTCGACTCGGCAACTACGAACCTCTCAATTTATAAGATCGTCAGCAGTTCCTGATACTTAGCCATCGGCCAATAAACATCAGCCACCAGCGTTTCCGCTTCATCGACACTGGCGCGCAGCTCGGCCAAGGCACTGGCTCCGTTCTTTGCGTAAAGTTTGGCTTTCTTTTCCAGGTTCTCTTCCTTTTCACAAAGTACGATCGCTTTTTCAAGGCCGGCGATTGCCGCTTTGATATCGCCATACAAGCCGGAGACAACCTTCAGGTCAGCCGCTATCGCGCCGGATTTGGAAGTCGCTTTGACCGCTTCACCCAGTGATTTGATCTGTTCCAGGACTGCCGGCAGGACCAGCGTCTTGGCAATGTTCAGCGCCGCTTTCAGCTCAACATCTTTAATCTTGATGTAGGTATCAAGCTTGATCTCCACCTTCGAGTGCAGTTCCCGCTTCGACAGAACGCCATATTTTTCGAAGAGCTCAACGCACTCCTTATCCAGCATCAAATCAAGTGCGTCCGGCGTATCCTTGGCGTTTGGCAACCCGCGTTTGGCGGCTTCCTTATGCCAGGCTTCCGAGTAGTTATTCCCTTCGAAGCGAACCCGCTTAGTCTCCTTCAGGACGTCCTTCATGACCAGGATCGCGTTCCCCTTAACGTTCCCGCCCTTCTTGGCCGAAAGCCGGCGAGATATCTCGTCGTAACCGTAAGAGACGAGCAAGTTGAGCAGGGTCCCCGCTTCGGAGCAGTTCTGCGAAGAACCGACCGCACGGAACTCGAATTTGTTCCCGGTAAAGGCAACCGGGGAGGTCCGGTTCCGGTCCGAGGTATCTTTGGCGACTTTCGGCAAGTTCTTCACGCCAAGGTTGATGTTATCCAAACTCTTTTCGTTAACGCTGGTCCCAATCCCTTCGATTTCGTCCATAATACGGGCCAAGTATTCCCCGAGATAAACAGACATGATCGCCGGCGGGGCTTCGTTCGCCCCTAAGCGGTGATCATTGCCGGCATCCGCCACTACAGCCCGGAGTAACCCGCCAAACTTATTGACACCAAGTAGGATCGCCCCCAGCGTCAGCAAGAAATTGATGTTTTTGATCGGCGAATCAGACGGTTCCAGGTAGTTGCTCCCGCTGTCATCGCCCAGCGACCAGTTAAAATGTTTACCGGATCCGTTGACGCCGGCAAACGGTTTTTCGTGCAGCAGCGCGACCAAGCCGTGCTTCTCCGCTACTTTCCGAATGATCTCCATCAACTGCAGGTTGTGGTCGACCGCCATATTCACTTCTTCGTACAGCGGGGCGACTTCAAACTGATTCGGTGAAACCTCGTTATGTCTGGTCTTCGAGGGAATTCCACGGCGATAAAGTTCCATGTCGAAGTCTTCCATGAACATCATGACCTTGTCTTTGATCGCGCCGAAATAATGGTCTTCCAGCTGCTGACCCTTGGCCGGAGGGGCGCCAAACAAGGTCCGCCCGGCAACGCACAGATCGGGCCGGGTATCGTAGAGTTCTTTAGAGACCAGGAAATATTCCTGTTCCGGACCGCCATACACCTTCATTTTCTTAACGCCGTCGTTTCCCAGCAGTTTCTGCAGCTTGATCGCGGAGTCGGTCAGCGCTTTCATGGAGCGGAGGAGTGGGGTCTTCAGGTCGAGGACCTCACCGGTCCAAGAGAGATAAACGGTCGGAATAACCAAAGTCTTGGTATCGCCGGCTTCGAGTAGGAAGGCCGGGCTGGTCGGATCCCAAGCGGTATAACCGCGCGCTTCAAAGGTCGAGCGAATGCCGCCAGAAGGAAAACTCGAAGCATCCGGCTCGGACTGGATCAACTGCTTGGCGCTAAAGCGTTCGATCATTTCCCCATCGCTGCCGTAGCTAAGGAAAGCATCGTGCTTTTCGGCGGTGCCGCCGCGCTGCGGCTGGAACCAGAGAGTAAAGTGGGTCGCGCCATTTTCCATCGCCCACTCCTTCATCGCATGGGCGACATCACTGGCAATCGTCTCATCCAGAGGCTCCCCTCTTTCAACCGTAGCCAGTAATTTGGCGTAAATCTCCTTGCTAAGCCGGTCTTTCATCACTTTTTTGTTAAAAGTTAACTCGCCGAAAATCTGACTTGCCGTTTTTACCATTATTATCTACTCCTTTATTTAATGTCCGGTATTCCAAACATCATTGTATATTATGTGAATTTTTATAGCAACTTTTTCGCCAAAACAAAATTTGCCTATAAAACAGGCATTTTTATTTTTGAGGGGCAATTATTTTCGACATTTTTGTATTTAACCACTCTGTTTTCTACAATATTGTATCAGATTGCCGAGTGACCCCGCTCCCGGGTTCTAATTCTCACCACTTCTTCAACCGGTGAAACAAAGATCTTGCCATCGCCAACTTTACCGGTTGAACAGATCGCCAAGATAACTTCTATTACCGTATCGACATCCTTGGCATTAACCACTAATTCAACCTTAACCTTGGGAAGAAATTCAACCCGGTATTCGCCAACTCGCCACTCCAGGGTGACCCCTCGCTGGATCCCCCGCCCTTTGACTTCAGTAATCGTCATTCCGGAAAAACCCTTAGCGTCAAAAGCCTCCCGCAGTTCGTCCAGCTTCTCCGGTTTGATGATCGCTTCAATTTTTTTCATTAGTACACCGACTCCCCATGCTGGGCGATATCCAACCCGACACTCTCCTCGTTGTCCTTGGCCCGGAGCGAAAACATCGTGTCAACGATCTTGGCCAACAGATAGGAAACGACAAATGAAAAACCGGCCACGACCACAACAGTAAATAATTGGACAAAAAACAAGTTCGGCCCGCCAAACAACAAGCCGTTCGCCCCGGCCGGGTTAAGAGCTTTTTGGGCGAAGATCCCAACTGCTAGGATCCCCCAGATTCCCCCGACCCCATGACAGGCAAAGACATCGAGCGACTCGTCAAAGCCGATCTTCATTCGGAATATTATCACATAATACGAAAGAGCCGCCGCGATAACGCCGATCAGCAAGGCGGAAAGAGGACTAATGTAACCGGAAGCGGGAGTAACCGCCGCTAAACCAGCGATCGCGCCGGTTGAAAAACCAAGGACGCTTGGCCGCTTATGGCTCCAATTGATGATCATCCAGGTCAAGGCGGCCGCCGCGCCGGAAGCGGTTGTCGCGACTAAAGCTTGGGCCGCGACCGCGCCGGCCGAAAGGGCCGAGCCGCCGTTAAAGCCAAACCAACCAAGCCAAAGAAGAAACGCTCCGAGGACCGTCAGTGGAATGTTTGACGGCTCCATATTATCTTTACCATACCCTTTTCTTTTCCCGATCACCAGCGCGACCGCCAGAGCGGAAACTCCAGCGGTAATGTGGACAACCGCGCCACCGGCAAAATCAAGCGCGCCAAGCACTCTCAACCAACCGCCGATCCCCCAGATCCAATGGGCGACCGGCGCGTAAATAAAGGTTGCCCAAAGAAGGGTAAAGACCAGGAAACCGGAGAAATTGATCCGTTCGACAAAGGCCCCGGTGATTAACGCCGGAGTAATGACCGCAAAAGCCATTTGGAAAGCCATAAACGCGAGATGAGGGACCCCAGGAGCATAGCCGGCATGAGGCGCCCCGCCGACTTTCATTAAACCTAGCCAATCCAAGCCACCGATCACTCCGCCATGATCGGGACCAAAAGCTAATGTGTAGCCAAAAAGGATCCATTGAACGGTTATCAGGGCAAGGATAACGACAGATAGCATGATCGTTGAGAGAAGGTTCTTTTTCCTAACCATCCCGCCGTAGAAAAAGCCGAGCGCCGGAGTCATCAGGATGACTAGGGCCGTTGAGATCAAAACCCAAGCGGTATCGCCACTGTTAATGTTCATGGCAGGTTTAGAGCAATCTTACTGCCAAACCAGCCTTTAAAGTGTTTTTTCTTTTATAAAAGGGATAAATCGGGAGGCCGGACCTTTCGAGCTCCGGCCTCCCGCTACATTTTTGTAGATTTAAAGAACGGCTTCCCCTTTTTCTCCGGTCCGGATCCTAATTACTTCTTCGACCGGCGAAATAAAGATCTTCCCGTCCCCGATACTGCCGGTTTTACAGACCTTGGTAATGATCGAGACCACTTCAGCCGCTTTTTTATCATCAACAACTGTCTCCAGTTTGACCTTGGGAAGGAATTCGACCCGGTATTCACCGACCCGCCATTCCAGGGTGATTCCCCGCTGCATCCCCCGCCCTTTGACCTCGGTGATCGTCATCCCGGAAAACCCCTTGGCATCGAGAGCCTCCCGCAATTCCTCAAGCTTTTCTGGTTTAATAATCGCTTCAACTTTTTTCATGGCCCCCTCCTTACGCGGTCTCCGCGTGCTGTGAAATATCGAGCCCGACCAACTCTTCGTTACTGGCAACCCGGAGTCCCATGACCGCGTCGATCAGCTTCGCCAGGACGATCGTCACGACAAAGGCAAAGAGACCGGAAGCGGCTACCGCCAGGAACTGGGTCCAGACCAAACCGGGATTGCCGAGGAGCAGGCCGTCCGCGCCGGCCGGGTTGATCGCTTTGCTGGCAAAAATACCGGTCGCGATCGCTCCCCAGGCCCCGCCCATTCCATGACAGGCAAAAGCATCAAGCGACTCATCGATCCGCAGTTTCATGCGCAGCACTATCATATAATAAGAAATGACCGCGGCAATCCCGCCGATGGCGATCGCCGAGAGCGGATCAACAAACCCGGAAGCCGGGGTAATTGCCACCAGTCCGACAACGGCACCGGTCGCCACCCCTAAAACGCTGGGACGGCGATGGAACCAACTTAGCAGCATCCACACTACCGCCGCCGCCGCTGCCGCCGTATTGGTCACCACAAAAGCCGAAACCGCCAGACCGTTGGCCGCTAAGGCGGACCCGCCGTTAAAGCCAAACCAACCGAACCAGAGGAGGACGGCGCCGAGAACCACGATCGGGATATTGCTCGGCTCCATGTTATCTTTGCCGTAGCCGATCCGTTTCCCAAGCACCAGCGCGATCGCCAGCGCGGAAAAACCAGCCGTCACGTGAACAACCGTCCCGCCGGCAAAATCCAACGCCCCCAGCATCCTTAGCCAACCGCCGACCCCCCAGACCCAATGAGCGACCGGATCGTAAACGATCGTCGCCCAAAGGAGGGAAAAGACCAGAAAAGAGGAGAACTTGATCCTTTCCACGAACGCACCGACAATTAAGGACGGGGTCACAATGGCGAAAGCCGCCTGGAAGATCATGAAAGCAAGGGCCGGGATCGTCGCGGCATAATCAATGTTCGGCAGCTGCCCTACGCCGATCAGCCCCAGCCAGTTCAAGCCGCCGATCAAGCCGCCGTTGGTTGGGCCGAAAGCCAAAGTATAACCGATAAGAACCCATTGCAAACTGATGACCATCAGGATGGCAAAACACATCATGATAGTCGATAAGATATTCTTTTTCCTGACCATTCCGCCGTAAAAGAACCCAACCGCCGGGGTCATTAAAATAACTAAAGCGGCCGAGATCAAGACCCAGGCCGTGTCGCCGGCATTAATGACCGGAACAGCCGCCGCCACGCTCGCCGCTTCTTCGGCAAAAACAGGGATTACTCCAACCAGAAACAGAAACATTAAACCTAGCCATCGTTTCATTTGACTCTCCTCCTTCTTTGCGCGGCGCCCAGCTTAACCCACTCCTTGGTGCGAGTCAAGCCGGGTCAGCCTCACATTATTAGAAATTGATATCCAGCTGGGTCGTGATCGTCGGCTTAGCATCATTATTATATTTACCGTAAGCAAAAAGCACCGCTGTATTGGCCGAGAACATATAAGAAAAACCGGCAAAGAGCGCGCCCAGGGCCGATTTTGTTCCCGCGTAGTCAACGCTCAACCAGAGCTTATCGGTCAACATCTTATCCCAGGTCAGGATCAATCCGGCATTATCCTTATTGCCGCTCGGATCAAGCAACAATTTTTCATTGCCCATAAAATAACCGGCCGAGAGCCGACCGATCGGGAAAGTTTTCGCGACCACCCCGTAAAGGACGTTCTGATCGGTCACGTTCGTCTGAAGGCCGAATCCGAATCCGCCGACCGCGATCGCCGGCAGAGCGTCTTTCTCCTGTAACCCATATTTTAGGTTTAAGACCAAGGAGCTGGCCGGCACGGCCTGCGGTAAAAAGGCATCGACCCCGATCTCCAGGCCGGGCAAAAGCCCATAGGTCAGCCCAAGATCGGTCGGGAAAGAATATCCGCCGGAAGTCCTATCTTCGACCGTAAAATAATCATCGATCCCAAAATGCCAGGTCCCCACCCCCTGGATATCGGTCGACGGGTTCCAGATCTGGGTCGTGGGAGTAGCGGCAGCGATCCCGGCCACAAACAGCAAAGCAACGGCAGCAATCAAAATCTTCTTTTTCATGATGTTTCCTCCTTGCCGTTAGTGAAGCAACTTTATTGCCTGAAGGAAAAGAGGCAACCGCGAGGAGTAATCTACGTTTTTGTATATTGGTATACTTTTTTGTAGTTTTATCTAACCGCGCACTTAAGTGCGCGGTTCTTTAAGCGAGATCCTATATTTATCGAGCTTGTATCCAAGCATCCGCTCGGTCAAGCCAAGCGCCTTGGCGGCGGAGCGCTGGGTTTTAAAGCGCCGGAGAGCCTCCTCGATCTTCTGCTTTTCCAGCGAGGCGACAATCTCCGGCAGCGACGCACCCTGCGGACCGAGATCGTATTCTTTGCTCGCCGCCAGATTGGCCGGCAGTTCCTTCGGTGTGATGATCTCTTTCTGGGCAATAACCACCGCCCGCTCCACAATGTTTTCCAGCTCCCGGACGTTCCCCGGAAATTGATAGGCCATGAGCAGGTCCAGCGCCGCCCGATTGATCCCTTTGATCTTTTTCTTGTTCAACCTGGCAAACTTATCAATGAAGAAATCAACCAGTAGCGGGACATCTTCTTTTCTCTCCCGAAGCGGCGGCAAGATAATGGGAAAAACATTGATCCGATAAAAGAGATCCTCCCGGAATTTACCTTCTTTGACCATCGCCTCAAGGTTCCGATGGGTAGCGCAAATCACCCGAATATCGATTTTAACCGTCTGCGCGCCCCCTAATCTCTCAAATTCCCGCTCCTGCAGGACCCGTAGAAGCTTAACTTGGGTAGCAATGGTCAGGTCCCCGATCTCGTCCAAAAAGATCGTCCCGCCGTTCGCCAATTCAAACCGGCCGCTCCGCCGCTCCATCGCTCCGGTAAAAGCCCCCCGTTCGTAGCCAAAAAGCTCCGACTCCAGGAGGTTCTCCGGCAAAGAAGCACAGGCGACTTTAATGAAAGGTTTCTCATGGCGGGGGCTGGCGTAATGGATCGCCGAAGCGACCAATTCTTTACCGGTCCCCGATTCACCGCCGAGCAGAACGGTCGCCGAACTATCGGCCACCTGGACCGCCCCTTCCAGAACCGCCTCCATAACCGTAGAACTGTAGACGATATTGCCGAACTTATACTTCCCTTTAAGTTCCCTTTTCAGCTTGATGTTCTCGGACAAAATCACTTCTTTGTCCTTTTCCGCCAGTTCGCGCAATTTGACCGCTTGACCGACCATCGCGGCGATAATCGTCAGGACGCGGATATCTTCTTCGTAGGAAACGTTCCCCTTGAAAAGCCGATCGACCGAGAGCGCGCCGATCACTTTATTGCCGACTTTAATGGGGACGCAAAGAAAGGCGAACTTTCTTTCCTTGAGGTTCCGTCGGGCTTGGGTGCGGTTCAAAAAGAGGGGTTCGGCTTCAATGTCCGGAATAACCATCGGCTGGCCGGTCGCCACGACCCGGCCGGTGATCCCCTCGCCGAGCTTGTAGCGGCCGCGTTCTTTCTCTTCCCGGGTCAAGCCGGAAGCGACCTCAATGCGCAATTCGCTGGTCGTCGGATCGACCAGCGTAATGGTGCCGCGCTGCATCTCAAGCGAATCGGCCAAGACCTTGAGGATCGAATCGAGGGTCTTTTCCAGGTCAAGAGAAGCAGCCAGGGCGGTGCTGACCTCAATCAAGGCTCCGACAAAAGTTTCTTGCATCACAAAACAACTCCTACAATATTGTAGATTATACTACATCTTTGTATAAGCTGTCAAATCCGGTCATATTTAGGCGCGCGCCCCTGGGCCGCCAGCAGAGCGTCGACCTCTTTTTCCAGTTCGATCATCCGGAGTTCGCGCCCGACCGCCAGCCCGTGGAATTCCTCCAGCTCTTGCATTTTCTCCTTGAGTTTTTGTTCGGCCTGAAAGCGCACCGTAATGTCCTGCGAAACCACAAAAATCCCGTCGGTCATCGGTTGAATGCTTAGCTCGTAATAACCCCGGCGCCCGTCCGGATAAACAAACTCGTTCTCCATTCGGTGCGGGACCCGCTCTTCCATGCAGCGCTTGAGCTGCTCGAACATTTCGGTCTTTTCAATGCCGGGATAGACCTCCATCATCGTCTTGCCTATCAGCTCCTCTTTAGCGCGCTTTTCCTGTTCGGCAACGACATTATTGACGTATAAATAACGCCAATCAAAACCGATGATCTGAAAGCCTTCCATCATCGAATCAAGCGTGTTGCGGTAACGTTCTTCGGCCTTAAGCAATTTTTCTTCGGCTTTTTTAGACTCGGTAACATCGACCAGGGAAACAAAAAAACCGACTATCTTGCCTTCGGCATCTTTTCTTAGCAACCCGTTGACGATAACCGGCGGCATTTCGCCGCTTTTTTTTCTGATCTTGATTTCACGGTTCTTGACCTGGCCGTTGCTCAAAACTTCGTTCATTATTCCATTCGCCTCCGCCTCGCTCCCGATAAAATCGACAAAGCGGCGGCCGATTATTTCGTCTTTCGGGTAGCCGAGAAAATCGGAGGTTTCACGTCCGGCGTCGGTAATGACCCCGACCGGGCTGACATGAACGATCGGAATCGGCAGGAACCGCCAGATATCCTCCAAATAATCGCTGATCTGCAGCAACTCTTTTTCGGAGACGTTCATTTGTTTTTCGCTGTCGCTCATTAATTCCACCAAGCCTTAAATTCGTAATAATCCGCCCCGTTGTCCGGCGATTTGATCAATTCGCAATGGACCGCGCTACCGACGGAAAATTCCAGCACCCGCCGAAAATAGCCCTGAATATATTCTATCCCGCTTTTGGGCAGGACCAACCCCTTAACTTTGACGAGCGCGAATTTTTCCTCGCCGTGATAGGCGGTCTCCAATTCGCCTACCGTGTAATGTTTTTTCCAAATCGCCGGCGCCGATTCGATCATTGTCTTGGCAGAGGAAAAAAACTTGACCAGCCATTTCATTAAAAAGGAAAATTTCGGCGCGGTATAACCCATCTCCTGCAGTTCTTCTTTGGTCATATTAAAATTCTCGTCAATAACCAGCAGGGAAAGGATCCGCAAACCAAGCGGCAGCCAGACCAAAGGCTTGATCTTATCGTACTCAACCGGATAGCCAAGCTCGCTCAACCTCCGACCGACCCGCAACAGCCCCTCTTCCCCCCATTTTTTCTTAACGTACTCGGCGTCGGTCTGAAACGCCACTCCCCGGACCTCTCCCGGGTATTTTTTCATAATTTCGTCGGCGGCCTGTTGCGTTAGCGGCATATTACACTTCCTTGTACTTGTTCGTGATCGGGACCCGCCAATCCTTGCCAAAGGCCCGCGCCGTGATCCGGGGGCCGGGCGGGGCCTGGCGGCGCTTATATTCCGCCCGATCGATCAGGCCGGCAACTTTAACGACTGTTTCACGGTCAAAGCCGAGCCCGACTATCTGCTCGACGCTCTTATTCTCTTCAACGTAGGCTTTAATGATCGGATCAAGCGTTTCGTAAGGGGGCAAGGTGTCCTGGTCCCGCTGGTTCGGTTTCAGTTCGGCCGTCGGCGGCCGGTTAATAACCGATTCCGGAATAACTTCCCGTTCGGCGTTGCGCCAGTCGACCAGACGGTAGACCAGGGTTTTGGGAACATCCTTGATCACGGCGAAACCGCCGGCCATGTCCCCGTAAAGAGTGCAATAGCCGGTCGACATCTCCGACTTATTACCGGTCGTTAAGACCAGCCAGCCGAATTTGTTGGAAAGAGCCATTAAATAGTTGCCGCGGATCCTGGCTTGCAGATTTTCTTCCGCGATATTTTCGGCCCGGTCTTTGAACTGCGGGCGAAGCTGATCGAGGTAGCGCTTAAAGAGCTCCTTGATCGGCAAGCTCTCCATTCTCACGCCCAGCCGTTCGGCAACCGCTTTCGCGTCGACAAAACTCCGATGGGCGGTGTAATCGGACGGCATAAAGACGGCGTGGACCCGATCCGGGCCCAGGGCGTCGGCCGCGATCGCCAGGGTCAGGGCAGAATCGATCCCGCCGGAAAGACCAATGACAACGTCCGAAAAGCGGTTCTTCTCAACATAATCTTTGACCCCCAGAACCAGGGCTCCGTAAATTTCCTCGTCATCATCCAGCCAGCCGGCGGCCGGACCGGATTCTTTCAGATCGACCAATAACAGCTCTTCCCGATACTGACCGGCGGCAGCGATCAATTTGCCGCGCGGCGAAGCGACCATGCTCCCGCCGTCAAAAACCAGTTCATCCTGCCCGCCGACCGAGTTAACGTAAACCACGTGGGCGCCGGTCTTTTTTGCCCGGGCTTTGACCAGTTTTTCCCGTTCCTTAACTTTACCAAGGTGATATGGTGAGGCGTTAATATTCAGGATCAGTTTCGCTCCGCCCCTGGCTTCGGCCAAGTACGGCCCCTTTTCCACCCAGAGGTCCTCACAGATCCCCAAGCCGATCTTTATTCCTTTATAGGCAATGACCTCCGATTTGGTCCCAGCCTGGAAATAGCGTTTTTCGTCAAAGACTCCGTAGTTGGGGAGATTGTTCTTGTGGTAGATCGTCTTGATCCGGCCATCGACAATAAAAGCCGCGGCATTATAAAGCGCAGCCCCTTTTCGATCGACAAAACCGAGGAAAACAGCCACTCCTTTTGAAGCGGCGGCGACTTCTTTTAAAGCGGCCAGGTTCGCCGTGATGAATTGAGGTTTTAACAGCAGGTCTTCCGGCGGATAACCGGTCAGGACAAGTTCCGGGAAAACGACCAGGTCGGCGGACACGGCTTTGGCCGCGGCAATTTGTGCGGCGATCTTCGAAACATTTCCCGTAAGATCACCGACGATCGGATTGATCTGGGCCAAGGCAAGCTTCATGTCTTGGAATTATACCTGATTCGGACGGTCCAAGCCAGCCGGCTGTTTTTTTAGGTAAGCGTCGATCCGGCGGGCGGCCAGTTTACCGTCCCCCATCGCCGAGATAACGGTCGCCGACCCACGGACAATATCCCCGCCCGCGAAAACTCCGGGCAAAGAGGTCGACTGGGAGTCATCAATGGCGACCCCGCCTTTTTCGTTAACCTTCAATGCGGCGGTCCGGTGCATGACCAAAGGGTTCGGTGAATTGCCGATCGCGACGACCACCGACTCGATCGGCAAACGGAACTCGGAGCCGGGAATTTCGACCGGCCGGCGACGCCCCCGACTGTCCGGTTCGCCCAACTCCATTTTCCGGCACTCCATTTCATTGACCCAACCGTTATTATCGGCATAATAAGCGGTCGGCGCGGTTAAAAGATGGAACTTAACCCCCTCTTCTTCACAGCGCTCGATCTCCTCGCGCCGGGCCGGCATTTCCCGGCGGGAACGGCGGTAAACGATCCACACTTCTTCCGCCCCCAATCGCAAAGAGACCCGGGCGGCATCCATGGCAACGTTGCCGGCGCCGATGACGGCGACTCGCTTTCCGATTTTGACCGGGGTTTGGTATTCCGGAAATTTATACGCCTTCATCATGTTGACCCGGAAAAGAAATTCGTTGGCCGAAAAAACGCCCGGCAAATTCTCGCCCGGTATCCCCATAAAATTCGGAAAACCGGCGCCGGAAGAGAGAAAAATCGCCTGGAATTCAGGGCGCAACCCGTTCAAATCGTCGATCAGCCGGTCGGCAATGATCTCGACGCCAAGCGATTTAACGTATTCAATTTCCAGATCAACGATTTTTTTCGGCAAACGGAAGGCCGGGATCCCGTACTGCAGCACGCCGCCGATAACGTGCAGCGATTCGAACAAGACAACCTGATAACCAAGCTTGGCCAGGTCCCCGGCGCAGGTCAGGCCGGCCGGGCCGGAACCGACTACGGCAACTCTTTTCCCCCTCGCCCTCTGGGAGAGGGGGATAGAGGGTGAGGGTTGTTTTTCAGCCCCATCAGCCGCAAACCTCTCCAAACTTCCGATGGCGATCGGCGCCTTTTTGGCGTTTAGAATACACTTGAGCTCGCACTGCTCTTCCTGGGGACAAACCCGGCCGCAGACCGCCGGTAGAGAATTGCTCTCCTTGATCTTAGCCAACGCTTGATCGCGCTTCCCTTCGGCAATCAGCTTAATAAAAGAAGGGATATCGATCCCAACCGGACAGCCTTTAACGCATCGGGGATCTTTGCACTGCAAGCAGCGCTTAGCTTCGGCCAACGCCTCATCGACCGAATAGCCAAGCGGCACTTCCTCGAAGTCTTGGATCCGCTCGGCAACCGGACGTTCGTTCATTTTTTTGTTCATTTGCTCCCCAATAATCGGCAGATATGGTCATCGGCCCGCTTTTCCAGGTCTTTGTAAGTCCCCAACCGGCTGGTCAGATCGGCAAAATCGACCAAGTGACCGTCAAAATCGGGCCCCTCCACACAGGTCAGCTTATTGAGCCCGCCAATTTTTACCCGACAGACGCCGCACATTCCGGTCGCGTCGAGCATCAGACTGTTCAGCGAAACAATCGTTTTGATCCCCGGGGTCAGGTCGCAACAGGCTTTCATCATCGGGACAGGACCGACAGCGATCACTCTCTGGGTCGGCTTATCCTTGATCGCTTCGCTTAATAATTCGGTCACAAACCCCCGCCGTCCGCTCGATCCATCGTCGGTAATTAACCGAAGCTCCGTACTCTGGGCCCTAAGCTCACTTTCATAAAACAATAACTCTTTATTTCTCGCCCCAATGATCGTCACGACCTCGTTCCCGGCCGCCTTCAGCGCTTTCACCCCCGGGTAGATTTCGGCGATCCCCACCCCTCCGCCAACCACTACCACCCGGCCAAACTTCTCAATTTCAGACGGGACGCCAAGCGGCCCCAGAAGATGAGAAACTTTTTCTCCAACCGGCAGAGATGAAAGCAAGCGGGTAGTGGCGCCGGCCAACTGAAAAATAACCGTGATCGTCCCCAGCGCCGGATCGGCAGCCGCGATCGTCAGCGGGATTCGCTCCCCTTTTTCAGTCGGAATGATCACCACGAACTGGCCCGGTTGCGCGGCCAGGGCAATTTGCGGGGCTAAGATGGTTGTTTTAACCACCAGAGGGGAAAGCGGTTCACGCGAAAGAATGGTCCTCATGAAATCATTATAACAGTCGCTATCCGGGATGGGAATAGCTATTCGATTCAAGCAGGACGATCAAGCTTTCGGCTTTTTGGAGAAGCTTGTCCGCCGCCGCCCGATCGAGCGAAGACGGGGTGAAGCGGATCAGGTCGCATTCGTTAAAAAACTTTTCGATCTCTTTTTGTTCTGCCGCCGCAATCCCCTTGCCCGCTAATAATTCCTTAATCTCATCGGTTGTCGCGCCGGTGATCGGGAAAGTATATTTGTCGCCAAGATAATGGAAGACCGCTTCAAACAACTCGCCGACGTATTCTTTAAGTTTGCTCCCCTGTAGCAACTCTCTCGCCCGCTTTAAGCGGTCGCGGGCAACCCGAAAATGATTGACCGACAAATTATCTCGCCACCGCCGCCAGGCAAAATATAAAACCACAAGCAGGACAATCAGGCCAAACGAGACCAGAAATACGGGACTAATAATTACACCGTAAAACCAACGGAGCGGGCTCCGCCAATCAAAACTGATTTTCACCGAACCGTCAGGCAAGCTCCGGCTGGCAGCGTCAAGCCCCTTCGGCAGAGGAAGATTGGAAGGTAAAACCTTGATCGCGATCGGCTGGGATTTGATTTGGCGATAAGCCCCGCTCTCCGGCTCAAAATAGCTGAAGGTCAAAGCTGGAATCGTTAACTTTCCTTCCTTGAGCGGCAGGATGGCAAGCTCAAAGGTCTTGGACCCGGCAACCGAGGCCGCTCCGGCCGTGACTTTCTCTTTTGAGGTGCTGGAGAGCCGCTTGAAAGCTTCGCTCTCCGCCAGGACCGGCTCCGAAACCGATTGAATATTCCCCTCGCCAAATACCTTGGCGATCACGGTAAAGGGCTTCCCTCTTTCAACCTCCCGAACGCTCGGGGCGACCGACAGTTGATAACGCCCGACCGAACCGCCGAAATCAGCCGGCTTACCCGCTTCCGGCAGCGGCCGGACATTGATGGAAATAAGGTCGGTCTTCAGTAAAGTCGGCGCCCCCTGGTAAACTCTCGCCCGCAAAGAGGCTTCTTTGATCAAATGAGGCCCCGCCGAGATCGGAAAAAGGGCCATTCGGTAATCCTGGGCGAGATAATTAATCCCGTCGATCACTTCCTGGCGTTGATTATTGGCATTCGGCAGGGAGACCGACCAGAAACCGGTCGTTGACGGCGGCATATAGATCGGCTGTTCCAGCAGGTTGACCCGGCGATAGAAAGTGAAAGTTAATACGACCAACTGGTTGACGTAAGGGTTAGCCCGGGAAACGCTCATTTTCACTTTGATCGGGTCTTTGATCGCGACTGGCCGAGGAATGAGCGGGCGGTTAAAGATCTCGTCGATCATTTTGTCCCAGGGATCAACCGGCGCGGCCTGTCTGGTCGGAGCCGCTTTACCAGTTCCGGTCGCGGCGGTCACCTTTAAGGCGATCGGGTCCGAACGATAGCTCTGGCCGTTATAGTCCAAAACCGCCGTGCCAATCGAGGCCGAACCGACCTTGTCCGGCCTTAATATATATGTCATGGAGCTGGAAACGCTCGCCTGGCCGTTCATGATCGAAACATTAGAGGTCTGAAAACGGGAAACAGCGGTTAAATTCACGAATTGCGGCGGAGCCGGGAGCGGCAGGTTCTGTCCGCCGCCGGAGACAGTCAACGTATAATTAACTGTCTCGTCCAAAGCAACGGTCATTTTATCAACCGTCGCTTTTAGAGAAAGCTCACCGGCGATAACCGGGCTGACCAGCAAAATAACGCTTAAAATCAGTAAACTAATTTTACCAGTCCGGCCCATTCCCCGCTCCTTTTCCTTTGGCCTTTTTCCCTTTATGTTTTTCGTTATTCCCCAACCCCTGCATGATCCGTTCCGCGTCCTGTTTGTTCAACCCATTTTTCTTCTGCGGCTTGTTTCGCTGTTGTTTTTGTTGCTGTTTTTGCTGCTGCTTTTGCTTCTGTTTGTTCTGCTTGGGCCGCTGGTTCTTTGGCATTTTTAAAAGCTTTTTCGCCAAAGCCAGATTATAGAGCGTATCCTGGTCTTTATTCTTAAACTTCAACGCCTGTTCGTAGGAGTTAACCGCTCCTTCGTAGTTTTCCTGACGGAACTGGGCATTCCCTTTATTATATAACGCTTTATGGACCAACCCCTTATCGGCCGCTTCGCCGCTAACCGCCTCAAAGAGCTTTTCACTTTCGGCAAATTTTCCCTGACGATAGAGGGCGTTGCCAAGATTATACTTAGCCAGCGGATCTTTTTTCTTGGCCAAAATAGACTCATAAACATTCTGCGCCCGATCGAAAAGCCCGCGGTTATAGAACCCATTCCCTTTATTCAGACGGCTTTCAAAGGGGATGGAATAAGAAGCACTAAGCGATAAGCAAAAAGCGATAAGCAAAAAAATAAATATCTTCCTCATATGGATCAGCCTTTCCTCTCGGTCATTACGAACTCCGCCGCCAGGCAAATAAAAGCTAAAAGCAGAAAGATCTGAAAACGGTCGTAATATTGATACCCCAGCTTTTGGGCGATCTTGCTCTTGGGAAGAGCGGCAATCGCCGCCATCAGTTCCGGTAAAGCCGAGCTCCGCCCGCCGACAAAAAAAGCTTTGCCTCCGGTTTTCTCCGCTATCTCATTTAGCAAGTTAACATCAAGTTTAGAAACAACCAGTTCCCCCTTCTTGTCCCGCTTCACGCCGACCACCCGGCCGTTATCGTCGATCTCGGGGACTGTCTCCCCGACTTCCGTCCCAATGCCGACCGGGAAAAATTTGACTCCCGCCCCCGCCGCTTCATCGGCCGCGCCGCGGGCGCCGCCGGAGAGATCTTCCCCGTCGGTGATCAGGATGACCGCTTTACTGGTCGGCGCTTTGTCAAAAGCCTGGACCGCCGAGCGGATCGCTCCGCCCAGGTCGGTCCCCGGCACCGGAATTAAAGACGGGCTTAATGAATCAAGGAACAGAGCAACAGCACTGATATCACCGGTCAGCGGACACTCCACAAAACTGCTCCCGGCAAAAGCGACCAGGCCAAGCCGGTTCCCGGCCAGCTGCAAAGTCAGGAGGCGCAGCGCCTGCTTGGCATTTTCCAGCCGGTTAGGTTTGAGATCGGCCGCCAGCATGCTTTTACTGACGTCAACGGCAAAGATCAGGTCGATCCCCGGCGCGGTAAAATGTTGTTCCCTCTCCCCCCATTGCGGCCGAGCCAACGCAATGATCAAAAAAGCGATCCCGGCGTAAAACAAAATTCGTTTTTGCCCCTCTTTCCGCCGGTCAAAATGGCGGGTCATTAACGGCTCAAGTTCACGGCCGAAAAGCCGGTAATTTTTTTGCCGGCCGGCCAGCCACTCATAAAAAGCGGCAGCGCCAAGAAGCGGTAAAAGCCATAAGTAGATCGCGGCGGCAAAGATCATGGCAGTCTCACCCAGTATTTGACCAAGCCAAATTCCAGTAGCAACAGTAAAAGAGCCGGTAAGGCGAAGAGCGGGAACTTCTCGTCAAAGACAAACTGTTTTTTGGCGTCGAACTTGCTCTTTTCCAATTGGTCGATCTGCTGAAAGATCGAGCGAAGCTTCCCGCCATCGGTCGCCAAGTAGTAGCCGCCGTTAGTCGTCGCGGCCAAACGCTTTAACCCTTCCACGTTCATCTTGGTCAGGAAGGGGGTCCCGTCTGGATTATAGGCGTAGGTTTTATTGCCGAACTGGTCGACCATCGGGATCGGGGCCCCTTTCGGGTCGCCAATGCCGATAGCGTAAATCTTGATATCGTAAGTCGCCGCTAATTTCGCGGCGGTGTCGGGATCGACCGCCCCGGCATTATTATCGCCATCGGTCAGGAGAAGAATGATCTTACTCTTCGCCTGTGAATCTTTCAGTCGTTTCACCCCATTCGCCAAGGCCATCCCAATCGCGGTCCCGTCTTCAGCCATCCCGACCCTGACATCATCCAGGAACGAGAGGACGGTCCGATGGTCGGTGGTCAGCGGCGCCTGAAGATAACTTTCAGCCCCGAAAACGATCAGGCCGATCCGGTCGTTAGGTCGCGAGCGGATAAAATCAGCCAAGAGGTTCTTGGCGACCGCGATCCGATTAGGCACAAAGTCTTCGGCGGTCATCGAACTGCTGACATCCATAGCGACCATAATGTCGATCCCGTAGCGGTTGGCGTTGTCAAAGATAAAGCTCGCCTGCGGCCGGGCAAGAGCCAGCACTAGTAAAATCAGCGCGCTTAACCGGAGAACAAGCGGCAGGCGCTGTTTCCAAACGGCCTGTCGACCGGGATCGGCCAAACGCCAAGCTAAGTCGGGATGCGGCAAAGCGGCTGGCTTCCCACTCCTCTTCAGGCTATATATGTAAGGAAGCAGCAATAATAGTAACAGCCAAAATATATTAGCCAATCGCACGATAAAACTCCTTTATAAAGCGGAGCGCTTTCTCTTTTGATTCCCGCATTGTCGCCAGGCTCGGCTTTTCCCTGGCAAATTTGACCAGGTCGGCATCTTGCAGGAAACGGTCAAGCAGTTTGATCTTCTCGTAATCCCGTTCGACCCGCTCCATTTCCCCGATCAATTCATATGAGGTCTTCTCCAGGGCGTCGATCTTGTAATTAGCGGCCAGAAAATGGCGGACGATCCCGGTCAGCTCAAAATAATAATCGCGGAAAAAACTTTTCTGAAAATAAGTGACCGGATCAAGGGCCAATAAAGCCTCTTCGGCCAGTTGATTAAACGGCTTTGAGGGAACCTTGTCTTCAGCCTTCGCCTCTGCCTTCGTCTTGATTTTTAAATAGTATCTGTAAGCAAGGTAACCAAGGCCAAGGCAAATGATAAAGCAAAGGCCAAGGAAAAAGATCGTCCCCCAGTCAATGATCCCAACAATCCCTTTAATATCCCGGATATCGGTCGTCATCGGCGGGCTTTCCTTTGCTGGCGCTTAAAGAACTGGTTAAGCGGCTTAATATAGTTCCCGTCGGTCGAAAGCTCCAGGCAATCAACTTTCAGGGAACGGAAGAATTTCAGTTTTTTTTGGTATTCGGCTTGGGCCGCCGCCCGGTAAGCCTGGCGAACTGCCGGGTCACCCCCGTCGATCGCGCGCAGTTCTCCGCTTTCCGGGTCCTCAACCATGAGCAACCCATCGTGAGCAGGGAAATCAAGCTCAAAACGATCTTTAATGAAAACCGGGATCAGGTCGTGGCGGCGGGCAAGAGCGGTCACCGGCCGTTCGTAATCGTCCCCCAGAAAATCTGAAATAAGAAAGACGATCGCCCCTTTACGCTGGACCCGGCTGAAATAACGGAGCGCCTGGGTCAGGTCGGTCCGGGTATTCTGACGTTTAAAGAATAAGATATCCCGGATGATCCGCATGACATGCTTTTTCCCTTTTTTGGGGGGGATATATTTTTCGATCTGATCGCTGAAGAGGAGGACCCCGACCAGATCGTTGTTCTTGATCGCCGAAAAAGCGAGAATGGCGGCCAGCTCCGCCGCGATCTCGTTCTTGCTTTTATTCAGGGAACCAAAATCCTGGGAAGCGGAAACGTCGACCAAGAGGATGATCGTCCGCTGGCGCTCTTCAATGAATTTCTTGACGAATGGACGGCCGAGACGAGCGGTTACGTTCCAGTCGATCGAGCGGATATCGTCCCCCGGCTGGTATTCGCGGACCTCGTGGAATTCCAGTCCCTCCCCCTTAAAAACGCTCCGGTACTCGCCGGCAAAAAGCTGTTCGACCGGTTTGCGCGACTGGATCTCGATCCGACGGATTTTACGGAACATCGACAGCATCTAAAACCTTTTGAATAATCGTCTCCGACGTTTGCTCTTCCGCCTCCGCTTCGTAGGTCAGGATGATCCGGTGGCGCATGACGTCCAGGGCGACGTTCTTGATATCGTCGGGGATGACATAGCCGCGGCGGCGGATAAACGCCTGCCCTTTGGCAGCGTGAGCGAGGTTGATCGAAGCGCGCGGGGAAGCGCCAAATTGGATCAGGCCAGCCAGCTCGCCGACGCCGTAATCCTGCGGCGTCCTGGTCGCGGAGACTAGATTAACGATGTACTGCTTTAGCTTGTCATCAATGTAGATCTGGTTAATAACCTGGCGGGTCTCCATGATCTCCTGGATACTGACAACCTTACTGATCTTCGGTTCCTGGCCAATAAGGGCGGAATCAATGATCTTCAACTCTTCTTCTTTCCGGGGATAAGTGATCTTCAACTTAAACATAAAGCGGTCGATCGCTGCTTCGGGGAGAGGATAGGTCCCCTCTTGCTCGATCGGATTTTGCGTCGCCATGACCAGGAACGGCTCCGGCAATTGATGAGTGGTATCGGAGATGGTAACCCGGTGCTCCTGCATCGCTTCCAGCAGGGCGCTCTGAACCTTGGAAGGAGCCCGGTTAATCTCGTCGGCCAGAATGATATTGGCAAAGATCGGCCCTTTGCGCGAGGTAAATTCCCCGCTCTTCGGGTTAAGGATCATCGTCCCGATCAGGTCGGATGGCAGAAGGTCGGGGGTGAACTGAATCCGGGCGAATTTGGCGTCAACCGCCGCCGCCAGCGCCTTGATGATCAAGGTCTTGGCCAACCCCGGCACCCCCTCGACCATTACGTGGCCGTTACAAAGCATGGCAACGATCAACCGGTCGATAATCCCTTTTTGGCCGATGATCGTCCCAGCTAGCGCCTGGCCGATCTTTTCCACGAACTCGCTTTTGGCTTTAACTTTTTCGTCGATGACCCTAATCTCTTCGTTCATATAACTTCTCCTTTCAACTTTTTAAATATGATCCAATAATAGAAGGATAACACTTTGCGCCGCAGTGAGGAAATATTACACAAAAATAGATTAAAAATCAATTAGAGTAGGGTTAGAAAATTGTTAAAAAGAGAGACCTTTATTGATCAGGTAAAGCCGATAGCGGTCGGTATTATCATAAGTGAGCGTCGGCTCGATCAAATCCCGATTAACAAGAACTGCGGAGCTCCGCTGAAACAACTTCAAACGCCAGGTGTTATCTTTCAAGTTGTATTTCAAGTCGTAAGGGAGGATCCCTTTCTCTCGCAAGTTAAAATTCAGGTTGGGATCGGTTAAATCAAGGCCAAAGCGGTCGGACGCGTATCGTTCTACTTTATTAACCGTCGGATTAGGACAAGCCTCCGTTTCTTTAGTAATTTTTAGACAAGAAGGGTCGTAATCTTCAGCCGGCGGAACCAGATCAAGACTAAAGCCAGTTTATAAGCAAAAATACAGATAATTAAAGCTAAAACTTCTCTTTTCATAAAAACCTATTCACCTGTCGGAAACCAGCGGCAATATCGCCGCGGATTCCTCCAAAGCATTGCATTTCAAGGAACCGCGAATTTTATTCGCAGGCTCCTTAAGCGTGATATAATTATTAAATGATACTGACCATTGACGTCGGCAATACTAACATTGTCTATGGCCTTTTTGAAGGTCCGAAATTGGTCGCCACCTGGCGAACCCCGACCGCGCCATATATATATCGTAAAATTAAGGGAAATATTGCACAGGTAATCATCGCCAGCGTGGTCCCGGCGGTTAACCGGAAATTGGCCAAAGATATCAAGCAACATTACGGGCTCGTTCCTCGCTTTGTTTCGGCTGCCGATATCCCCCTGATCAAGGTCAAGCTTAGCGACAAAAAAGCGATCGGCGCCGATCGGGTCGTCAACGCTCTGGCCGCATACACTCTCTATAACCGCCCCGCCTTGATCATCGATTTCGGAACCGCCACTACTTTTGATTATGTTTCGGCTAAAGGTGAATACCTAGGCGGGGCAATTGCTCCCGGCATCACCCTTGCCCGCGACACCCTGCATCAGCGGACCGCCAAGCTTCCATCCGTGCCGATCGTCGCGCCTAAACGAGTCGTCGGCCGCAGCACCGTTGAAGCTCTGCAAAGCGGACTGGTCTTTGGCTACGTCGCCATGGTCGAAGGAATGGTAAAACGTATAAAATCCGAATTGAGCAATTCGAATGCCCGAATGACTAATGCTCGAATGACTGTAATCGCGACAGGCGGGTTAGCGAAGCTAATTTGTAAGTACACCCCCGTTGTTGATATAATAGATTTGGACCTGACCCTCAAGGGGTTAAGGATCATAGCAGAAAAAAAGTTATCAACCTGCGGCTGAACGCCGCGGTTATCAAAACTTTAACCGCGACGTTTAGTCGCGAGTTAGTAGTTAGCAAGGGGTAAAAATGTCAGAAGAATTAAGCGATTTGTTAAAAGTTAGGCGGGAAAAGCTGCAGAACATCAGGGACAAAGGGGTTAATCCTTATCCATATAAGTTCACGGCGACCGCCCACTCCAATCAAGTTCTGGAAAACTTTGCTCAACTGACTGAAGGCCAAGAAAGCACCGAGACCGTCGCTATTGCCGGCCGGATCATGACCAAGCGCGGCCATGGCAAGGCCTCTTTCGCCACCATCCAGGACGAGTTCGGCCGGATCCAGATCTACGCCAAACTCGATGTCATTGGGGAAAATCAATATGAGCTCTGGCAGAACCTCGACATAGGGGATTACATCGGCGTGACCGGTCATGTTTTCCGGACCAAGACCAACGAGATCACCGTCCGGGTGGAAAAGCTAGAAATTTTAAGCAAATCGCTCCTCCCCCTGCCGGAAAAATGGCACGGACTGCAGGATAAAGAGATCCGTTACCGGGAACGCTACCTTGACCTGATGGTCAACCCGGAAGTTAAAGCTGTTTTCGTCAAAAGGAGCAAGATCGTCTCCTTTATCCGCCGTTTCCTGGAGGAAAAAGGGTTCCTGGAAGTTGAAACCCCGGTCCTGCACGTCCTGCAAGGTGGCGCCGCCGCCCGGCCGTTCGAGACTTTTCACGATGCCTTGAGCATGCCTTTGTTTATGAGGATCGCCCCCGAGCTCTATTTGAAGCGGCTTTTGGTCGGCGGTTTTGAAAAAGTATTTGAAATGGGCCGGGTCTTCCGGAACGAAGGGATGTCCTTCAAGCATAACCCGGAATACACGATGATCGAGATTTATCAGGCCTACGTCGACTATCACGACATCATGCAACTCACAGAAGAACTGGTCGTTAACGCCGCCAAAGAGGTACTGGGAACGGTGGAAATCGAATTCCGCGGCGAAAAGATCAACCTCACCCCACCTTGGAAAAAAATTACCCTGGAAGAAGCGCTCAAAGAGAACGGGATCGACATCATCGGCAAAAACGATGACCAGATCCGCGCCTTAGGAAAAGAAAAAGGAATCGAAGGGGCGACGGAACTTGGCATCGGCAAGATTATTAACGAACTCTACGACAAGTTCGTTGAGCCTAACCTACGGCAACCGACCTTTATCATCGACCACCCGCTCGAAACTTCTCCTTTGGCCAAGAAACATCGGTCAAAAGAAGGGAAAGTTGAACGTTTTGAACTGATCATGGCTGGAATGGAGTTGGCCAACGCCTTCTCCGAGCTTAATGACCCGATCGACCAAATGCAGCGCTTCCAAAAACAGGCCGACCTTAAAGCGGCCGGCGACGAAGAAGCCGAGTCGATGGACGAAGATTTCCTCCGGGCGCTCGAATATGGGATGCCCCCGGCTGGTGGCCTAGGGATCGGGATCGACCGCCTGGTAATGCTCCTGACCAATTCCCCGTCCATCAGGGACGTGATCTTCTTTCCCCACATGCGGCCGCTCACCAAGTCGCAACCGAAACCGGAAGAAATGGAAGCCCTGAAAGATAAGAATGAAAGTAAGTAAAGCCTTGAACCGGATCGACCGGCCAACTCTCTCTTTTGAATTTTTCCCGCCCAAAACACCGGAAGGGGAAGCCCATCTCTTAGCCGCGCTTGAAAAACTGGGTCAGTTCCACCCTGATTTCGTCTCCGTAACCTACGGCGCGATGGGAACGACCCGGGAAAAGACTTTTTACTGGGCGGAATTGATCAAAAAGAAGTTCAAAATCGAACCGGTCGCCCATTTAACTTGTGTCGGCGCCGAGCGCCATGATATTGCCGCCCAGCTCAAACAGCTTGCCAAATTAGGAATTGAAAATATCCTCGCCCTGCGGGGCGATCCGCCGGCTGGGGAAACAAAATTTGTTCCCCCCAAGAACGGTTTCCGCTACGCTTCGGAACTGGTCGAGTTCATTAAAGAAGAGCAACCGAAGTTTTGCGTCGGGGTCGCCGGCTACCCGGAAAAGCACACCGAAGCGGCCGCCATGAAAAAAGATATCGCCAACTTAAAGAAAAAGATCGACGCCGGGGCCGAGTACGTCATCACCCAATTATTCTTTAACAACCAGGCCTATTTTGATTTCGTCGATCAATGCCGGACCGCGGGAATTAAAATACCGATCATCCCTGGCCAGATGATGATCACCAGCACCAAGCAGATCAAAACGCTGACCGAAAAATGCGGCGCGACTATTCCGAAAGAATTATTGGAGAAGATCGAAAAGAACGCGGAGAACCCAGAAGCTATCAAGCGGATCAGCACCGAATGGACCCTGGAGCAGACCAGAGAATTAATTATCGGCGGGGTCAACTACTTCCACTTCTTCGTCATGAACCAGGCCGAACCAATCTCGACCGTCCTCAACGAACTGGGATTTTAAACTTTACCTATCGGATATTTTTCCCAAAATAATGTGAAATTTTTTGAATAATTATCGGATATATTTTCAACAATATGTCTTTATCAAGAATTCGAATTGGGAGAGATGAATCGTTCTTAAAGCGACTGGTAACCGCTTATAATCGAGGCGGCGCGGAAAAACAAGACGCCTTAAACACGATCAACCACTTCAGCACGGCCGGCAGACATACCGTGCTGGCGAAATTAATCGATCTAAGCAGTAGTTATCATTTCGCGGCCCCGCTGTGCGGTTATCTCTCCCAATCAATTTCGACAAAAGCCTCCGTTTCCATCGCCGTTCCCAATGATATCGCGACTCAACTGGAAAAGATAAGAGACGATGTCGCTACCGCCGTTTTACAATTTGACCGCTTAAGGCATAAATATGAAGAAATCGGCAACCGACTGGACGCGACCGAAAAACAAGAGCCCATCTGGCGGACCGCGTTTGCCGCTCTGGCCGGTGACATTGATAGTCTGACCAGTAATCTATTGCAAGCGGTAAGAACGGAAAAACTCCTGGAAGAACCGCCGATCAGCCTTCGCGGAGCAAAGGCCCCCTTTGAAGACGAAGCGATTGCGGCCAGCGCTCTAGAGGCCGATGATCTGTTGCTCTTTACCGATTACGCCGTCCAACTAACCGGTTTATCCGATAAGCTTAGAGTAATCGTCCAAAATTGGAACAGCGTCAAACCGAAGATTGGCGCCGTTGGGCACGCCATTAGGGCCACAAAACAAAGGCATCGCCGGTTTGAACAATCTGAATTAATGCAGTGGGCTGAAGTCCCGATGATTAAGAATGAAATTGAAATAATAAAAATGCTTGAAAGATATATCGACAGCCAGGAAAGAACGTTGAAAGAACAGCTCGATCGGTTATCCGCCGGTCTTGGTAATTTAGCCGGTGCGGCCCGGTCTTTAGCGGGTTTCATCAAAGCGCCGGCTTTAGTCTCGCCCCAGCAGGTTGTTTTTATCGGCCGGTCGGAACCGGTCAGCCCACCGGCATCAAAAACCACGCCGATCCCGTTCTCCGTGCCGGTATTACTAGGGAATGATGGGACCATGCCGATCGATTTTCAAGAAAACCTGATACGGAAAGATCGTTTTTTAGTCATTAAAAGGCTTGGCAGCGGAAACATGGCGGTCGCATTTCTGGTATTCGATCGATCTTCAAGGACGGAAATAGTGCTCAAATTCCCCTTAATGGAACAAGCTTGCAACCCGATGATCTTGGAACGTTTTAGCCGGGGGGAAGCAAAAGCCCACCGAGCGGCCGGCCTTCCGGGGATCGTGCAATATTACGGCTATGATACGGTGGATCGCCATGAATATTTAAGAACCATTGATTGGACGGAAGCGGCGCCGTTAGGCTTGCCAGCATTCGTCCCTTTTATAGCGATGGAATATGTTGACGGCCCGACTTTGCAGGAAATCATCAATCAGAGAAGGCTTTCCACTCGCGAAACCCTGGTGGTTGCACTGGACCTGGCTAAAATTTTACAAAGATTACATCAGAATCGGATAATTCATCGGGATTTGAAGCCCGATAACATCTTCGTTACAAAAAAGGGGGTCAAAATATCCGATTTTGGCATCGCCAAACTCTTAACAAGCCCGCCTTTCAACCGTCCTTCATTAACCCCTCCTAATTTGATATTGGGGACGCCTGAATATATGTCGCCGGAAGCCTTGACCAGTGTCGTGGGAATAGATTGGAAAAGCGATCAGTATGCCTTTGGCGCAATCGTTTATGAAATGTTAAGCGGACACCCTCCCTTCGGCGGCTGCGGAGCAACCCCGGTGGAACTATGGGTTTATGCTAATCACATCAACAATGACGAGGTGCCCGATCTCCGTAAAACGACTACCATTCCCGACAAATTATGGGACTTAATTAAACGCACCCTGGCAAAAAAACCCGACGAAAGATATCGGACCTGGCCTGAACTGATAGTCGAACTTGAAGAGATGAAAATTAACGAACCGGGATTTTAACAACCACCACTTCCCGCTTATTCAATTCACTTTGTTTAATAACCCGCCCGTACGGATCGATCAAACCGGAAACGCCGGTATTCCCCAATTGGACAAAATAGCGCCGGTTCTCGACCGCCCGGAGGATCCCGGCCTGCCAGTGGAGGTAAGGAGTAACCGAATCGCCGAACCAGGCGTCGTTGGTCACGGTTAGGATAAAGGCGGTCTTTTTATTGACCCGCCGTTTGATAAGATCTGGGATAGTCGACTCAAAGCAGATCGCCCCCGCCGCTTCATACCTTCCGATGATCAATGGACTAACCGCCCCATCGGAACTAAACTCGGAATCAAAGTAGCCGGTCCCTTTTAGAATAGGATAGATCAGCGGCCGAAAAGGCAGAAATTCGCCGAACGGGACCAGTTGTTCTTTTCCATAGCGGGAAACGATCGCTCCCAGCGAGGAAAGGGTCACGATCGAATTGTAGGCCCGGCCTTTCTCGCCGTAATAGGCGGTCCCAAGCGCCAGCCACGACCCGGTCTCGGCCGAGAGTTTTTGCAGCCTAGGGAAATAACGGTAATGCTGGGCCAGGTAAGCAAAGACCGCCGTTTCCGGCCAGACGATCAAATCAACTTTTTCCCCGGCTTGCCGGCTCATGGCTTCATGTAATTCATAGTTTTGGCTAACCATTAGGGGGTTCATCCGGTCAAATTGGTCAACGTTTGATTGAATCAAGGCGACCGTCAAGGCTTTAGGCGGATCATTGACCACCGGATGTTGGAGCAGGACAAAATTCCCCCAAATCAGCGCCGCCGCCACGATCAACAACGCCGCCAGCGGGAAAAGCCGACGGCTCGATTGGGCGATCAGTTGAGCGATAGCGGAATTAACCAGCACGACCAAAAAACTGACCCCAAAGACCTGAAAAAATGAGGCGATCTGCAGGATGGCCGGAACGGACGCTTGAGAATAGCCAACGACCCCAACCGAAACCCCAAGCGGCCCCAAAACTCGCAGCCATTCCGCGCCGATCCAAAGCAAGGGAATCGCCGCAAAACGATAACGCTGATCGAGCCGCAGGAATACCCCGGTAAAGAGCAGGAGAAAAAGCGACTGAAAGAAAGCCAATAAAACCCAACCGGTGATGATCCAGTAACCGCCAAAACGAAAGAGCGGCGTAATGCCATAAAATGCGCCGAGAAAATAAACCAACCCAAAAACCAGGGTCAATCGATAAGCTTCACGCCTATCACCAGCCCGTCCCAAAACAACAAAAAACGGGACCAGCGCCACCCAAGCCAGCCACCAAAGATCGGTTTTCGGAAAAGCCAGGGTGAGCAGAACGCCGGACAATACAGCCAGTAAGTAATTCATAGCTCCTTTATTGGATCTTAACGACAACCTTATTGAGATCGAGGCTGGACGGGACCGACGAATCGGGATCGTCGTTGATCGTCAACTCGGTCCCGGCAATTTTAGAAACGTAATTGCTCATCATCAAATGATCGGCCGGCAATTTTTCCGCGCCGGTCACCCAGGGAACGGTTAGGATGTCAAAATAAATGATATCCGGAACGTTCGCCCCGAACAATTGTTCCAAACGAATGGTAAAATTAAAAAAACTGCCGCTGGGAGCGGTCGTCGACAGGACCTCCCTGGTCGACGAAGCGCCGAAAACAAACGGCCCCTGCCCCAGGAAATAACCGGCCGGCTCGGTAATAACATAACCGGTCCAAGTTGAGTAGTAGTTGTTAAAGTAAGCCTCCATCGAGCCGTACATCGGGATCGTCCCCGGCTCCAACAATTCATCACGGGTCCCGCCCGGCTGGGGAAGCGGGAGCTGAACCTTATAAGCCGAGGTCCCGCTAACGACCAGGAAATAGCGGTTGGCGGTCGCTTCGACCGTCCCGCGCATCGTCACCTGGACCACCATCTCCGCTCCGCTCGGGGCGATCTGGGTAACTGTTCTGGCACAGCCGGAGACAAGCAGTAAGCTGTAAGCAGTAAGCAAGAAAGCAATTATGAATAATTGATAAAACTGGAAACCGCGACGATATTGTCGCCGGTTTCCAGCCATTAGTCTGTTGTTTTTCTCATTTCTCATTAAAATTTCCTCTGATCTTCACCCTTGAACTTGTTCATCTCTTTTTCAAACCCTTCGAAATAGAAGCCGCGGCCGGAACCGAAACCGAACGGCTCGTCCGGCAGGGCCTTAACGCTGAAAATAAAACTGTACTCCTTGCGATAGTCGGAATAGTTAAACTTCATCTCCCAACAGTGAAGCTCTTTAACGATCGCCACGTCCTGCAGGCGGATCTCCTTCTTAGCGGTATCATACACCTGGCTAAAGTTAAGATGAAGCTGGTTCGGCTCCTTCTCCAGAAAATAAATGTCGTAATAAACGCTCCCCTGCCGGATCTCCCCAACGTTCAGATCCTGGGTCGCCGCCAGGCTGCAGCCGAAATAGCTGTAAGGGGAAAGGGTCAGCCGCGAGATCAGATCGCGGTACTTATGGTTTTCCAGGTCCCAGCCGCCATCAACCGTTAAACGCCAGGCTTTGTCGGGAGCGATCAGCAGGCTCGACATCAGGTCGAACCAAGTCGCGGTCTGCCAGTTGCGGCCGCTCTCGAACCACCAGCTGAACTTATCCTCTTTATAAAAAGTTATCCGTTTCTTGATGTCGTGATAGCTGGCGCCGAGCTTGTCAAAAAAGAAAGGGGAATTACCGTCGGTCACCCCTTTCCGGTAACTGATGCTGTTCCTAAACCAGCCCCCCAGATCGGTACTCGTCCCGGCGCTTTCCCGGTAGGCGTACATCTGGTCGCCTGGAGCGTAAGCATACTGGTCGGCCCCGACACCAAGGCTCAAGGTCGTCCCCGGACCAAACGGCACGCTTTTACCGGCGTCCAGGGTCAAACGATAGCGTTGGGTCGCGTAATCACGGTTTTTGTTAAGTTGCGGCACCCATTTGACTTCGCGGTAGTAGCCGTAGCCGAACGTGGAACTTATATCGGCCCAACCCAATCCCAAGCTCTGGGGGTAGAGCTCCAGCTCCGGCTGTTTCGTCAGGGATTCATAACGGGAAACGTTCGGATAAAGGTCCTGGCGCAGATCAAGGAACCGGCTCTCGCTGTATTTCCAGGCGTACCCCTGTTCCCGTCCGGTGATCGTCATTTCCGGTTCGACCCGCTCCTCTCCCGAATCACCCTCTTTGGCTAAACTGTAGTAGTAATTAGTCGTGGTGGTCAGGATAACGGTATCGGACCAAAGCGGCCGACTGAAAAAGAGACGCTGGGAATTGCGGACCCAGCCCGGTGAATTTTTTGCCTGATTGTAATTGATCGAATAAGCGAGCGAAGTCGCGCCGACCGTCCGGTCGAAGGAAAAATTCAGTTGCTGGATCCCCGCGTTCCGGTCATCGAGTGTCGTCAAGGCTAGGCTCCCGTTCCCCTGATCGGTTGTGTTCAGGTTCAGATTATAGGCGGTAAAATCGCTCCGGCCGCTGGGAACCTGATAGATCGAGGAATAACGATGCTCCATACCCATGGTCGTCTTTTCGTTCAGGTTTTTCTTGCTGGTGATCTTCGTCACCCAATCCGATTTAGCCGTATCCCGTTCATCGACATGATAGACGTAAAGGGTCCCAAGCCCCAGCGCCGCCAAGCCGTAGGCGACCTGGGTCCCGTAGCCCCACCCCTTCTTCTCCATCTGATCGATGTAGAGAAGCCCGGCGGGATAATCCCAGGTCGTTTTAACATAATTGCCTTCAACCGCGTTGTTGCCGAAAACCCAATTCCGTTTTTTCTGACCTTTCAGATCGTAAACGTAATAAGGGAGCCAGAGGACCGGAATTTCGCCGATCCACATCACGACGTTCCGCCCTTCCATCTTGTCCTCGGGATAATATTCGATCCGGTCGGCGGTCAAATAATAATGCTCCAGGTTTTTATCGCAGGTCGAGATCTCCCCCGGCCCGCCAAACATGTTTTTGTTCTTCTGGTCAAGTTTGTCAGCGGACAAAAAGATCTCCCCCTTAATTGAAGAAGGGACAAAAGATGAGCTAAAGCCCCGAAAGGAGGTCGATTCATCGCTCGCATCGTAAGTCAGGTGGGCGGCAGTCGCGCGGTAATCTTTCGTGTAAAGCCGGACATGCCCTTCGGCGGTGGCGATATTGGTCGCGGAGTCCATCAGCAACTCGTCGGCAAAGATCGTCACCTCTTTAAGGCGGACTTCGACCGAACCGGTCGCCTTAACTTGGTCGGTATCATCGTAATATTTTAAAAGATCGGCCTTGATGTTGACGGGGATCTTCTCCTCATCGGCCATGACCGGCAAAGCCAAGAGGCAAAGGCAGAGGCAAAGGCGGAGACAGAGGTTATTCATAACCTAAGGAATTTTATAGAGCAAACGCTGGCGGACGAGATCGGCCAAGGGATCAAAAGAGCCGACCATGCGGTAAAGATCGATCGCCTTCTGCGCCTCTTTCTTCAGGTAGCAGGCATCGCCAAGATTGATAAAAATCGCCGGGGTTTCCGGATCGAGCGCGTAGCTCCGCTCCAGAGCGATCACGGCAAATTCAAGCCGGCCAAGGAGATAATTAACGACGCCAAGATTATTATGGAAGACCGGCGAGGCCGGATCGATATGGACCGCGTCGTTGATCCGCAAGCGGGCTTCTTCCTGTTTCCCCTGCTTCATCAAAGCAACCCCCAAATTGTTGGCCGCGGCGGCAAACCGCCGGTCAAGCTGGACCGCCAGCAGGAACTCTTCTTCGGCCGCCTGGTACATCCCTTTCATAAAATACTCGACGCCGCTCTGGTTATGCTCGTGCCCAAAAGAAATGCTGACCTCTTCGTTCGCCCGGCCGGGGGCTTTTTGTTCCCGTCCCCAGACCGCGGTAATTTCGTTCTTCCCGTAATCGGTAATGACCGCCCGGAGGGGTTGGTTGCGCATGCTTTGCAAGCTGATCCCCTGGAGCCGGCGGACCCGTTTTTGCAGGTCGGCAAAATCAAGGTCCTCCTGCATGATCTCTTCGAAGATCTCCATCGCCTTGCGGGGTTCCCCGGCGCATTCGTAGGTCGTCCCGAGATGGAAGCGGATAATCTTAGCCTGCTCCTGATTGGCCGACTGGAGCGCCCGCTGGAAATTGTCGGCCGCCAGGTCAAAACGTCCCAAACTCCGGTAGATCCCCCCCAGCATCAGGAAAGCGAGCGGCGCGCGGAGCTGATCTTTTTGCGCTAACTGCAATTGGCGGATAGCATCGTTGCGCTCCCCTTTTTCCAAATAAGCCTTGGCCAGGTCGAGATGTTGGGATAATTTCCAAGAATCTTCCTGGAGCCGCTCCTTTAAGCCGACAATCTCTTGTTCAAGCTGTTTTTCTTTTGCCGCCCGGTATTTGTCGTGGACATCGAGGTTATACGGGTCCATGGTCAAAGCGGTCCGAAAAGTTTCGACCGATTTCCGCTGCAAATTGAGATTGGCGTAAGCTTCCCCAAGTAAAAGGTAAGCCGGAATGAATTTCTTATCGCTGTTAATGACCCCTTCGGCCGAAAGGGCCGCCCGCTGAAAATCCCCCTTGGCCAGGCAAGCTTTTCCCAGCACGACATGGGCGGGCAAAAGCTGCGGCTGGGCGCGGAGGATCTCCCGACAGCGGCGGACCACCATCTCCGCCTGCGACGGGTCCATCTCGACCATTTTGCCGAGTTCAACCAGCGCTTCTTCGGTCCGGTTCTGGCTCAAGAGAATATCGAGCAGGTAGGTCCGGGCCAGGATCTGCTCCGGACAACTTTCGATTATGCCGTGATAACCGGAAATGACCTGGCCAACCATCTCGGGGTGGGCCTTGCCAAGCTCATTATATTGCTCGACCGCTTCGCTCAAGTCCCCCTTGCTCCGCAAGGCTTCCGCCAGGGCCATAACGGCCGACGGCAGGCTGGGGTAGCTTTTTAAGACCGTCCGCAAGCGGGCGATGATCTCATCTTGTTTGGCCGGTTCCAGGCGGAGGATCTCTTTAAGTTTTTCGACCGCCGCTTCCGGCTTGATCGTCCGCATGTAAACATCGGAAAGGATCTCCCTGATCTCGATGCTCGCTTCAACTTTTTGCAACAGCCCTTCCAGCCGCTGGACCACTTCTCTGACGACTTCCGGGTCGTCCGAAAACATCAACTGGTAATAACGGGCCGCCTGTTTGTAATTCTCGATCCGGGCGTGAAGTTCACCCAGGATCCGCAGGGTCTGCTTATCGGTCGGGCGGTGGGTCAGGATCTCCTCGTAAAATTTGATCGCTTCGCCCAGCCGCCCTTTTTCCAGGTAAGCCCCGGCCAGGATCTCGGTCAGAATGACGTCGCGGACCCCTTCTTTGATCGAACGTTCCAAGAGGTCGATCGCGTCATCGATCCGCTCCAGGCGGATATAGAGGCGCCCCAGGGCGTTATAAGCCTCGATGTTGCGCGGGTCGGTGATCAGGACCTCTTCCAATTCCAGCAAAGCGGCATCCAGGTGTCCGGTCGAGAGCAGAAATCCGGCCAGCGCCATCCGCGGCCCGACCAACTGCCGGTCGCCGTCAATGCGGCGTTCATAGTCAAGCAGAATGTAGGGAAAAACGTGGGGTGACAGGAGCGATGCCTGGGCGTAGAAAGATTGCGACTTTTTATACGCCCCTTCATCCAATTCCTTTTTGCCTAACGCTTTTAATTCAATTGGATCAAGCAATGTTTCCATTTAGCGATACCTTCCCTGGAAGTATAGCATCACAAAGCCGATTATCATAAAACAAGTTTGGGGAGCAAAAGCGGCAATCTCCGGCGGCAAGACCCCGCCCCTGCCAAGCGAGCGGAAGACCGAAGCGAAAACGTAAAAAGTGAACATGAAAACAATGGTCACGACGATCCCCCAGGTTTGGCCCGAACGCGGCGACGACAGGGAGAACGGGATCCCGACCAGAGCAAAAATAAAACAGGTCAAGGGAATGGAATATTTGAGGTAAAGTTCGGTCGTCAGGGCCCGGGTGTTGGAGCCGCTTTTGGCCAGGGAATCGATCATCCCCTGGAGTTCTTTCCGGTCCATATCGGCAAAGGTTTTCTGCTCGCTGAAGGCGTCGAAGTTATCGACGACCGCGATCTTCATTTTCTCAAAGGTCGCCTGGTAGTTTAAACTCCCCTTTTCGTCGTATTTATGGATCACCCCTTGATGCAGTTCCCAAATCTTCCCGGTATAGTTGGCGCTGTCGGCCAGGATGGTCCGGGGATAGGTCCCAGGCTGGACCTCGTAGACCATAACCTTGCTCATCGTCTTATTCTTCAGGTTGACCCGGCCGGCGTAGTAAAACCGGTTTTGCGCGTCCTTGAAGAAGACATTATCTTTCACTTCCGGGAGAGGCTGCTGCTGGATGACCTGGCGGATGATCTGGCTGGAAACATAATTAGCGTGGGGGACGATCTTTTCGTTGGTAAAAAAGGCGAGCAGGCTGACCAAAAGTCCCATCAGGAGCATCGGCCGGGCGATACGAAAAAGGCTGACTCCCGAGGTCCGGAAGGCAGCCATTTCGTTGTCTTTACAAAATCTTCCCACCGCCATGGTGGTCCCGAACAAGGTCGAGACCGGGAAGGTCAGGACCAAAATCGACGGCAGTTTGTAGACCAGCAATTTCAGGACCGCCAGGAGCGGCACTCCTTTGTTGATGATCAGATCGGCCATCGTGAAGAGGAGATCGACCGTCATCACCAGAATGAAACCGACGACCCCGATAAAAAAGGGGCCGAGCATCTCACGGATGACGTAGCGGTCGAGTATCTTCATCTAGTCAGAATCTCGGCGTCGTTTAACTTCCCGCCGTTTGGCCTCCTCTTCCTCTCTCCTCCGCCGTTGCGAAGGCTTTTCGTAAAACTCCCGCTTCTTCATCTCGTCCAAGGTCCCTTCATGGCGCAATTTCATTTTGAATTTGCGCAGGGCCTTTTCGAGTTCTTCTCCCTTGCGGATCTCAATTTTTGGCATTCTCTTTTCCTCCTCTCTGTATTGGCTTATCATATTCGTATTCCAAACAGCACATCAAGCGGCCGCAAACCCCCGAGGTCTTGGTCGGCGAGATCGCGAGCCCCTGGTCCTTGGCCATGCGCACCGTCACGTGCTTCGGTTTATCGAGCCAGACCGAACAGCAAAGCGAGCGGCCGCAGGGTCCCATCCCCCCCAGCAACCGGGCGTCGTCGCGCGGCGAAACCTGCCGCAGATCGACTTTGGCCGACAGGGTCACCGACAGGTCGCGCGAGAGTTCGCGCAGGACCGGCGGCTTGTCGTTATTCCCTTTGTTCCGGTAATAGATGATCAACCGGCTGTCATCAAAAAGATATTCCAGGTTGATGATCTTGATCGGCAATTCATATTCTTTGATCTTCTGAACGGTCGCCTGCAGGGCCTCTCCTTCTTTGACCTGGATCTGCTTTTCCTTCTCCAGGTCTTCCGGAGTCGCGTAGCGCAGGACCTTTTTCAGGCGGACATCGCGAGACAATGCCCTGGAAGTCCCGGCGGTGAACGAAATAATCTCGCCGAATTCCACGCCGCGATCGGTCTGGACGATGACCGGCGAGCCGATCTTGATCGACTCCTCGCGATAACCGGTGATCGGACAGATCCGGTTGAACTTCCTAAGCCTGATCCCTAATTTTCGATCGTTCATCTTATCACTCCTGTCCGCCGGAGGCGGACATTTTCAAGCAGGCGGCGTCAAGCGCGAGCTTGGCGCTGACGTAGCGCTTAATATTCTTGGTCGCGTCGAGCATGATCCGGCTTAAACCGACGTCCCGGAGCTCCTCATGCGCGAAAAACGCCAGGTCATAAAGCAACTCTTCCAGTCTTTCCTTTTCCTTTTCGAGCCGGGCGGAAAAATCGAGCAGTTCCAAAACGTTCTTTTTCCGCGCCGCTTTCAAATCCAGCCGATACGGAGCAAAATCAGGGTTCGACCCTGCTTTCGGACCTTCACCAAAAATGATCCGCTGACAACGAGAGAGGATCGTGTTCGGCAACCGGTCGTCCCGCTCCACCAGCAGAATAAAGACCACTCCCGGCGGCGGCTCCTCTAACGTTTTCAGGAAAGAGGCCGAAGCTTCCGGCGTCAGTTTGTCCGCCTCTTCGATGATCGCGAACAGTTTAGGGCTGGCGGTCGGCCCGTAGCGGACTACCTGCTGAATTTCCCTGATCTGTTCGATCTTGATCGTCGTTTTTTCGGGCTTTAAAACGACTAAATCGACTTTTCGGGTCCCCAAACTTTCAGCAAATTCCCGCGCCGCTGCGGCCTTCTCCGGCCCGGGCGGCCCCATAAAGATATAAGCGGAAGCGACCCGCTCATTTCGAGCGATTCCTGCAAGTACGGGATGCACGTTGTAAATTATAGCATAATAAAAGGGGCAAAAAAAGGCTGTTACAACTGGCAAGGTTAAGGTGAATTTAGCCTGAAATTCTACTTCCGCCCGACCGATAACTTTCTGGAGGGAAACAAAAATGCGAAATATTTTAGTCCTGGGTGCCGGCATGGTTTCAAGGCCTTTGGTCCAAGATTTATTAATGAGGCAAAGACGTAGCGTAACCGTCGCTGATATGGATCCGTCCAGAGCGCTGGCCGTCGTTCAGGGCCATCCGAACGGAACTGTGGCGCGGCTCGACGCGAGCAATAAAGAACTGGTCGGAAAACTGATGCAAGGGATGGATATTACGGTCAGCATGCTTCCTCCCAGAATGCACGGCTTAATCGCCGACCTTGCCATCGCCAACGGCTCACACCTCGTTACCGCCTCTTACGCCGGCAACACCAAAGACTTTGATCTCCAGGCTCGAGATAAAGGACTTATAATTTTAAACGAAATGGGCCTTGATCCGGGGATCGACCATTTTTCCGCGATGCGGATTATTCAAGAAGTTAAGGCTGATGGCGGGAAGGTCACCGGCTTCTCCTCCTATTGCGGAGGTTTGCCGGCGCCGGAAGCCAATAACGCTTTGGGCTACAAGTTTTCCTGGTCACCCAGAGGGGTTTTTGACGCCATGCGCAACAGCGCCACTTTTATGCGCGACGGTCAAATCATAACCCTGCCGAACGAGCGGCTTTTCTCGAACCCCAGTCGACATCCAATCGCAGGCGTCGGCCTTCTTGAGGGCTACCCCAACCGCGATTCGTTGGGCTATATCGGGGCCTACGGACTTGACAGCATCCAAAATATGCTGCGGGGAACCCTGCGGGTCGCGGACTGGTGCGCCTTCTGGGACAAAGTCGCCAAAACCGGCATTCTCCAAGAAACGGCCATGGACCTTAGCGGCCGGAGCTACGCCGATCTTACCCGAAAACTGATCGGAGCGGATTCGTCGGCAAACATTGAAGCGGCTTTCGCCGGTTTCTTGGGGGTCGAAGAGAGTTCGAAAATGCTCGACCAGGCCCGGGAACTCGGCCTTTTTGAAAAAACGGCGATCCCGAGCGGCGTTAAAACGCCGGTCGACGCCCTTTCGCTGATCGCGCAGGAGCGGATGCAATACCAACCGGGAGAAAGGGACATGTCGGTTCTGCAGCATACTTTTCTGGCCGACTACGGGAACCGGCGAAAAAAAATAACTTCGACGCTCCTTGATTTCGGCGTCCCGGGCGGTGATTCTTCAATGTCACGGCTGGTCGGCCTGACGGCGGCGGTCGGCGTTCAGCTCGTTGCCGAGAACAAAGTGCTGAACCGGGGTTCGCTGATCCCTACGACGGCCGATATTTACGAGCCAGCGCTGGCAATCCTGGAAACCCTGGGAATTCAAATGAAGGAAACGGCCGAAGAAATATAGGCATGTCATTTTTAGCGGGCGCGGCGCGTAAATCAGGAAACATCCTTGTTGCCGGACGCACCTTAACGCCGCCCGAATATCGCCTTATCGCTCCCTACTTGGGAGTTTCTCTCGACCGCAGAGTAAAGCTCGCGACCCGGGAAGGTTCAGTTGCCTCGTTTCAAGACCGGTTGCAAAAACGCCGGACTTCGCCCCTGGCCTACTTCATTCTAAACACCCCCTGCAATCAAGCCTGCGATTTTTGCTTCTTCGATCCAGGCGACCAACCGACGTCGAATATCGACTGGGAAAAAGCCAAAACTAAAATTTCCCGGGCTAAAGAAAACGGTTTCCAAGTGAAAATTTATCCCAAGGAGCTCAATTTCAACCACCGGATCTTCGAACATTCTTTGGCGCTAATGACTCTCGCCGAAGAAACGTTCGCCATCACCAACGGGGTCAGGAATTTCCGGCCCGATCAGCTTAACGCCATCGCCGGTTCGGGTCTGCGGCAGATGGTGATCAGTTTTCTGCCGCTGGGGAGATATTCCATTCATGGCCGGGACAGATATAACGCCGTAAAAAATACCATTCGCGGCCTGGCAGAATTCAGCCGCCAGGGAAAGGTCCGGCCTTTTACGGTCGGCTTATTCTGTCAAATCGATCCGCGGGAACCGGCGGTCGTTCTGGAAGCGGCAAAAGAGGCGGCTGATTTTGGGGTCGACACTCTGAATTTTCGGCTGACTTTGCCGCTGGGAAACGCTTCGGAAAACGGTGGCGCGACAAGGGAAGATTTCGACCGCTTGCTCCTGGCCTTCATCGACGCCAGAATTAAATGGCCGCGCGAGAAGATCAAACTGCTTTTGTCTTCGGCAACTTTCGGTCCGAATTATTACTCAAGAGGCATGTTCCGCTACCAGCTGGGAATGGACCGGGACCCGTATTTCGCCTCCAAGTACCCTTGCCCCATGATCGACCGTCCCGAATCGTTCTCCCTTCTGCTGCCGCAGGAACGCCGGGTTTTCTGTCCAACCCTGGTTGGCAAAGACCTCGCCGAGATTAAGGCACCGCCTGATTCTTGCCGGCCCTGCGATGTTCTGGAGATTTGCCGGGGCGGCTGCGTCGCCCGCCGCTCATCATCCTCCAGTTTTTGCGTGACCGATATTTTAAGCCGCTGGGAAGCATCATTAAAATAACGCGCGCCAGAACTAGACGTTAACGTCGTTTTCATCCTTTAGTTCGCCGCCATTTTTAACCAGCGAATCAAGCATCACCCGGTTATCCGCGTATCGGGGGGTAAATTCTCCCCGCCAAACGATAACAGCGCGGCGAATCTCGGGCGGCAGTGAGTCGGCGGCCAAGGAAAATGGCAGACCGTAATTCGTTCGAGCGATGTTCGGCACAAACGGCAACAGCATCCGGCTAAACTGCGCCGCCGCGACCGCGGGCAATTCGCAAGGCATGGTCTCTACCGCGTTAACCAAGATCCCCTCCGCTTCCGAGATCCCCATGACGATGCCGCCGGTTTTTGGATTGTAGACGTAAAACGGATCTTCCGGCTTGGTCCCCTTAAGGGTGCATTCCATCGGTCCATTTTTGGTGTCGTTATTGTAAACGTCGCAGCCGACGTCACCGACCGCGATCAAGCGATTTTGAGAATTGCTCAAAACTGACGCGAGCATCTCTCTCGTAATCAAAGGCGGTTGGCCCGGCAGCCACTTCGCGTCGTTCATAAAAATCGTCAGCAGATGAAGATATTTCCCCATTGTTGATTCGTACGCTTCCGGGTCTTTCTCTAAATCCAGATCTGATCCGGGCGTGCCGTCTTTTCTTTGATATCTTCCGTTAAAACCAGCCCGGTCAAACTCCACGCTGTAAACTTCATTCTTAGAAAGTGATGCTAGAATACCCGGATTTAGCAGATCGCCCGGTGATACTCTTTTCGCGCCCAGCGCATTAAATATTTCCAGCGCCCCTTGATTACAGCGGCCAGTACCGCCGGTAAAGCCGACAATCATTGGCGCTATGTTGGACGGTAGCCCGTTCCGTTCAATCGAATCGCCAATTTGTTTCATCTGCGCTTTTATCTGGTCAATCGCGTCTTCTCCTTTGTAATCAAACGCCCGCTTGACCGAAGAGAACGGGTTGTCGATCCCCATTACTTCCCGCAGTCTTCTGCCTAAAAGATGCAAGGTGTCGGTCATGCCGACGATCCCGGCAAATCGACCGAACGCGACCAACCGTTCGCCTTTATCATTTTCAATATATTCATAATCTATATAGGTCGCTCGCGCGTTTAAAATATGCTGCAGCATGAACATATTTTCCGGCTGGCCTTTGGTAACGTGGCCGAATAACACGTAAACCCCGTCCTGCTTAAAAACATCCGCCGGAATTTGTTTCACTCCGAACAAAAGCTGTTCTTCTGGGTGCAACTCGGTAACAATGCGCGCCCCCGCGTCTCGATACAATTGCGCGGGATAAATTCTCAAAGGGGACCGCTGAATTTCAACACTTAACTGATGATTTTGGATCAATTCAGCGACTGCCGGCGGCGTCAAGGCGGTCCTTCTTTCATAAGAGTGCATGACCTCGCGCGGAACCTGAATTACTCTCGCCCTTGGACCTGTTACTATCCCAGCCATATTATTACCTCCATTTGATCATTTTTCTTTGTGCTTCATCGTCGGGAACAAAACAACGTCCCTGATCGAAGGTGAATCGGTCAGGACCATGGCCAATCGATCGATCCCAATCCCTAAGCCCCCGGTCGGCGGCATGCCGATCTCGATCGCTTGGATAAAATCTTCGTCAAAAGGCTGGGCTTCTTCGTCGCCACCGGCCAGTTTCGCGGCTTGCTCTTCAAACCGGGCCCGCTGATCGAGCGGATCATTGAGCTCTGAAAAAGCGTTGGCCAGCTCCATGCCGGCAACATAGGCCTCAAACCGGTCAACGTAGTTCGGATCGTCGGGAGACCGTTTCGCCAGCGGAGTCGTTTCAACCGGGTAGCGGTAAACAAACGTAGGTTGGGTTAGTTGTTTTTCGACAAGTACTTCAAAAAGGGTATTAATGATCCAGCCTCTCCCCAGGGAATCTTCCAGAGGAATCCCTTTCTGCAAGGCGATTTCCCGCAGTTTCTCGGTGCTGATCCCCATGGTCTCTACCCCGCCGATTTGCGCCACCGCCTCTTCCATGGTCAGGCGCTTCCAGGGCGGGGTAAAATCGATCGGCGTCCCCTGATAATCAACCCGGGTTCGCCCATGAATCCCGCTGGTGATGGAAGAAACGCATTGTTCCGTCAGCCGCATCATGTCCTCATAGTCGGCGTAAGCCCAGTAGACTTCCATGGAAGTAAATTCCGGATTGTGCCTTCGATCGATCCCCTCGTTCCTAAAGACCCGGCCGATTTCAAACACCCGCTCGTAGCCGCCGGCGATCAATCTTTTAAGATGGAGTTCGGTGGCGATCCGCAGATATAATTCCATGTCCAGGGCGTTGTGATGAGTAACAAAAGGACGGGCGGCCGCCCCACCGTGCAGTTCTTGCAGGATCGGGGTTTCAACTTCCATAAAACCATTGTTGTGCAGATATTCCCGCATCAGCCAGACGACCTGACTGCGCTGCCGAAACCGCTCCCTGACCGCCGGGCTCGAGGCCAGATCTAAATATCTTTGCCGCTGGCGGACTTCATCATCCTGCAAGCCGCGCCATTTCTCCGGCAGAGGCCGCAAGGCCTTCGCCAGCACGGTAAAACTTTCGGCCCCTAAAGTAACTTCTCCGGTTTTGGTCCTGAAGGTGTCCCCGCTGATCCCTAAATAATCGCCGACCTCAATGAATTTAGCGAATTTTTCGAATTCAGCCGGGCCGAGCTTGTCGACCGACAGCATAATTTGGAGCTTGCCGGATTCATCTTCGAGGTGGATGAAGGCAAGCCGCTTAAAGTTTCTTATCGCCATGATCCGACCGGCGACAACCACCTCTTTTGGCCAAGCCGCCTCATTTTCCAGGCCGGCGCAAGCCTTGCTTATTTCAGCGGCAAGATGGGTGCGGACAAATTTGGTTTGACGGAAAGGATCGACGCCGCCGGCGCGCAAACCCTCTAACTTCTGGGCCCTGTTTATCATCAAACGATTCCAGGTCGACGGATACTTTGTTACAATCGTCATAATTTTTACTTACGCTCCAATCTTCGCTTTTATTATCGACTGGCGATATCGTCAACTAAATCCCGGATAATGCTATGCGCCTCGCTTAAGGCTCTTACGTCTTCCGTTGATAAGCCTTTCGGCCGGTCCGGCATTTTTCCGCCCGAACACAAACTGTCATCCAAGAGCCCTTTAAATTCGCCGAGGTGCCTGATCAGGCCGCTGTTAAGTACCCCTTGAAGATTCAGGCCAAGGTCAACAACTGATTTCTTGGCATCGAGAACAACCGCATTGCTTACTCGAACAGGAAATATCTTTGACTGAAACCGGTCCAATAAGCCGGCAAAAAAAGAAGCGTACGAAGCGCGGATCCTTTTCGCCGCCGCCAGAACTTCCAAGGCGTGAGCGGCACGCTCTGCTTGAGGAAACTGTTCAATCAGAACTCCGTTTAATTTTATTAATTTAGCGGCATTCGAGGCGAGGCCAAGTTTCGCTCTTTCGAGAGCTTGGGGTTTTGACGCGACATAAGACACCGTTCTTTGAGGGACAAAGTTGATTTTCATTGATTACTCCTTATACGCAACGCCTGATTACTGACAAATCATTGTCGGGGGGGTTTTCAATAAATTTCAGTTAATTTCAAATCAACAAAAAAAGCGGGCTATTTCCGTTTAACGGTGTAGACGTCGGTCACTTTTTTGATCGAGGCGACGACCCGGCCGAGGTGCTCGGTGTTCCGGACGTCAACGGTCAGGAGCAGGACGGCAAAGGTCCCTCTTTTAGTCGAGATCTTGGCAGTGGCGACATTGGTCCCGGTTTCGGAGATCTGCTCCAGGATATCTTTCAAGACCCCGACCCGGTCAAACGCCTCCACTTCGATTTGGACCGGGAAAAACTGGTCAACGTTCTTTTCCCAAACAACTTTAACCACCTTATCGGGAATGATCTCGTGACGGACGACGTTCTTGCAGTTGCTCCGGTGGATGGCGATCCCCCGGCCGTGGGTGACAAAACCGATGATTTCCTCTCCCGGAATCGGGTAACAGCACTTCGACATCCTAACCAGGATATTTTCCAGACCGGCGACGACAATCGGGCTCTTCCCTTTGCCGCGGCGGGGCTTGCGGGTAACTGGTGGTGGGACCTCTTTTTTAGGCGGCTCGGGTGGAGGCGGCATTTCTTTTTCTTCGGCCAGCCGCAGACGCTTGAACCAATTCTTGATCTTGACCCGGGCACCGGCGGTCTTCACAAAGCCGAGCCAGTCGCGGCTCGGGTTGTCTTTTTTTCCGGTGATTATTTCGACGATATCCCCTTGCTGGAGCGGATGATCGAGCGGCAGGATCGAACCGTTGACCTTGGCCCCGACACAGCGGTGGCCGACCTCGGTGTGGATCCGGTAGGCAAAATCGACCGGCGTGGCGTTGATCGGCATATTAAAGACATCGCCTTTCGGGGTAAAAACAAAGACCTCTTCCATCACCAGGTCGATCTTCAGGCTTTCCATAAAATCCTTGGCGTCTTTGAGCTCGCTCTGCCACTCCAGCATCTGGCGGAGCCAGGCCATCTTCTGGTCGAGCAGTTTATCGGTCGACGAACCTTCTTTGTAACGCCAGTGGGCGGCGACACCGTATTCGGCGATCCGGTGCATCTCCCGGGTCCGGATCTGGACCTCGACCGGGCGGCCGGACGCGCCAATGACCGTCGTGTGGAGCGACTGGTAGCCGTTCGATTTCGGCATGGCGATATAATCCCGGAAGCGGCCGGGAATCGGTTTCCAGGCGTCGTGGACCAGCCCCAGGACGACATAGCAGTCCTTAAGTTTGTCGACGATCACCCGGACGGCGAACAGGTCGTAGATCTCTTCGAAATCGAGCCGCTGTTCGACCATTTTCCGGTGGATGCTGAAAAAATGCTTGGCCCGCCCTTTTATTTCCGGCTGAATGCCGACCGAGTTGACCAGCTCCTTTAATTGGACGATAAATTCATTGATGTATTGTTCCCGCTCGCCATACCGCAAAGAAACCTTCTCCCTGACCATTTGGTAAGGCTCCGGTTCAAGATAGCGAAAAGCCAGATCTTCAAGCTGCCATTTGATCTGCCACATCCCCATCCGATGGGCGAGCGGCGCGAAGATCTCCCTCGTCTCGAGCGCCGTTTCCTGCTGTTTTTCGGGGGAGAGGAACTGGAGGGTCTTCATATTGTGGAGGCGGTCAGCCAGTTTGATAACGATAACCCGGTAATCTTCCCCCATCGCCACGAACATTTTCCGGAAATTCTCCGCCTGACGCTCTTCCCGGGAAACAAAAGAAAACTGGCTAAGCTTGGTCACCCCTTCGACCAATTTGGCGATCTCCGGACCGAACTGCTCGGCCAACTCCTCGGAAGTAACGCTGGCGTCCTCGACAACGTCGTGCAAAAAAGCGGCGGCGATCACTTCCACTTCCTGTTCGAGATCGGCCAGGATATTAGCGACGGCGAGCGGATGGATAATGTACGATTCACCGGAGAGCCGTTTGTGCGGGGTGTGGACTTTTTCGGCAAAGGCGAAGGCTTTCTTCAGCAATTCGATGTTGGCGCTGGGATTGTAGCTAAGGACCTTTTGAATCAGCTCATTCATCGTTTATGGTAACGGCTCCGGTCCATCACCCCGATACCCGGGGGAATGGCGCTCCGCCGTTGAGTCGGCTTGTCCCGATTGGGATTATTACTGATGCTGACCGCCGGCGCCGGGCGACTGCCGGACGACCTGATCGCGATAAGGATCTTACAGGAACTTTCCAGCGCCGAGGTAAACTTATACGCTTCTTCCAGTGTTTTGCCGATGGCAAAACTCCCCTGCCCCTTGACGACCGCCACGACGTTGGTCCCCTGCAGGAACGACGGGAGAAGCCGGACAGTTTCGTCGGAACCGACCGCCTGGTGGGAACGGACGATGGCCGCCGAATGGAACAAGCGGAGCCCTTCGCCGTCTTGCGGCACGACTTTATTATCGGTGATCGAGATCGCGGTCGCGCTGACCGGATAAGCGTGAATGATCGCCAGCGCTTTGGTCTCGCGGTAGATCGCCCGATGAGCCGGCAACTCAATTGAAGCTTCGCCAAGCTCGCCGGCCAGGTCGACTTCCACGATATCGCCGTCCTGCAATTCACCAAGCATCACGTCCCGCTTGGTAATATAGATCTTCTCTCCATGGCGCACGCTCATGCTGCCGACGTGCGAACTGACCAACCCTTCCCGAAACATTAAACTACCGATCTTTTTCAACTCATCTAACATTTTATTGCTCCTTTTATTCCCAGTGTGATTCGGCCAACTCGCTGAAACAAGCGCACTTCCTGATCTCCTCGAACCGGGCGCGGACCTCTTTTGGTTTGAGGCTTTTCATCCGGTCGAGACTAAAATCTTCGACGTTGAACGAGGCCATGACCGACCCGATGACGACCGCGCGGCGGATGTTCTCCGGACCGCAATCGTCGCTTTTAGCGAGATAACCGATCAAAGCGCCGCCGAAAGTATCCCCCGCTCCGGTCGGATCGCGCAGTTGTTCTTGCGGATAAGAGGGCGCGGCAAAATGTCCGTCTTTGCTGAAGAAGAGCGCGCCATGCTCGCCTTTTTTGACGATCACGCCTTTACAGCCGAGTTCGATCAGGCGCCGGGCAGCCAGCGGAATGTTCGGGGTTTCCATAAACTGGCGGATCTCGCCGTCGTTCATGACCATCAGGTCGACTTGCTTGATCAGCTTGTGCAAAACGTCCCGTTTCGAATCGATCCAGAAGTTCATTGTGTCGGCGACGATCATTTTCGGTTTTTTCAGCTGGGCGATGACCTTGAGTTGCAGCTCGGGGTCAAGATTGGCCAGAAAAACATAAGGGGTGTCCCGCAGTCCGGCCGGAATAACCGGGTCGAACTGCGTCAGAATATTAAGCTGGGTGTCGACGGTGTGGGCCTGGTTCATGTCATATTCATAGTAACCATGCCAGCGAAAAGTCGGCCCGTCGATCTTGTGCAAAGCGTTGCAGTTAATGTCCCGCGACGTTAAGAAGGCCAGGTGTTCTTTGGGAAAGTCGTTGCCGACCGGACCGATCAAGGTCGTCGGCGCGAAGAAGCTCGACGCCACCGCGGCGTAAACGGCCGAGCCGCCCAGAATATCTTTTTTATCTCCGAACGGAGTCTTAATAGAATCAAGCGCTATCGTCCCGACGATCAAAACTGACATACTGCCCTCCATAAAATGCGGTTAATAAACGAGCGTTAAATCGCCCAGCGTTTGCTAAGGACTTTTGACTTTTGGGTCGCAGCCGAAACCGCGGCAACAAAAGCTTCCTGAACTTTTCGGGCCTTTAGGACCGCCAACCCTTCCATTGTCGTCCCGCCGGGAGAAGTGACCATTTCCCGTAAAACTCGCGGTTCGATCCGGCTTTCCTTGGCGGTCTGGGCAGCGCCAAAGACAGTTTGCAGCGCCAGTTTTTTAGCCAGCGGACCGGGCAGGCCGACTTTCTTTCCCCCGTCGATCAGCGCTTCCAGCACGGCGTAAATATAGGCTGGTCCGGAACCGGAAAGCCCGGTGACCGCGTCCAACAATTTTTCCGGCACAACGACCGTTTCCCCGACCAGTTTAAAGATCGATTCGGCCAGTTTAAATTGTTTCGGCGCCACTCCCCGCCCCTTCGCTAAAGCCGACATGCCGGCCCCGACCAGGCAAGGGTTGTTCGGCATTACTCTAACGATCGGATAACCGGGAAGCTTTTTTTGCAAATAAGCCAACGGGATCCCGGCCGCGATCGAGATGATCAATTTATTCCGTTTGCCGGCCCCATTCCCCCCGATCTCGTCCAGGACGCCGGCCAGCTGCTGCGGCTTGACCGCGAGAATTACGACTTCAGCGGCGTTTGCCGCCTGCTGATTATTCGAAGCAATCTTAGCGGCATATTTACCGTTCAACGATTTTAGACGGGACCGGTCAATATCGGCGATAATTATCCGGTGGGAAGTGAGGCGGGCGATCAGGGCCTCGGCCATTTTCCCGGAACCGATAAACGCTATTTTCATCGGGAAAAGAAAGTGTCTCTTTTGCTTTCCCCAACCTCTTCGCCGATGTTCCCGCGGTCTTCGCTGGAATTGATCCGGATGGCACTGGGAGTAAAAAGAAAGATCGAGTCGCCGATCTTCATCATATGGCCGTCGATCGCGTAAGCGGTCCCGCAAACGAAATCGATCAGGCGGGTCCCTTCCGACGGATCGAGATGCTTCAGGCTGACAATGACCGGGCTGCCGGAACGAAGATTAGTCGCGATATTCAACGAATCTTCGTAAATTTTCGGCTCAAAAAAGCCGATCTCGTAATCGCCGTCGGTCCGCGGGGCTTCTTTTTTGACCCGGATAAAGTGGTCCAGCTTGACCTGCTGGGTGTTCTCGCTGATCTCTTCGAAATCTTCACCTTCAAGTCCGATGAACCGCTTGGCCCGCATCAAAATATTATCTGTCATCTTTTATCCTCCCTTAAAAATTGCCCGGCCAATCCTCACCAGATTGGCCCCTTCTTCAATCGCGATCTCATAGTCGCTCGACATCCCCATGGAAAGATAACGCATCTCAACCGACGGCAAGCCAAGTTCCTTGACCTGATCGGCCAGTTCCCTTAGTTTCCTGAAACTGGACCGGACCAGGGCCTGATCGTCGGTTAACGGCCCCATGGTCATCAGGCCCTGAACCGACAATCGAAATTTGGCGGCAAAACGGATAAGCGCGATCGCTTTCGAATATTCAACGCCAAATTTCGATGGCTCACCGGAAGTATTAACTTCGATCAGAACGGGGACGGGGGCGCCGGCCCACCGGTTGGTTTGCGGCGACCGCGCGTCGATTTCTTCGACCAGACGCTCGCTATCAACCGACTGAATTATATCAAACATGTCAAGAGATTGTCTAACTTTGTTCCGTTGTAAATGGCCGATCAAATGCCACTGCAATTGAGGGTATTTGGCCGCCAGGGCCTGATAATGGAGGGTCGCTTCCTGGATCCGGTTCTCGCCGACCGCGGTCAAGCCGCAAGCCAGGGCTTCCTCTATCAGTTCAGGGGAGATATTCTTAACGACCGCCAGCAAGGTCACGTCGGTCGCGGAACGTCCGCTTTTTTCCGCCGCCGCCGCGATCCGTTCCCGGACTAAAGTGATATTTTCCTTGATCGACACGCTAAAATAGATTATAGCATAATAGCTATTTTTTCTGGTATGATATATGGTCAAGGAGATTTTTATGAGAAAAATCAGCTGGTTGTTTGTCTTTCTGTTTACCATAGCAATAATAAATTACCCTAACCCGTTCAATCCTAAAGCCGGACAAACCACGACCTTTGAATGCACTTCCGATACCGCTTTTAACGGCACCTTATATATATATGATATGGCGGCCCAGCTCTTACTGAAGCGCGATTTAGCCGTGAACGCGGGTACGACCAGCTTCGGCTGGAACGGCTACAGCGACCAGAACGAACTGGTCGGCAGCGGCGTCTATCTCTATTTCTTAAGCGATAAGACCCGCGGACGAGTAGGAAAAGGGAAATCGTGGGTCATCAATCGATGAAAAAAGGCCTCTTATTTATATTTGTCGCTTACGGCTTACAGCTTATAGCTTTTTTATCCCCTGTTCTCGCCCTTTCTTCCTTTGATCCGCTGGCGGTCGGTTCCGGCGCCCAAGCGCTCGGCATGGGGAACGCTTTTGTCGCCAGGAGCGACACCGCCGACTCCATGTTCAATAACCCGGCCTCATTGAGCGAAACAACCGGCTTCCGGTTTTCCAGCATGTCCGGCTCTTTAATGGAAGAGGTCAACTTTCTTCTGGTCGGCGGCGCCCTCCCCGTTGGAAATCAAACCTCGGTCGGCGCCGGCTATTGCGGCGCCTTCGTTTCGAACATCGAATTACGCAACCCGATCGGTCGCTTGACCAAAACCGCCCAATACGGGAAAAGCGCCGCCTTCGTTTCGATCGGCAAACGGATCGACGAATCGGTTTCTTTCGGAGCCGCTCTCAAATATTACATGATCGATGCGACCGAAAACCGGGATTCCAACGGCAGCGGACTCAATCTTGACCTGGGGATCACTCAAAAAAGCCTGGAATGGTTGAGTTTCGGGATCGTCGCCCAAAATGTCCTCGCTTTCAGCCCGATCAACCACCAAAACGGCGAAAAGGAACGCCTAACTCCGTTGATCCGGGGCGGCGCCAGAATCCATCTCCTGGGAAGCAGTTATTCCGCCGCCTATGTTTCCAGTAGCGACCTGATCGCGACCATTGATTCCAACTTCAGCTTTGAGCCGTCCATCCCCCAGGCCGCTCATTTGGGCCTGGAATTCTCCCCGAATCAAATCATCAGCCTCCGGCTTGGGCTTGACCGGTCGACCTTCACCTCCGGACTTAGCCTGAATTGGGCCGGGTTGGGCTTCAATTACGCTTTTCACCCGAATGTTAACGATTCTTCGACCCAGGCGCACTACTTTTCGATCAGTTATGACGAATTAGGCTGGCCGCACAACCCCCCGCCTGATACTTTCATCGCCAAAAACGATCAAAATTGACAATTTCCCTCCCGATCTCTTGCTATTTATAACGTGCTATGCTAAAATTAATCCCTTGTTGACTGTAAAAAATATCTAGAAGGAGGATCCTAATGGCTGTCGTTACTATGAAAGAATTGCTCGAAGCTGGCGTGCATTTTGGCCACCAGAGCAAACGTTGGAACCCCAAAATGCAAAAATTCATCTACTCCGCGAGAAATGGCATTCATGTTATTGATCTCCATAAATCGATCCCTTTGATCGAGAAGACCTTTAGCTTTATCAAAGGGCTGGTCGCCACCGGCACAATCCTCTTTATCGGCACCAAAAAGCAAGCTCAAGAAGTGATCGAGGAAGAAGCCAAACGCTGCGGGATGTTTTTCGTCAACCAGCGCTGGATGGGCGGGACCCTCACCAACTTCAAGACCCTCAAAAAGAACATCGCCCGGCTGAACGAGATCGAAAAAATGAAGGAAGACGGGACCTTCGAGAAGCTCCCGAAAAAAGAAGTTATTCTCTTGGAACGCGAACACCGGAAACTGATCCGGGGCCTCGGCGGGATCCGCCAAATGACCAGCCTGCCGGCCGCGGTTTTCGTGGTCGACACCGTCAAAGAACAGACCGCGATCAAAGAGGCCAAACGGCTGAACATCCCGGTCATCGCCGTCGTCGACACCAACAGCGACCCGGATGACGTCGATTATCCGGTCCCGGGCAATGACGACGCGATCCGCTCGATCAAGCTCCTCACCAAACTGATCGCCGACGCGGTCATGGCCGGTCGCGAAACGACCACCACGACCGAAGGGCTCGAAGGTGAAGCGGCAACTGACTCGATCGCCGTGCCGCTGGAAGTGGAAGAAGAAGCGATGCTCTCCCAGGAAGTGCAACTGGAAGATAAAGTGCTCGCCAACATCATTCTGCCGAAAGAAGAAGAGGAAGAAAAGCGAATCGGTTTTTAGAAAGGAAATCCAATGGCAATTACAGTTGAAATGATCACTAAATTAAGAGAAAAAACCGGGTGCGGCATGATGGATTGTAAAGCCGCGCTAACCGAAACAGCCGGCGACTTTGATAAAGCGATCGAACTCCTCCGGAAAAAAGGGATGGCCGCCGCGACCAAACGGGCCGGCCGGACCGCTTGCCAGGGACTGGTTGACTCCTACATCCACATCGGCGGGAAGATCGGGGTCTTGATCGAGGTTAACTGCGAAACCGACTTCGTCGCTCAAGGGATCGACTTTCAGGCTTTCGTGAAAGACCTTTGCATGCAGATCGCCGCTTCCAGCCCGCAATACATCAACAAGGAAGACGTCCCGGCTGAAGTTATCGCCCGGGAAAAAGAGATCCTGACCGCCCAGACCAAGGAAGAAGGGAAACCGGAAGCCGCACTCCCCAAGATCGTGGAAGGCCGTCTGCAAAAGTTCTACGGCGAGATCTGCTTGATGGAACAACCGTTCGTCAAGGACCCGAAGGTTGCCGTTAAAGATCTACTGGCTAATTTGTTGGCTAAGATCGGCGAAAACATCGTCGTGCGGCGGTTCGTCCGCTATCAGCTCGGGGAAAACTCTTAAAACCTGGGGCTCGCGGCCAACAATTTAAGGGTGTACTCTTCGCGCGGGGTCGTCAAGACCGTTTTTTTATCACCCAACTCGATCAATCGCCCCCCTTTCATCACGGCGATCCGGTCGCTTAGGTAACCAATGACCGACAGGTCGTGCGCGATGAAAAGATAAGTCAGCCCGAGACGAGTTTTTAATTCTTTCAGTAGTTTTAGGATCTCGACTTGAATAAAGACATCCAGCGCCGAAACCGGCTCGTCCAAAATAAGGAACTTCGCTTCCCCGGCCAAAGCCCGCGCGATCCCGACCCGTTGGCGCTCTCCACCCGACAATTCATGAGGGAATCGTTTGGCATATCCGGCCGGAAGCTTCACCATTTCTAAAAGAGCCGCAACCCGGCCATTGATCGCTGACCTGTTGAGTAAGCGATGGATGACTATCGGTTCGGCAATCGCCTCTCCCACCCTGATCCGGGGATTAAGCGAGTTCTGGGGGTCCTGAAAAACGATCTGGCACTCCCGCCGGATATTATCGATCCCCTGGCAATCGATTTGGCCGCTATCCGGTTCGATCAATTTCAGGATCAGCCTGGCCAGGGTCGATTTCCCCGAACCCGATTCGCCAACCAACCCCAACGTCTCGCCCTGCTTGATCGTTAGGGAAAGGTCGTTGACCGCGATAAGATCGCCAAATTTTTTAGTTATGCTTCTGATCTCTATCATCTCAACTCCCGCAAACAATCGACAAGCTTCTTGGTATAGGCATCTCGCGGGTGGTCAAAAATTGTCCGCGTTTCCCCGGCTTCAACGATCTTCCCTTTATGCATCACCACCACCCGATCGCAGAGTTCTTTAATGATCCCAAAGTTATGCGTAATATAAATTATCGACAAATTAAATTGGGCTTTGATCTCCCGGAGCAAAGCCAGGATCTCCGCTTGGATCGTCACGTCCAGGGCGGTCGTCGGCTCGTCGGCAATCAGGATCTCCGGCCGGCAGGCGAGCGCCATGGCAATAACGACCCGTTGCCGCATTCCGCCGGAAAATTGATGGGGATAATCATCGATCCGGGCGGGGTCGATCTTGACGGCTCGAAGCGCTTCAACCGCTTTTCCCCTCGCCTCTCTCCGGGTCGCTCTCTGGTGCAGGATAATCGACTCCATGATCTGTTCACCGATTGTCAGGACCGGATTTAGGGCGGCGAACGGGTCCTGAAAAACCATGGCGATCTTCGCCCCTCTTAACCGGCGCAATTCATCTTCCGGTAAAAGGAGGAGATCACGGCCGTTAAGCAAAATCTCTCCGCCGACAATCTTCCCCGGTTGGTCAACCAAACGCAACAAAGCATAGCCCAAAGTCGATTTCCCCGACCCAGACTCACCCAGTACCCCCAGGATTTCCCCTTCTTTCAGGTCAAAGCTAACTCCGGCAACCGCCTTCACGGTCCCTTCGTCAACGTAGTAATTAACCGACAAATTTTTAACTTCCAGCATTCCGTTCCTTAGGGCTCAACGTCTCCCTGATCCCTTCGCCAATAAAATAGAGGGAAAGGACCGTAATCATGATCAACAACCCGGGAATCACCGCCATCCAGGGGGCATCGCGCATGTACGCTTGAGAATCCATCAACATGTTCCCCCAGGAAGAGATGGGCGGCTGAACCCCCATCCCTAAAAATGAGAGGGCCGATTCGGTGAGGATCGCTCCGGCCATCCCCAGGGTCGCGGCGACAATGATCGGCCCCTGGGCGTTGGGAAGCATGTGGCGGAAGATTATCCTCAAATCGCTGCAACCGATCGCCCGGGCCGCTTCCACATATTGGAGTTGGCGGATCCGGAGGAATTCCCCCCGGACTAAGCGGGCAACACCCATCCAGGAGGTCAGGCCGATCACGACCATAACGTTGTAGATATTCGGGGTCAGCATCGACTGTATCGCCAGGATCAGAAAGATCGACGGGAAAGCGAACATCACATCGACCGTCCGCATGATCAAGCCATCGACCCAGCCGCCATAGTAACCGGCGACCGCGCCGGCCAATGTTCCAAGGAGTAGAGAGATCACGACCGCAACTATCCCGACAGTTAAAGAGATCTGAGCCCCATAAAGGGAACGGCTCAAAAGATCCCGCCCCAGGTCATCGGTCCCAAAGAGGTGTTGCGATGACGGGGCAGTCGCCCCAACCGAAGAGATCTCGTCCGGCGAATACGGAGCGATCACCGGCGCTAAAATCGCTAGGCTGAAAAACAGCCCCATTACTATCAAGCCAAACCTGGCCGCTTTATTTTTTCCCATATCTAATCCTTGGATCGACGATCGCGTAGGCGATGTCGGCCAGGAGATTGCCAACGATAATCAAGATTGCGGAGACCATAACGATCCCCATGATCGTCGGATAGTTCCGCTGGAAGATCGCCTGGACCCCCAGCCGCCCCATCCCCGGCCAGGCAAAGATCGTTTCGATCACGAAGGCGCCACCGAAAAGGTCGGGAAGCGATAAGCCAAGGATTGTAATCGTCGGCAAGAGGGCATTGCGCAAAGCATGTTTGAAGATCACCAGCCGCTCCGGTAACCCTTTGGCCCGGGCGACCCGAATGTACTCTTGATTAAGGACTTCGAGCATCGCTCCCCGCTGGTAGCGAGTTAGCCCGGCCAAACTCCCAATCGTCATCGTAATTAACGGCAAAGCCAGGTTTCCTACCGCCGGCAACCAATGCAATTGGACTGAAAAAACCAGCATCAGCATCAAACCGAGCCAAAAAGTCGGGATCGCCATCCCGGCAAAGGAGAAAAAGGTAAAAAGATTATCGAACCAGGAGTTTTTACGGACCGCCGAGATAACTCCGACCGGAATTGTGATCAGCAGGGTTAAAATAAAAGAGGGAATCATCAATAACAAGGTCATGGGGAGCCGCTCCCCGATCTCGGCAATGACCGGGAGGCCGGTCGTGTAGCTCCGGCCAAAATCAAGCAGGAGAGCGTTCTTTAGCCAGACCAGGTATTGGATAAAAAGCGGCTGATCGAGCCCCCAATTCGCCCTGACCCTGGCTAATTCAACCGGGTCAATGTTGGGGTCGATAAAAAGAGCGGTCGGGTCGCCGGGCGCGAGGTGCATGACCAGAAAAGAGAGGAAAGAGATCCCTAGTAAAAGAGGAATCAATTGTAAGAGCCGGTTAATAATGAATTTGCGCATCTACCGACAATTGTAAACTAACCGTCTGGCCGGCGCAAACCGCATTTCACTCCTGATTCCCGTTTAAAACTGCCATCATTTTTTGGGAATTATGCCAGTTGGCCATAAAAGAACCGACTTGGGCGGTATTCTTCAAATAACTTTCCGCGAAGGCTTTCAAGAATAGATCAAAGGAATAGGCGTCCCATTCCCTTCCTAATAATCCCCGGTCCAACCCCCACAAAAAATTGCCGGTCGGCGGGTAAATTCCCCCAAAAATCCTGTAGATATCTAAAAACGCTGAAAACAGACTTTGTTCTTCGGCTGATTTTTTCCCTTCCCCCCAATCTTCATATAATTGAGCGAGTTCTGCCCCTCTTTTAACTGTTCCCAAGTCAAGCAGGTTACCGTTAATTTCAACGTTGCCAACGTGGCAATAAGATAATATTCCTTTAAAATAATTTCCCATACTCCGATAACCGACATTGAAACAGCCATTGGCGTGTAATTTCGCCAGCTGTCCACCCAGCCGACCGGCCGTCTGTTGCAAAAATGTTTCCAGGGATAGTTTCTGCCACCGGCTAAAATGGCAAAGATCAGCCAACGGCCGGTCCAACCGCAACCAGGGGAAAAAGGCTTCCCCTTCCCTGACCAGCTGGCCAAAGCCAAGGTGTCTCCCCCAAGCGTCCTCCCCCTCACCCAGTGGAGTAAACTGACTATCAATCGCGCCAATTTCCCGCAAACATTCCGCTTCCCTTTCACCTTTGACCGCTTCCAAAAAACCGTACGGTTCCTGCGACTGATCGTGAACACCCGCACTCTTAAGATATGAGGAAGGAAGGGTTTCCCCTTTGAACTCGCTAACGGCGCCATTATCCCAAATTATTACCATCGCCCTGTCGCTCTGGCTGGGAAAGGCTATCGTGTGGAGATGCTCTTGTGCCAGCTTCTCGGGGGCAAGCGCTTCCCAATACAACGGATCGGTGAGTGCCAGCCGCTTTTCCGGCTGGAAATAGATCTCCCGTGGCAAACAGGATCGGCCAAAAGGAGCGGCCAAGAATTCGGGAAACGGTTTCCCCTGATGCGCTTCGGCAACGCGTCCCGCCATCGCCTGGCGGGCAGCCTGGTCGTTAAATTCGATTTTTTTATATAGCTCAACCGCTCTTTCCCCAGAAAGGCGGCAACTCCTGGCAATCATAAATAATTTTCGGCTAATAAACGGGGGGATTTCAGCTGAATTGAAGGAAGAAAAAACCTTCTTACTTTTTGAGATAAACTTTTTCGAGATGGACAAACAACCCGGCCGGCCCCGGCTTGGACAGTCCGCCGACCCGCTCGCGGACCCCGACTATTGCCTTCGGGTACCAGAGAAAGATATACGGCTGGTCGGCGGCAATCTCCTGCCAGATCTGGGCATAGATCTTCTTGCGGCCGCTCCGGTCGATCGTGGTTCGTCCGGCTTTTAAGAATTCGTCAACTTTTTTATTATTATACTTATTGAAGTTAAACCCGGCCGGGTATTGGCTCGAATGCCAGATCGAATAGGCGTCCGGATCGAGCCCCAGCGACCAGCCCATTAAGACCGCTTCAAAATCTTTCGGTCCTTTCGGCGCGTTGATGATCTTGAGGAGTGCCGACCATTCCAGTAAACGAACTTTAACGTTGACCCCAACCTTCTTATATTGCTGTTGTAAGATAACTACCGCTTTTTCCCGCTCTTTATTTCCCTGGTTGGCCAGGATCGTAAATTCGAGGTTCTTAACCCCGGCCTCTTTCAGCAACTGCTTCGCTTTTTCCGGATTGAATTCGTATTTTGGCACATTGCTATTATAAGCCCAGGAGATCGGAGCCGAAGGAGCGTACGCTGGGGTCGCGAGCCCTTTATGGATCAGATCGACCAGTTGTTTTTTGTCGGTCGCGTAAGCCAGCGCCTGGCGGACCCGGCGATCGGTAAACTTAGGATTAGCTAAATTGAAGCCAAGATAGGTATATTGCAAGACCGGGTAGTCGTAGACATTGATCCCCGGTTTAGCTTTGATCCGCTGGTAATCCTTAGGCGGGATCCCCGCCTCGTCGATCTCATCGGCTTCCAGGGCGACCAGCTGTGAATTCTCGTCCGGGATCATTTTAAAGTTGATCCCGGCCAATTTAGGAGCGCCACGGAAATAATCTTGATTACGGACCACCGTCACGTGATCGCCGGAAACCCACTCCTTGAACTTAAAAGGCCCGGTCCCGACCGGATACCGGTTAAAGTCAGCCGTATTAAGGTCTTTTCCAGCCAGCAGGTGTTTAGGAATGATCCCCATCCCCATTCTGACCAAAAAAGGAGCAAAGGGAACGGGCAAAACGGCCTGAAAAGTGTATTTATCAAGCGCCTGGAACCTGATCGGCCGGCCGTCGATCATAAAATCGCTCCGGCGGACCGAATTCACCTTTGGGTTAAGGATCGCGTTGTAGGTAAAGACAACGTCATCGGCCGTAAATGGGGCCCCGTCATGCCACTTTACGTCGGGCCGCAGTTTAAAGGTCCAAACCTTACCATCTTTTGAAGTCTGCCAGGAGGCGGCCAGGTCGGGCTCAACTTCGAGCTTCTCATTAAAAGTCACCAGGCCGTTGAACATCGTATCTTCAACCGCCGCCGAGACGTTGTCGGTCGAGAGGATCGGATTAAGGATCGAGACTTCGCCATTCAGGCTGGAACGGAGAAAAGCATTCGGATCGTAATCAATAGCCGTGGCCAACCCAGCCAGCAGCAAACTACAAATTAGTAAGCTCAAGTAATTTCGCAAGGCCATTCCTTTTATATCCAATTATTGAGTACGTCCCGGTCGTCTCGTCGTAACCGTAAATAATTTTCCCGGCCCGGTCGCCATCCTGGTATTCTTTCCCGGTAAAGGGATTTTTCGGGACCGCGGCAATATAATCACCGCTCATCAGGTAATTCTCGCAAAGCGACCTGACCCCGATATCTTTTCCCAACGGATAAACATTATTTTCCAAATGATAAGCTTCGACCGCCAACTGAACGGTATGCATGACCCCCTTGACCGCCGCTTCTTTCCCTTTGTCGCGCGCGCCCAAAAGATTTGGGACCAGAAAGACCGACAACAAGCCGATGATCCCGATCACGATCAATATTTCGACGAGAGTAAACCCATTTCTATTTTTCATTCTCTTCACCTCCCAGTATTATAGATTGGCCTCTCTGAAACTGCAATCAACTTAGGGCGGCAACCAGCTTCAGCAAAGGCAGAAAAAGGGCCAAGACGATAAAGGCAACCAACCCGCCAACGGTCGCGGTAATCGCCGGCTCCAGTAATTTTGAGAGCTGTTCGAGCCTCGCCCCTCGCTCCTTTGCCTTGAAAGCAGCGACATCCAGAAAGGCAGCGCCTAACCGGCCGGTATTCTCCCCGATCGCGACCAGCGAGACCGAATCGGTTGGGAAGTAGCGGCTTTCAGCCAGAGCCTCGCTGATCTTCCGGCCATTCTCAACTTCAGTCCGGAGACGATTCAAATCAGCTTGAAACAGCGGATCGGTCACTGTTCGCGAACCGATCGCCATGGCAGTGCTTAGCGAGATCCCCCCTTCAAGCAGCATCCCGAAGGTTAAACAGTTAAAAAGCGCCAGCTCCTGGCGATAATAATCGCCAAGCAACGGCAACCTGGTGAGCCCACTCATAAAAGCATTCCGCCTTTTTAAGGCGACCACACCAAGCAAGATCACTCCGCCAACAATCAACAACCAATAATTAACCAGAAAAGAGCTAATCGCCATGACCGCCACAGTTAACGGAGGCAAGCCGCTTCCCACTTCCTCTAATAACTGGCTCATTGAAGGAACAACATAAACCAAAAGAAAGACCAGCAGTCCCAAGCTGACAACAGCCACAAAAGCAGGATAAACCAGGGCGCCGATCAGCTTTTCTGATAACTCGGCCCGCTGGTCGTAGTAGTTGCCTAAATAATTCAAGACTTTTTCGACCGCGCCACCCCGATCCGCCGCTTGTAAAGTCGCGCAGGCCAGATCAGGAAGGACTTGTTTTGCCCCCTCTCCTAAAGAAGCTCCTTCTTCGATCCGCTCGATCATTCTACCGATTGCTAATCTTTCCTTTTTAAAGAAAGGAGTTTGGCCAATGACCCGCAGAGCGTCAGCCAGCGGCAGGCCGGAGGTTAAAAGAGTTGAAAGTTGCTGGCAAAACCGGGCGGTTTGACGGTTGTTTAATTGGACACACGAATGGGAGCTCATTTGTAACCCTTTAGTATTCGACGGTAGATTAGGTTCCTTCGGCCGAAAGTGGCAAGGATCCCAAGCTCTTTATCCATTAGTTTCAAATACCTCTTAATTTGTTGATAATCGTCCCTGGATATCCTAGGGGTTGCCTTAATTTCAACAACAATTAAGTCATTAACCAGAAAGTCGAGCCTGAAGGCTCCAATTCCCTCAATTTTTGTTTCAACTTGAGACAAATATTTTATCCCCTGTTTCATAAATTCATTTTCTATCCCTCTTTGATAATGTTTTTCCATAAAGCCCGGACCAAGCTGATTATGGACCGAGAAAAGAACCCCCATTATCTTGTAGCTTAGTTCAGGATAAAGAAGAATGGCCATAAATGAGAGGTAGCAACTTTATTACCACGAACACTCGAATGGGATACGAATACACTAATGGGACACGAATGCACTAATTAAGTCAATTGTCTCCATTAGTGTATTCGTTTTCTTATTCGTGTATTCGTATCTACTTCTGTAGCCTGGGGAAAAGAACCTCACCTTTAGCGACTTTATCGCCGCCAAGGTTTAATTGGCTCTTGATCTTACCGGAGGTAGCCGGCATAAAAGGTGACAAAAGTTCGGCAGTTGTTTTTAAGACATTAAACAGGGTCGCCATAACCTGGGCTAATTTTTCAATTTCCCCTCTTTTTGCTAAACCCCAAGGGGCTTGTTTCTCAATATAGACGTTCGCTTGGCTGATCAACTGCCAGATCGCTGCCAACGCATCAGAAAAAGCGAGTTCGTTCATCGCCTGGTCAACCAAGGCTGGGGTCTTTTCCGTCAATTTGGCCAATTCCTGGGTCAAGTCATCCCCACTCCCTGCCATGGTCGGAACTTTTCCCTCAAAATACTTTTCGATCATCGTTAAAGTTCGGCTTAGTAAATTCCCTAGATCGTTGGCCAGGTCGGCATTATAGCGATTGACCAGTGAATCGTAGGAAAAGTCGCCGTCGGCGCCAAAGGCGACTTCCCTCAGGATGAAATAACGGACAACATCGACTCCATATTTCTCCGCCAGGGCGATCGGGTCAACCACATTCCCCTTGGACTTGGACATCTTGGCCCCTTCCACGGTCCACCAGCCATGCCCAAAGACTTTTTTAGGGAGTGGTAAGCCTAAGGCCATCAGGATACAGGGCCAGGTTACGGCGTGGAAACGGACAATCTCTTTCCCCATGATATGGACATCAGCCGGCCACCATTTATTGAACTTCTGATCGTCCTGTAGGTAGCCAATGGCGGAAATATAATTGATCAAGGCATCAAACCAGACGTAAACGACGTGTTTTGGGTCATCCGCTACGACCACTCCCCAAGGGAAAGCGGTCCGGGTAACGGAGAGGTCATGTAACCCTTGTTTGATAAACTGAATTACTTCATTCCGCCTGGAATCAGGTTTTATAAAGTCCGGTTGAGCCTCAATATGCCGGAGGAGCGGTTCTTGAAACTTGGAAAGCTTGAAAAAATAGCTTTCCTCCTTCAGCATTTCGGTTTGGCGGCCGCAATCGGGGCAGAGCTTCCGCCCTTCCATATCCTCTTTAAGTTCGGCCTCGGGCCAGTAGGTCTCGCAAGTCACACAATACCAACCGGAATATTCCCCTTTATAGATATCGCCTTGCTTAAGCAAGCGGCTGAAGATCGCCTGGACGGTCTTTTCATGGCGCTCGTCAGTCGTCCTGATAAAATCATCGTTGCTGATATTGAGGGTCTCCCAGGCCTTTTTCCAGCGGGGAACAATACTATCCACAAACTCTTTCGCCCCTACCCCCTTAGTATCGGCCACTTTCCAGACCTTTTGCCCGTGCTCGTCGGTTCCGGTCAGGAAGTAGGTTTCAACCCCCCGGCTCCTTTTATATCTGGCCAGGACATCGGCGGCAATGGTCGTGTAGGAATGCCCGATATGCGGGATATCGTTGACATAGTAGATCGGGGTAGTCAGGTAGAATTTTTCCGTCATGAATTAATTATAGCAAAGAATTAATGGGATTGCTCATCTTGATCCCTCTGAAATTTCGCTTTGCCGCTTATGACACCCACAAGTGGCAAAAGCTTGCCGATGATGTTCAGGCCTTAAACCAAGCCGTCCATCTCATGGCTAAGACCCCCGGTGCCCCCTCGCCCGGGCCAGCTATGCGCGACCACAAGGGAAGCTATTTCGGCGAATGGGAAGGGGCAAAAAACTTTTAATAGGCTGAAATTTCTCCGGTTTTTTACCGAAATATTCTTGAGGATCTTTGGCAATCCCAATCTTAATTAACGAGGCATGTTTTATGCAAATTAGATCAGCAGTCGTTCCAACAAGATTTAGAGGTGTCCTTAGGAACGCAACGAACGCCCTCTTAGTTATTGGCGGCTTGTCGGCTGCCGTCCGAGGCGATCAACCCGTCAAAATGTTAAATGTCCCCACCTTAGCCGCGCTGGGCATCTCCCTGCCTAACGCCGTTAAAGAAGTCCGACAACTAGCGCAGGAAATAAAAGCCGCCTTTCCGGCGCAAAACCTTCGCCTTTTTCGGCCATTTCTTGGCAATCTCAAAGACACTTCTGCTCTTGAAGCTAAAGGGATTGACGCCGCTCAGTATAAAGCTTTAAGCGAGAAAAAAACCAGAATCATTAACATGACTATCGCGTTACAAACTGAAGCTAATTTATCTGGATTGTCGGATGATTTGGGACGGGAAGTCAAAATTCTCCGTTCAGCCAAAACCCTCCTGGATATTATCAAGTGGGCTTCGCCTGATGAAGCGCGGGAAGTAACTGTCACGCCGCCCGGCAACCCTCCTTACCAGGTCAAGATCATGCCGGAAAACACCACTCTGGCCATGTACGCCCGGCTTGACGCCTCGCCCAAGGTCCAGCCGACAGAAGAATCGACCGCCAAAGCCGAAGCCGAAATGCAAAGGGGAACCCTGGCCACAGACGCGGTTAAAACCTATTGCCGAATAAACCTCGGCAACCAGTGCACGGTTAGAGTCCCAACCCCAGGCGGGCAAAGACCTTTCAATTTTTATCTCGAGGCCTATGGCCTCGACCGGTCAATCCCGATCTCTGGCATCACGGCCGTCAAGGATTTAACTCACGGGTTTATCGGGGTGGTGGCCAACCCGGAAAAAATTTATATCGGCGATTATTCCGGCAAAGCGACCGGCCCCAACACGATCTCTCTGGCCGCGACTTACACCGATCGTTATATCGATCTTCAAGCTCATTTACCGATTTACCAATTTATCAAAACACTCGCGGCTACTTATACCGAAGCCGCTCATACGCTTCACTCCTCCCTCTCGGAAATAGGCATGGATATTGACGTCAACACGTTAAAAAGCTATCTGGAGATCAATACTTTCGCCGAACTTTTCTGGATGGGGACCGAAGACCCTTGGCAGGATACCGGCGCCGCTTCTTGGTACAACACCAAAGAAGCTCCCGCTTTTAGAGAAACGTATCGGCGCTACACTCAAGAACTGGGTTATGCCTTTGGCGTCAAGATCGATGACAAAGAGAATAAAATTTATGATATTTCCTGGCGTCTGGCCTCCACCAAAGTTTCCGTCACTAAGCAAGGGCTCGGCCCCAACGCCATCTTGATCGGTGATTTCTTGAAGGCCGGTGAATACGATAACGGCCGGCTGTGGCGGCAATATTTTCCGAATCTGGGAAGGACCGAAGACAGCGCCGCTCGGATCGCTCTTGACCCCCAATTATCGGTCAAAGCGGTCGCCCTGGTTTTTGACGCTAAAGCGAGAGAGTTAAAAGACACCGTCTTTTCTAATCCCGCGATCAGAATGCCGGACGACGCTTACCCGACCTTCCGCGACCCGGCAAAAGCGCGGGAATACTTCATTCTCTCCTGGATCAGGTTTATAAAAGCGTTTCCGGAGGCGGTCGTTAATTTCCCCGACTTTTTTCCTTATGGGTTGAATTCATGGAATATCGATTTTTTACTCCCCTATTTCAAACTGCATCAGGCCGTTATGGGGGAACCGGATAGTTTTCCTGAATTCACGACCCGTTTTCATCCCAGCAAGGGGGAACCAATCGCCGATTATTTTAATCCGATGACCGATCCACGCAATAACGACGCTTTGATGATAACAGTCGTCCCCAGAGATTAGTTTCCCTCGATCGGGAACAAGATCCGGAAACTGCTGACCTTGTCCAGCGCGGAATTGGCCCATTTGGGAAGTTCTTTGTTGCGGTCCAGGGAGAGCGACGGCATCGCCCGCCAATTATCTTCCCCTTTCAATTTGACTTCGACCAGAAAACGATTCAAGAGCCGCTGCTCCCAATTATCATCGTCATCAAGATCATCGGCCCGGAAATCCGGTTGAATAAAATAACGGAAGAAGGGGGCAACCCCTTCGAGCGACCCCTCGCCGACCAAGGGGGGACCGATCACCATCCATTGGGTTAGCTCGCGGACATACTTCAGGTCGGAGCCATGCTCGGCGGGGACAATCTGGAAGCCGCCGATCTTCCCGAGCGGCGAAGTGGAGATGTCAATCACTCCGGCATGGTTCGCCCTGATCCGGCCGGTCGAAGCGTAAAGGGTCCCTTCAAAACGGCCGACCCCCTGGACCGGTCGGAGAACTGTCCCGATCACTTTTTCCCGGTTGCCAAAATAGCGGATCGTGATCGCTCCGCCGAAAGTGTTTTCGAAGACGATCTCCTTGGGATAATCGAGCGGTCGTTTGACGACGATTGTATAAACGTCGCCCAGCGAAGGCTGATAATCAGCCGTGATCGGATAAAGATAGCTGGTCTGACGCGAAAAGAAAACTTTATTACCGACAAAAGGGGCAAACCCGCCGCCGAAGATCTTCTGGCCGGCCGGAATGTCGGTGTAGATCGAGGAATCGGGGCTTAAATAAGAGCGGTATTCGCGCGGCGGCCGCAACTGGTCTTTAGGGAGAACACTGAAGATCACCCCTTTATTATTAACCTGGTCATAACCGACTTTCACGTGAATGGCATTGACCGCCGTCGCGGCGATCTCCCCGTTCTTGACCCACCGGGAAGCGGCATAGCCATCTTTGTTGACTTTAAGCGTAGGGTAAAGGACCCGGCCGACCTGATACCACCTTTTCCCCGCTTCATTGCTGACTTCAATGGAACCATTGGGAACGTTGGCGATCCTGATCCGATAGAGATATTGGAGCTTTGGATTGTTCTCCGCTTTGACCGACTGGGGTAAAGACAAACTCTCCGGCGTCGCCGCCAGTAGCGGCTGGGCCAGGAGAAGTAGTCCGATCAGCCAATTCTTCATTGCCTGGTTATATATTCGATCAGGGTCCTGACCGGAACCCCGGTCGCGCCGTCCGGCAGATAGCCGGATTCTTTGTCGAGGTGGGCTGTCCCGGCGATATCAAGATGCGCCCAGGGGGTCTCTCCGACAAACTTGGCCAGAAAAGCGGCCCCGGACGAAGGCGAAGCTTTGCCGGTCTCGGAAGTGTTTTTCAAGTCGGCAACTTGGCTTTTTAAAGCGTCTTTATATTCATCGTAGAGCGGCAGCTGCCACATCTTTTGGCCGCAGCGGTTGCCGACCCGGATGATCTTGTCGATCAGCTCCTGGTCGTTGCCGATCACCCCGGTCGCGGCATCGCCCAGAGCGACAATACAGCCGCCGGTCAGGGTCGCGACATCGATCATTTTAGTCGCGCCGCGCTGTTTGGCGTAAGTAATCGCGTCAGCCAGGATCATTCGCCCTTCGGCGTCGGTGTTTAAAACTTCTATGGTATAACCGGAAAGGGAACCGACAACATCGCCGGGTTTGGTCGCGTGGCCGGACGGCATATTTTCCGTCAGCGACATGATCCCCAGCACATTACATTTCGGTTTAAGATCGGAAAGGAGGCTCATGGTCCCAAGCACCGCCGCCGCCCCGGCCATATCGGTCTTCATCTCGCTCATCTTCTTGGAGGGCTTAAGAGAGATCCCGCCGGAGTCGAAAGTAATCCCCTTGCCGATGATCGCCAGTTTCTCTTTGGAGCCGGGGTTTCCGGTGTATTCAATCGCGACCAGCTTCGGCGGTTCTTCCGACCCTTTAGCGACCGCCCAGAGCGCTTCCATCCCGGCTTTTTTCGGGTCGATCACCGTAACTTTCAATTTATTGATCTTAGCGATATGTTCCGCCAACTTGGCAAAAGCGGTCGGGGTCATCTTATTGGAAGGAGTATTGACCAGGTCGCGGGCGTGATTTTCCGCCTCGGCAATGATCCGTCCGAGCTCGGCCCCTTTTTTGATCGCCGGTATCTTGCTCCGGTCATTATCGGTCAGGATTAACGACTCAATTTTGTGGTCCGGGATCTCTTTTTCTTTAGCGTACCCGGCAAATTTATAAACGCCAAGGACCGAACCTTCAACTGTCGCCTTGGCCGCTTCCTCCGGTTCCAACCCGCCGATACCGGCGCCATGGATGATCGTCGCGACGGTCCGGGCTTTTATCGCCCGGGCTTTTTTGATCGCCGCGGCCGCCGCGGTCCTAACCGCGTCCAGATCGAATTTTTCCTTCTTACCCAGACCAACGATCGCGACTTTAGAAGCACAGACCCCTTCCGGACAGTGAAGCATCGTCACTTCCCCCAACCGGCCGCTGATCTCGCCGTCCCTGGAAAGCCTGGAGATCATCCCCTTCAGCGCCTTATCGACGGCCCCGGTCCCGCCGCCGGGCGACTTCACCCCTTCAAACTCGTTGACGACCAGCAGGTCGCATTTGATCTCCAGTAACGACTCATATTCAACCCTGATCTTCATTGGCTTAGAACTTGACCTTCGGGGCGACCTTCGCTTCAGCGGCCGAGGCAAAAAAGATCTTTTCAGCGTCAAAACCGAAGAGCCTGACGACAAAAACGGTCGGAATCGAACGGGCGGTCACGTTGTAGCCTTGAACCGCGTCGTTGTAGCGCATTCTGGCCACGGAGATCCGATTTTCGGTCCCGGCCAGCTCATCCTGCAGGGCGCGGAAGTTTTCGGAAGCCCTAAGTTGAGGGTAATTCTCGACCACGACCATCAAACGGCCCAAAACTCCCTCCACCTGATTAGCGGCCTTGATCCGTTCGGTGCTGGTTTTGGCCCCGGCCCAGGCTGATCGGGCGGCGGCAACATTTTCAAAGAGCTCTTTTTCGTGGGTAGCGTACCCTTTAACGGTTTCGACGATGTTCGGGATCAGGTCATAGCGCCGCTGCAGCTGATTTTCAACCTGGGCCCAGCTTTGTTTGACTTCCTGGTCCCTGCCGACCAAACCATTATAAACACCAACCGACCACATCCCTAAAAGAACGATAACAACCAAGATCCCAATAAGCCACTTATTCATGATAAAACCCTCCTTAATTAGCTTAAAGCTTTAAGCTGTAAGCTTACAGCCGTATTTTCCCCTACCAGCTTCTTCCCGACCCGCCGCCGCCACTGCCACCACCGCCAAATCCACCTCCACCACCGCCGCTGAACCCGCCGCCACCCCAGGAAGATCCGCCGCCAAAACCACCGCCGAATCCCCCGCCACCGGAAAACGGACCCGCAAAGAATGATAACACAAAACCGATAATTGCTCCAACGATCGCGCCGATCAAGCCGGCAATCGAAAAACCGAAAAAGGCACCGAACGCCAGCCCCAATAACCCGGGGATTTTTCCCGAGAATATTACCGACAAAAAGATCAAGCCGATTATCCCAACGATCAGCCAGAAATCGGAAAAGAAACCAGCCTCGCCTCCACTAGCTGTCGGTTTTTCGGCCTTGTAATCGCCGCCCAACTCAACTTTTTTCTCCGTCGCGATCCGCTCGGCCAGCGCAGCCGCGCCATTGTAGATCCCGCCGCTGTAATCGCCTTCTTTGAAACGGGGAACAACATACTCGTCCAAGATCCGACCGGCCCGGGCATCGGTTATGACCCCTTCCAGGCCATAGCCGACCTCGATCTCGACCCGATGGTCGGCGACGGCAACCAAAAACAATAGCCCGTTGTCCTGCCCCTTTTTCCCGACCCCCCATTTCTCGAAGAGTTTGACGGCATACTCTTTGGGATCAAGCGGAGCGACCGTTTTAACGGTTACGATCGCCAGTTCGGCGGAGGTCTTTTTTTCCAGGTCGGAAGAGAGATGCCGCAGTTTTTCCGCCGTCCCCTGGTCAAGCACCCCGGCAAAATCATTGACGAACCCGACGGCCGCCGGAAATTTAACCTCTTCGCTCCACCCCGCCGCCGAAAGCGACAACCCCAAAACAACTATCAACCAAAGTTTTTTCAACATCTAATCCCCCTTCTACAATTTTAGGAAATTAAGCAGGAAAGCAAGCGCGGCGACGGCGACCATCCCGGGAAGGCCAAAGAACAAATAACCAAAGAACCCGCCGATAACGATGCTATAACCCATCAGGAAGTCACCGTTGAAAGCGAGCGGCGCCAGCAAGGCAAACAGCAATAAGACACTAAGCGGGAACAGCCAGCTAAATATTTTATAGCCTGGGGGCTCTTTCTTCGGCCCGCTCATGATCAACTGGGTGACCGCCGTCGTTCCCAGAACGCAGGCTTTAGAAAAATCGCCGTCGACGAGCGCCCCCAGGATCAAATACTTAAGGTTCTCCCGCGCCTGCTCGTTGAGGACATGGCTGACTCCCTGGCCGGCAACGACCCGGGCATCCTGCTCCGCCCAGGTAATAATGATCAGGACCCCGTCGTCCAGTTTTTTCGCGGTTTGGCCGACATCCCAGTGCCGATAAAGCTCTTCGGCATAACTGATAATCTCCAACGTCGAGATCGAATAAAAGATCGCGACCTTCAGATTGACCGAAGTGAACTTTTTCAGCAGGGCGGCTTGCCGTTCGATCTCCGCTTCGACGGAAGGAGAAAGCACGTCGACATAATCAGAAACAACGCCTAATTGTTTGGGATAATATTTCTCGGGCTGGGCGAAAGCGGCGGAAAAAAACAAAAACAGCAAACCGACGATTAATAATGGTCGGTTCATAACCCCGGAAAAAAGATCGCCAGCTCCCGCTGGGCCGAAGCCAAACTATCCGAGCCATGGACCAGGTTCTTGATAACGCCGTCTTCATTGATAACGTCTTTCTCGCGCAGATCGCCCCGGATCGTCCCCCGCTCGGCCGCCAAAGGATCGGTCGCGCCCATTAACGCTCTCGTCTTGACGATCGCCCGCTCCCCTTCGACCAAACAAAGTCTGACCGGACCGGAAGTGATGAACTTAACGAGGCCGTCGTAAAAGGTTTTCCCCAGGTGAGGCAAATAAAGCTCGGCCGCCTGTTGTTCGCTGATGGTCGCCCGGCGATCGACAGCGACTTTAAGCCCGGCCTGGACCAAACGTTTAAATATTTCGTCAACTAAACCGCGGGCTACCCCGTCAGGCTTTATCATGAAGAAGGTTTTTTCGGGCACTTTTGATCGCCTCCCTGACCCTTTTTAGCGCCGTTCCGCCCGGGAGATCGCGGCTGGCAATACTGCTTTCAGCGGACAAAACCCGGGTCGAATCGTATTCAAAATATTCCGAGAATTCTTTCAATTGTTTGAGGGACATGTATTCCAACTGCATATTTGATTCTTCGCAGTAAGCGACGATCTTGCCGACTATCTCGTGGGCCTCGCGAAAAGGAACCCCTTTGCGGACCAGGTAATACGCCAGGTCGGTCGCCGTCAGGAACCCTTTCTTGACCGCCGCCGCCATGATCACTTCATTAACCTTCATCGTGGCCAGCATTTCCGGGTAGATCGACATGACCCCTTTGACGGTGTCGAGGGTATCGAACAAGGCCTCCTTATCTTCCTGGAGATCGCGGTTATAAGCCAGCGGCAGCCCCTTCATCATGGTCAGTAAGCCGATCAGATGGCCGAAAACCCGACCGCTCTTTCCCCGGGAAAGTTCCGCCAGATCGGGGTTCTTTTTCTGCGGCATGATCGAAGAACCGGTGGTATAACGGTCGGAAAGTTCGATGAAATTGAACTCGAAGGAGGACCAAAGGATCAGCTCTTCGGACAACCGGGAAAGGTGCATCATCAGCATTGAGCAGGCGTGAACGAAATCGACGGCAAAATCGCGGTCGGAAACGGCGTCCAAGCTGTTTTTGGATATCTTAGCAAACCCTAATTCCTTGGCCAGAAGCTCGCGATTGATCCCAAAACTGTTGCCCGCCAGCGCGCCGGAACCGAGAGGCATGACGTCGGATTCTTTCTGGCAATTCAAGAAGCGTTCTTTGTCGCGCTGCAGCATTTCGAAATAAGCCATTAAGTGGTGCGAAAAAAGGACCGGCTGCGCCCGCTGTAAATGGGTATAACCGGGCATAATAACTTTTTCGTTATTATAGGCTTGGTCAAGCAGGACCGCTTGGAGCTTTTTAATGAGCAAGACGATCTCGGTCGTTTCGTATTTTACGAACAATCGGGTATCGGTCGCGACCTGATCGTTGCGGCTCCGGCCGGAATGGAGTTTTTTACCGACATCGCCGACCTTATCGATCAGCGCGCTCTCGATGTTCATGTGAACATCTTCCAGTTCCGGTTTAAGTTTCAGCGAACCGCGCTCGATCTCTTTGAGGATCTCTTCCAGCGCTTTGATGATCTTTTTGCATTCCGGGAGGGTCAGGACCTTAGCCTTAAGCAAGGCTTCGGCGTAGGCAATGTTTTGAACGATATCCTGTTTGTAAAGCCGGGAATCAAAGTGGATAGAGCTGGAAAAATCTTCAGCCGTTTTGGCTAAAGTGTCCCGAAAACGACCGGACCAGGGTTTTTTCTTCATTTGCCGCTCCCCTCCAATTGTTTGATCTGCTCCTTCAATTCTATCATCTTTAACTCTCTTTGCACACCAAGGTTTTGGATCTCTTCGATCTCCTTTTTTTTCTTGATGAGGGCCGCTTTGTCCGCTTCCAGCCGGTCAAGAAGCCTGCTTCGTTCTTCGGCCCGGGCGACCATTTTTTCCAGCGCCTGCAGCGATTCAAGATCGTCGGCGAACAGCTTTTCCGCCGGAGAACAAGCCTTCTCGATCTCTTCTTTTTTAAAGACCGTGGCCAGGCAGGCCAGGGTCCGGCGCAGGGCCTGTTCTTTTTGCAAGCGGACGCCCAGTTCCTGCTGCAGCCGCTGTTCATTCTCGATCTCTTGTTCAATATCGGTCAGGTCATGAGCGATAAAAACGAGGCCGCCTCCATGCCGCAGGAAGTTGGCCGAAATATCGACCCAGCGCTCGCCGATCTTTAAACGATAGTCCTGGAGTCCCCCTTTTGCGATCACCTGCTCAATGATCTTTTCAATCACCGCCTCGGAAAAAATAAATTTCTCCGTGCCGGCGTAGAGGATCTTCCCCCTCATGTCGCAAACATAAACCGCTCCCCCCAACGACTCAATTATTTCCGCCGCGGCGACTTTTGGGGTGATCCGAAAAAGCCCGAATTTGACGATCGAATAAGCGACCATAAAAACCGGGAAGAGCAGAACGATCGGGCCGACTGAAGTCGTGTCGATCAAAACGACATAAGGCAGGAAGAGATTGAAGAATCCGACTTCGACAATCCCGATCACGAACGCCAGCACCAGGTAACCGATCCTTAGCCGGTCGCTTTCCTGCGCGCGGAAATATTTCCAGACCAAAAAGCCAACGCTAAGCAGCGGGCCCAGAACCCAATAAGCGAGATAGAGCTGGTAAAGAGGGCCCGTGACGACCGTCCCCAGGTAAATATAAGGATACGGATCTGAAAGATACCCTTTGAGGACATAATCCGTAACCAGGGAGAGACCGCCAAAAATCAAACCGGGAAGAACGATCAGCCATTTCCACAACGGGAACAGATCTTCATTCTTTGGGAAAACAATCAGCGTATAACTGAACGCGGCAATCGAAAACGCCCCGAAAAAATGCGATATTCGGCTGTAAAGCAACTGATGGGCCGGGTCCGGATCGAACATCCTGATAGTCAGGGAAAAGACCCATAAGGCCAAAGCCCCGAAAGTTAAGGCAAAATTCCGATTGGAAAGATTAGACCGGTTGTTCAGATAGACATAAACGGCCAAAACGGAAAGCGCGGTCCCCGCAAAGAGCTTTCCGATCAGGTCAAGATAAAAGATCAGGCTCATTTGGTCAACTCCCGGTATTTTTTTTCCAGCTCTTTGAGGGCCTCTTCCCGGCCCGACATCAGACGGATGGTCTTTTCCAGCTCCTCCACTTGACCAGCCAGTTCGTCCCTTGACCGATGGACACTCTCCATCAGTTCGGCATATTCTTTAACCAGGGCATAGACCGGGCGCAGGATCTCGCCAAGGCTTCCCTCCGTCAGCCGCCGCCAAAGCGCTTCGACCTCGTCCGGACGGTTGGTTTCGGCGAATTCAAAAATCGCCCGCACAACCGCTTTTTCTTTGTTCAGGGAAAGGTTTTTTTCGGCGGTCATTTTGTGGACCGCTTTTCTAAGCTTAACAACCGAGGTCAGGTCGCGGGCCAGGTACAAAGCGCCCTTCCCTCCCGAGATCGGGAAAATTGCCAGGCTCACCACGAGGTAGGCCCCGCGTTTTCGCTTTAAATTATAAATCCCTCCTTTTTCTTGAGAGAAAAAATCGGCAACGGGCTTTCCAACCAGTTCGTCCGGCCGAAACCCGGTCAGGTTCGTTACCGCCGGATTAGCATAGGTTATGATTCTTTCGTTATCGGCAATGATCAGCGGATCGCTCAAGGTCGTTGAAGCCGCTTCGGCAATTGCCTCTTTGGTCAGATTGGCAACCGGAGCGTAACGAAGCATGCCGTAAGCGGCGACGGAAGCGATGGTCGAGACGCAAATAATCCCGATGGGGACAAAATTGTAGCCTAAAATCAACAACACCTGATCAAAGATCACAATCAATAAAGAAGACAAGATCCCGGCCACGATAAAAATCAAGGCCTGGCGGCGATTATAAAATTCTTTAGCCCGCCTTAAAGCCCGGGCTAAATAAAACAGGCCCAACGCCGTTACGGCTTGAGCGTAAATCATGAACAGAAAAAAAGTCGGTCCCGGGATCAGCCCATAACCGTAAAAACGCTTTTCGAACCCGGCAACGGCATAACCGGGTAAAATAAACGACACAACCACCAGAGCGGCCAGCGCGTAAAGAAGCGGCCAAATATTAATCTTTTTTCCGGCAAAGAAAGCGGTAAAATACAAGAAAGAGAATACAATCCCAAACCAAAAAACAACCGCCAAAGCCAGCCAAATCGCGGCCGTCTCCGGCGTGGCGGCAAGGCGAATAAAGGCTTCGGCCAGCGCGGTTAGAAAAATGGTAATGGTTAAAAGAAAATAATTACGGCTTGTTCCCGAATGAAATCGCGAATGGATAAAAACCCCGAACATTAAGCTCAAACCGCCGAACCCGATCAGCGACAGACCGTAAAAGAAAACGAAGGGGGTCATTTTTTGATCAGCGCGGCCACCTTGATCGGCAGCCCGAACAGATTGATAAATCCCTCCGCGTCTTTTTGATTGTAGAAATCTTCTTTTTCGAAGGTCGCCAGGTCCGGCCGGTAGAGCGAACGCTCCGACTTGCGGCCAACAACGAGGCAATTCCCTTTATATAGTTTAAGCCTGATCCGTCCGGTCACGTTCCGCTGGGTCGCGTTCACAAAAGCATCCAGCGCCTCTTTAAGAGGAGTGAACCATTGGCCGTTATAGACCAGTTCGGCATAGCGCTGGGCGGCCTGCAGTTTATAATGCAAGACATCGCGGTCAAGGGTCAGCCCTTCGAGCGCCTGGTGGGCGGCGTAAAGTATCGTCCCCCCCGGAGTTTCGTAAACGCCGCGCGACTTGATCCCAACCAACCGGTTTTCAACGATGTCGACCCGGCCGACGCCGTTGCGCCCGCCGATTTTGTTCAGCTCTTCGATCAGAGGGACCGGCGCCAGTTTGCGGCCATTGACCGCGGTCGGCTCCCCTTTTACAAAATCGACCTCCACATATTCCGGTTTATTCGGCGCTTTCTGGGGTGAGACGGAAAGGAGGAACATCTCCTCTTTCGGTTCAAACCAGGGATCTTCCAACACCCCCCCCTCATAACTGATATGCCAGAGGTTTCGGTCCGAAGAATACGGTTTTTTCTTGCTGACCGGGATCGGAATGTGATGCTTTTTGGCGTACTCGATCTCTTCTTCCCGCCCTTTCAACTCCCACTCCCGCCAGGGGGCGATAACCTTGATCTGGGGAGCCAACGCCATAAAGGTCAGCTCAAAGCGGACCTGGTCGTTCCCTTTGCCGGTCGCGCCGTGGGCCACGGCATCGGCCTTTTCTTTGAGGGCGATCTCGATCTGGCGCTTGGCAATGATCGGCCGGGCAATGGAGGTCCCCAGCAAGTACTGGTTCTCGTAGATCGCGCCGGCTTTGAGCATCGGGAAAATAAACTCTTTGGCAAAAACTTCGCGCAGGTCCTCGATATAGATCTTGGCGGCGCCGGTCTTGATCGCTTTTTCTTTTAACCCGTCAAGCTCCTCGGCCTGGCCGACGTTGGCGGCGTAAGCGATAACCTCGCAGCCGTAATTATCCTTCAGCCACTTGATCATGATCGAAGTATCGAGACCGCCGGAATAGGCCAAGACTACTTTTTTCGCAGACATAATTAACTCCTTAGTAATTTTACCAAAATCGCTTTTTGAACGTGCAGGCGGTTCTCCGCCTGATCGAAAACCACTGAATTCGGGCCGTCGATCACCTCATCGGTCACCTCATCGCCGCGATGGGCCGGCAGACAATGCATAAAAATATAGTTAGGCTTGGCTAATCTGGTCAGTTCGCCGTTTATCTGGTAAGGAGAAAAAGTTTTCGCCCGTTTTGACTTCTCTTTCTCCTGCCCCATTGAGGCCCAAACATCGGTATAGATCACGTCCGCGTCCTTGGCGGCGATAACCGGGTCGTTCAAAATATCGATCTCGATCCCGGCCGACCTTGCGTCTTCCATCGCCAGGCGGGCGATCTCTTCCCGCGGCTCATACCCCTTCGGCGTGGCGATCGTCAGGTTGATCCCGACCTTGGCAGCGGCGTACATGAGCGAATGGCAGACGTTATTGCCGTCACCGATATAGGCCATTTTTAAAGAGCGGAGGTTTTTTCCCTTTTTCTCCCTGATGGTAAAAACGTCGGACAACGCCTGGCAAGGGTGAAGCAGGTCGGAAAGAGCGTTGATCACCGGGACGCTGGCGTATTTGGCCAGGTCAATAACTTTATGGTGGGAAAAGGTCCTAAGTAGGATAGCGTCGGCAAAACGGGACAAGGTCCGGGCGACATCACCGATCGATTCCCGACTGCCGAGGCCGATGGCTTCCTGGTCCAGATTGATCGCGAGACCGCCGAGTTGCCACATCCCGACCTCAAATGAAACCCGGGTCCTGGTGCTCGGCTTTTCGAAGATCATCGCCATCGATTTGGCCCAGAGGTATTCGTGCTTTTCACCCCGTTTTTGCTTGGCTTTGAGGTCGGCCGCCAGGTCGAGGATCGTTTGAACTTGAGCGGTGGTCAGGTCATGAATGGAGATAAAGTCCTTCATAAAGGAATTATACTATAAAAATAGTAGAAAATGAAAGAGGAATCAGCCGTTTAAAATTCTTGCGACAGCCGCGGCCTCCCGGCTATTAACGGCGGACCGAAGCGCCCGCGCTTGAATATCGAGCTCTTTCAAGAGCGGCCGCTTTTCTTCAAAGTCCGGCAGTCCGTAAGCCAGGGAGATATCAAGAAAATCTTCGGCGACCACCCGCGTATAAGCAGCCGCGAATCAAGCCACGACCTCATCGCGTAACGGTATCTTTAGCCTGGCCGCAACACTATTAATAACTCTCCTGCCTAAGAGAGCGCTCATCTCTCGGGTCAATTCAAAGCCGCCGGAAAAGAAACCCTTGCCGCCGTAATAAGGGTTGATAAACATTAATTCGGAATCAACAACATCATCGGTAAATCCGCCCAAAAGCGCGTTGATCTCGCTATTGCCGGCGCGGCTCGCGCCAAGATCAAAACCCAACACCTCCCGGCCGTCTTGTTTAAGCTCCGGAAGCAGGACGAGCCACTGGGAGTATTGTGCCAAATCGGACCTGAATTTCTCTCCCGCCAGGTTTAATATCCCCCAGGCTCGCTCTTGCATCTGGCCTCTATGCAACAATAGCGCTCCGGCCGGTTCAGCTTGGGGATGGATGGCGCTGTCAATTATTTGAGGGGAGAGTTCAACGACTGAATCTGAAGCGACCGTGACCTCTTTGGCGATATTCTGCCAGGATATATATCTATTAGTACCCGGACCAGTGTAGTAAATCATCCGCAATGGCGTTTCCCTGGCAAGGTCAAACGACCCAAACTTATCGGGCAGCGTTCCTCTGGTTATATATCTTGGGAAAACCTTTCCGACAAAAACCATTTTATCTCCAGTTTAAAAAATAAAACCTACAGATAATTGTCGAAAAAAATCACTAGTAATTTCAGGCCATTTTAGGAAAATTAGAAGCGGCTGGACATTGTCGCCATCGATGGGGTTAAACTGGGAATAAACATCGGCCGGTAAGGAAGCGGATTGACCGGTCTCCTGGGGGCTTGGGACTGCGCGGCCGCAAGCGCCGCTCTCTCTGCCCGGGTAAGCCGGTCTGGGCTGGAAGGAGTATCAATGGTCGTCGGCTTGACCGAAGAGGCGGTCGCGTCTGAGCCAAGAGTAAGCAGCCGGTCAACACCCGGGACAAAGGTCAAGGTAAGCGCCCCCAAAGCCAGCGCGCTATCCAATCCGGAACCATTTTCATATGTCTTCCTCATTTCCGCCCTGGCAATGTCGACCTCGCTCTGTTTGGCTTTGGTATCGGCACTCGTGGCGTCGGAAGCGAGGGTAAGCAGTCCATCAAAGATCGGAACAAAAGACATTGTCAAGGAAGTTAACGCCACCGCGCTTTCCAGTCCCGAGCCATTCTCATAAATTTTTCTCATGTTTTCCCTGGCAAGATCAACCTCGCTTTGTTTAACGGCGTAGTCTTCGTGAGAATATACATATTTAGGGATCTCATTGGCAATCGCCACCGCCGCGAACGGCAAAGCCACGGTCCCGGCCGCAGTAAAGGCTACGCCGCCGCCTATCCCAACAGTCGCCTGGGCCGGCGCCGACCGGGCCATTGAATGCGAGTCAACTCCGCTGGAATTTAAAAGTGAATTGTAACAATCGCCCGCGAAAAACGCGCCACCCAACCCCAGCGCTAATCCCCTAACCTGCGCGCCCGCCCCCGGCATTTTCCCTGTCATCAACCTATTAAAACCAACCCCGGCAAAATGGCCGGCGCCGATCGAGGCCACAGCCTTGACCCCTTCACTTTTAACCCCAGCTTGACCTAAACCATAATGGACCCCATAGCCAACTCCTAGACCAAGCGCCGTCCCCCCCAACCCTACACCCAAACCGCGAAAACTTATCGGCGGTCGCCCGCCGGACGGGGTTGAACGCCCAACCGATTCAGGCGCCGACGGTTTGGCCGTCGGGAGATTATTAACAGTTGCTTCATCCGGCACTAACGGGCGCCCGCTCGATCGTCCGTTCCCCGGCAATTCCCTGACGGTAACATCGGGCTCATTAACAGTCGCCGATTCAGCCTCCGGGGAAATAACTTTGGGGGTTTCAGGATTTAAGGTCAGGTCGCTCTCCAGGCTTAGTTCTAAATTTCTGGCCGATGGCCTAATAGCCGGCGAGGGGCTTAGCATACCGATCAGTCGCCCCCTTAGCCAAGCGGGAATTTTTTGCATTGCCGGGTGTTCAATCGTGATATTTTCTTCAAGGGTCGCCCTAACGATTCCATCTCTATGATCATGAAAAAGCCGATTGCCGGTCAGCATTCGGTAAAAAACCTTCCCCAGCGAATAAACATCCGACTTTCCGGTCACTCCCCCGCCCGCCAGTTGTTCCGGAGAGGCATAGGTCGGGGTTCCCGCTCTAAGCACCCCATCGTAAGGCCCGGTGACGCTCGATTTGGCGGAAGTAAAAAGATCGATCAGTTTGACCGAACGAAGCTCCCCGTTCGGCCCCGTCTCGACCATAATGTTATCCGGTTTAATATCCCGGTGAACCAATCCGGCATTATTTAAAGACTCGAGAGCCAACGCGACTTTTTGGACGATCTGGGCGGCGAGCCGCGGCGGAACCCCGTCAGGATAACGGCCAATCACTTGTGACAAGGGAATGCCAGGCGCCCTTTCCATGACCACATAGCCCTCTCCAACATCGAGAACATTAGCCACGCCGTCAATATGGCGGCCGCTGAAGGAACGGGCAATCTCCATTTCTTGAAGATATTCCGGCGAGCCGGGCTGGGTCGATAATTCCCTAAGCACGCATTCGGGGCCGAGTTTATAGACGCTTGACTGACCGCCGGAGGCGATATGGACGGTATCAGCCGGAGCGACTTCAATAGTCGGTTGCTCCGAGCTGATCCTAATCGCCGGCAAAGCCGGGCGACCCTGCCCCGGCCTGATGGTAACCGGGCGGGATCCTCTAATGTCGTTTCTAATAGGAGGCATATATGATATATCGTCATAATAGGAATCGAACTTGTACCCTCGCCACCCCCCGTTTGAAATTACCTGAAATTACCGGCCAAAAACAACGATAATAAACTGGAAGTAATTATTATGACGTCGGTAAAAATGATCATTAACAAAACTGAACTTCCTTTGGAAATTCGCCAATTCCGCAATCGTTTGGGCACGGCTAATTTAGCGAAGCGAAGTCGCTTGGGCCGGCTCCGGGGCTTAACGCCTGAGCGGTTCAAGGCCCTTCCCGAAAATGAGCGAACCGAACGGCAGCTGGAAATTGAACGGCTGGCCGGCAGTCTCAAAACCTACCAGAAAAATCCAGTCGTTTCACGGGCTCCGCAGTTTCAAGCGGCCCTTCAAAATGTCGAGCTTCTCCGGCAAATCACCGCGCCAACCAAGCCGCTCACCTCCCCCCCCGGCCGCCTAACGTTCAAAGAAACGGAACAACTTTTGCCGGGGACCGACCATGCAGCGACCACAGACAGACAGATCATTATCTCGGCTCTATTGCCAGATAAACAAGCCATTCCTGGGGGCCAAGTAAGCCCTCTTGATCGATTGATTGAACGTTTTAAAGCGGAAAACAGAACAATAAAAAACGAGCGGACCACTGCCGCACAAAAACATTCGGCCGACACGTTTTTGGCCGGGATCAAAAACTCGCTCAAATTCTCAATTGAAACGCTGCTCCGTAATAGGACAAAAGAAGGGCGATAGGCCTTCCCCTCTTCCCCGCGCAAGTTTTCTGCTTAAAATAACGATATATATTAGGAGAGAGAGTAGTTTTTTCGGCCTGTTACCGGAGACTGTTCATAATTACAAAGAGAGGGTAGGAATGGCAGAGGGTCATTTAAAAACACATTCAGTCAACCGCCGCCAAGCTCAACGTCAGCTGATGGGAGCGGCACGGGCGGCAACTTTCGCGGAAATAAAAAAAACCGCGATCAATTCCCTCTCTTCGTTAAAACAGGAACTTCTTTCCCGATCCGCCGCGCAAGAAAGCGTGTTCAGGCTCGACGCCTTGCTGGAAGGGACCTCAAGTCTCCTTGCTTCCCTCTGGCAGGAAAATAAGTTAAGCGCCGGCACCAAAAAAGCAATCACCAATTTATTGGCCCAACTTGACGCCACAGCCAAAGATGCGGTTGCTCTGCAGCTTAACGGTAAAATGAAAAGTTTGATCGCTGGCGCATTGGAAGCGTTAGTCGAGCTCCAACCCAGGGAAAAGCAGATAACCGGAACGCAAATCGCCGGCAGCGCTTATCCCTTGGCAGCCCCCAATCCTCTGCAAGCGGTCCTGATCCCAGCCGGACTTAATATCGCAGCCTTTAATCTGAATTTAACAATTCCCGGTCTCTCGTTGTTCACCCCATTAACTCAAGCCGGCAGCCGCCCGGTTGAAGAGCAAACCATCTACCACCGTTTCGTGACCGATCTTATTCAGATTGAGGACCCAAGCCCCGCTTCTGAAGTCTTGTCCGTAGCTCTGGCCGAAAGACTTCATGAAACCTTTTTCCGAGCCGCGGCTGGGGGGCAAAAAACAGAAAAACAGCTCCAGGCCGCCTTTGAAAAAGCGCTCCAAACGGTCCAAGCCGAGATCAAACAGAAACAGCTCCGCTTTGAAGGCAAGTTGACCAATACGGAGATCGCCCTGACCGCGACCACCCTTTTAAGCCATCTCCCGGCTCAAGAAGCTCTGGCCATCCTGACGGCCTTAAGCGTCAGGCTGGCCCGGGAAAATCCGAAACAAGAAGGAGAGATTCAAAACTTAACCGCGCAAATTGTCAGCCAATTCACCGGTCGGCCAGAAGTTGGCCCACCGACGATTACCAACTACAATTTGCCGGCAAATATCAACAATCCAACGAACAAGCCCGTAATTTCAGCGCCGGAAGTTAGAGTTGTTGGCGCCATTATTTCCGCTTTTGTCGCCGCCCTCATTGCACCGAAAGAAGAAGCCGCCGGAACAATTGGCGCCGCGGCCGAACAAAAAGCGGGCCTGGAAAGCCGGACTCTAACCATCGACCAAACCACCTACACCGGACCGCTGGTCAGCGCGCCATCGCAAGCGCCGGAGCGGGCCTCGACCGTTTTTACGGCCCCCACCAGGATCATTGAACTGATCAGGGTCGTCGCCGAAAAACTCCCCGCCCTTGCGCTCCCGGCATTAATCGCTGAAACAGCCAAGCTAGCAAGCACTCCTGCCATCCAAAGAGAGGTGGAAGCGGTTGTTCTTGCCGCCGCCGGCACCAAAGAAGGGCAAAAATATGTGTTGGAGTCGGTCCGTCGGGGAGAGCCCTCTTCCCTGCTAAACCCCAGTGAAATAGGCGGGAAGGTAATTGTTGAAACAGTTAAAGCCCTGCTCGATCCAAAGGCCAGGCTCCAGGAGGCCAGGGAAGCCCGGCCGGCAATCTCCGGCAAAGCCACCCCAACCGTTACTGAACAGGTCGCTCAACTGGCGGCCCTGGTCATTAATACCAACAAAGTAGCGCCGACTGCTCTGACCGCGGCACAAGCCCTGCCGCTCTTGGAATTTGTCGCCCAGGCCCAGCAGGCGAGGCAGACAATCAAAGAGACCCAAGCCCAGATCGCCAAAAATGTTAAAGAGGGCAAGCTCCCGACCCCGGCCAAATCGGCCCTAAGAACTTCAACCAATCCAAAACAGATTGAAGCAATTGCCGATTCGATCGGCACGCTCGCCAAGACCGCCCAAAAGATGGAAGGGGCCGGACTTAAGGTTCCCGACGTGATAATGCAAAGCTTGGCCGCCGGATTAGCCGGTTTAAGCCTCATCCCGCCCCAACGACCGGCCATAGCCAAAGCCCCGGAAAGCAAACCGGCGCCGCGCGGCCAACTCGACAGTTTCGTAAAAGTCCTGGAAGCCGAGATCGAACGGCTCCAAACCGTCGCGGCCACCGACTCAACCAAGGCGCCGACCAAATTTATCGCCTGGCAGGTGCAGGCACAGATCGAAGCGATCATCATCAGCATTCAAGCGGCGGCGGCAAACGAAGATAAGATCAAAAAGATCCGTAAGGAATTGGAAGATCGGGCTCTTTTCGAGGCAGTCCTTAAGGCGATCCAAAAGGGTGACGCTTCGTCACTAGAGGCGGTCCGGGATGCTATCTACGAAATGCGGCTTATCATCAACAAAAAAGAACTGGAAAAGTTTTCCAGGCCGGCTTAAGCCCTCCCTCTTCCCTCACGCAAGTTTTTAGGCTACTATTCCGATATATCTATGTACGGGGATTAGGGCATTCGTGTCCATTAGGGTATTCGGGTTAAATAATTATTTTTCCCATGCAAGTTTTTAGGGGTCTGGAACGATAATATTAGTGGAAAGATAAGTTTGCATCTCGGTTTGCCTGTAACCGGGGATGTTTTTAACGACGAGAAACAGGCGTCGTTTTTTTGTTTTTAGGAGGAGATTAAATGGCAGCTTGGGGAGTTAACGGCGAAGCAAATGGAGCCCACTTAAGTACCTGGGGAAGAACCCAGGGACATGGTAACACGGTCAAAGGAATAGTTGATTTCGTTGACAATACTGGCATTCCGGTTTATCTAAACACGGATAAATCGGTTGGTTTTGAAAAACGGGATGATCGCCAAGTCCCAGCCGCCCAGATCAGCGCCGCTTCCCGGGAAATGGGAAAAGTCACCTACAATCAAGAAAATGTCGGCAAAGCGTTAACCAATCTCAAAACCACCCTTAGTGGCTCTTCCAATAAATACGATCTTGCTAAAGTCAAAGCCGAACTGGCAAAAAAAGGGATCAGTCTTGAAGCCCTAGATCGGCTCGGCGCACAAGGGTTAACTGGGGATGCTCTGATCGAAGCCGCTTTAAAAGAAGCCGGAATTGATAGTAAGGACTGCTTCTCCACTTCATACAATGACAAACTAGCCGCTTTTGATGAAGCAGGGACAGAGTTAAAAACCGCCTTGGCCGCTTACAATGCTAATAAAAACCAAACGACACTCGCCACTTTGATCAAAGCCAAAGATAACCATGAAATCGCCCGCGCTGCAATAGGAAATCCTGCGCTTGATGGCGACAAAAAAGAAGTCTGGGCCAAAACGGCTGAAGCTCTTTCCGCCGCTCAAACTCCCACCACAACGCCAGCTAGAACGGCCCCGGCTCCCGTCGCCGCAAAACAACCAGCCCCACCGGCCGGATTGAACGATAACGGCCGGGCAATCTGGCTCTTTGTTTACAACCAGACCGGAGGGAAAGTCAACCTCGACATCAAAGCGACCCGTGAGATCGCCAAAGACGGCGCCATCGATGCCGATGAAGCCGGCAAATACGGCATCAACATGGTCGTGTTCGACGGGGTTGACAACGGGATGCTCGACAGCACGACCCGCGCCGCCGGAGCCACTGTCGGCGACCGGAAACTAGATGCCGCTGAACTCGCCCATTACAATAAAGTCGTCGAAGAGCTCGCCCAACGGACCGGCAAAACCACCAAAGAAATTTACGCCGCTTACCAAACCGCTAAATACCTGGTCAATGTCGACCTCCGCGAGGTCAGCTCCCGGATCGACAATCTTAGCGCTCTGGTCAAAGGCGGGAACATCGATTTTGCCAAGATCAAAGATGGCGACACCGCCGAGATCGAACGGTTAAAAACTCTGTTGGGCAAAGACGTCCATACCGATATCCTCAAGAATATCGTCGAACAGATCAAAGCGGGCCGGATAACCAGCGCCGAACAGCTCAACAAGTACTTCTTCAACGCCATGATGGGAAGCCTGACCGGCGAGTTCGAGTTCTGGGGAGTCGCAGACTTCGGCAAGCTGGCCAACATCGGGCGCTACGCTCCGCGCGCCGGCAAGAGCGGCGACGACCTCTCGACCTGGCTTAGGACCGGCAAGTCGCCGGAAGCGGAAGGGACAAGCGGCGCCGGCCAGGACGGCGAAGGTTATCGCAAGGCCATGACCGCCCTCCAGGAAAAGGGGAAAACTTATAATGACGCTGTTGCCGTTTATTCCTCCGGCGAGCACTCCGCGGTCCTGAAGGGGAATCCACAAGCCATTGAATTTGTTGTTGATCTGGCCATCAAAGAAGGTAAATATTCCGACTTGATCGAGTTCCTCAAGGGACAAACCCTGTCCGCGGAACAAAAAAGCGATATCTACCGCAAGATCGTCGAAAAACAGACCCAAAAGATCCAGGATAAGCTTGGGGCTTCTCCTCCCGACTTAAATGGAGCAAAGACGGAACTGGAGAACCTGAAAACTCTGGTCGCCTCCATGGGAACGGAAGGAACAGGCCACCAAGGACAGGTCTATTCAATAACCTTGACCATCGCTATGCAGTTGGCCCAACGAGCTCTTGGAACGGATAAGCAAGATGCCTATGCCTTGATCGAAATTATTCCTGAAGGCGCCGAATTCAATCACGGCCGGGACCAAAACGCGGTCACCATTCATGGCCGATTGGAAGCCCGGTTTGCCTTGGCCGCTTCGATCAAGGACAAAGAGCCGATGACTAATTTCCTCGCCACTTTGCCAGCGGGAACGACCGCAACTCAAAGGGCCTACGCCCATTATTATCTGGCCAAAGCCGGGGAAACTCCGCGAGAAAAGAAAGCGTTGGAATCAACCCTTGCGCTTTATAAAAAGTCGGCTGAAGCGATTAAGGATGACGCTTCGCCGCAAGCCGATTTGTTAAGGACCAAGCTTGAAACGGAAATGGGACAATTAATCGACGCTTACAATCGCAGCCATCAAACAGACTCGCAACATACTTTACAAGGATTGCGCGATAAATATATTAATAAAATGCCGCGTCCCGGCAGTCCCGCAACCTCCGCACCGGTAGGCGGTGGAGGTGGGGGCGGCAGCGCGGACATTCCTTAATTAGGTGAGGTAAAAAAATGACAATTGGCGGACTTGGCGGTTGGCTCAATATCCCTAGTCCAAAGGATGTGTGCAGGAAGGTTGGAATCTGCTCCACCGATCCGCTTGATGCCCCGCCCCCTCTCCCTCCCTCTCCACCAGCCGTAAGCGCTTCCGGCACGCCGCCGGCACCGCTCGCTCAAACCGACGAAGGGACCTTATTTGCTACTCCTTGCGTCCAGGTTGAAACGCAAGTCGGAACCGTAAAAGAGAACCGGTTTTTCCAAAACGGCGCCCCTCTCTCCGTCGGCGGAAGCTGCCCGGCGGCGGTACCGGCGGCGACAATTACCGCCGCGCTCATTAACGGCGTTGACACAAACAACCTTCGGGATTCCCTCCTGACCGCCTATAAAAAGCTCTGGGGAGAAGAAGAAGGCCCGCGCAAATTTGCCGGGCGGCGCTGGAATATAACCGATCTGATCAAGGAATACAACGACCTTCGGTTCTCAACCGACCAACAGACCAGGTCCGCCTTTACTCCCGCGCTGGGGGCCCTGCACGCGGCGCTGAAAAAAATACAAGAGAACGCTCAAACCGCGGGCAACACCAATCTGGCTCAAAGGATCAGCAATGAAGGGTTCAATTATCTGCCGCCGCTCGATCCAACCAAAACTTATGGCCGCCGGGAATTTTTTGCCGCGATCGGCGACGCCGACGGTTCGATGCAAGACGACATCGCGGAATTGTACGGCCCGGCAAAGAGTAAAAAACTTGACGACCCCTGGTCTTTAACCCGCTTTTTGAAACTATCCGTCTATATAAACGATCGGCAGAAAACTCCGGCTTTCGCCGATAAGACCAAAGAATTGCTCCCGGCCATGCGCGCCGTCATAGACCGGCTCGTTCATCTAACCGCCGGGGATACCGAGACCTTTTTTAACCAGTTCGGCAACGATGGCGCCCAGCTTAAAGCCGCTATCGGAGCCATTTACGGAAAAAACAGCGACAAGAAAATGGCCGAAGCCTGGACCAGCGATCGCTTCATCAAATTATACGTTTATTTAATCGACCATCAGAGCAATCCTTCGTTTCGCGATAAAACCGCGGAAATTATGCCGTTATTTACGGCGGTTTTTACCGATAGGATTAAGACGGCCGCCCCTCAAGCCGCTAATCCGGCCAATCGATCGTCTCTGGCCCCGTTGGCCAGCGACCAGTTTTTTGCCCAATTTGGTGAAGGCGGCAATTCCTTGAGAAGCGCGATCTCCGCTATTTACGGCTCGGCGGCAGCCAACAAAATGGAACAATTATGGACCGTCGCCCGCTTCACTAAACTGTATCGATACGCCATCGAACGACAAAACAATCCGACCGATAAAGATAAAATGGCCACCGCCCTCCCCCTGATGCGCCAGGCCCTTTTCCAGCTTTTGGCCAAGGCTCAACCAACGGCCGGCCAACCGGCCCCGACCGAACCAAGCCCGGCGATCGCCCAGATCGCTCCGCTCCTAAAAGTCGGGGAGTTCGACGCGACAACCTTTCAGGCCGTGGTAACGAACACCATTGAAGCGCTCGCCCGCGACCACAAAAAAGAGGGCCCTCCGCTGTTTGACGCCAACAAGATCAAGGCCGACCCGCGCTATAAGGCGCTGCAGGCCTTGATGAGAACGGACTCCTTCATGAACCCTGAATTCGCTAAGGAAGGGAACCCGGTTAAGGCTCAAATCGCGGGCTGGAAAGACAACCGGGAGCTTGGCCGCGGTTGTCTCGCGATCTTTACGACTCTCTATTCGACAACGGCCGGCCAGCCAACGATTATCGACGGGACGACCAACCCCGCCATGATCGCCAGCTTGGGCATCATGACGGAAAATGCCGCGGCGGACGCCGCCGCGATCAACACCGCCGCCGGGATTGTGGCCGCCGCGGAAACGCCGGCGCCGGTTACCGGCCCAACGGCCGGATCGGCCGTTCCGGCAGGAACTGAAGTCAGAAGAGACGTCAATAACGTGGAATACGCGAGATATACCGATGGTAAATTCTATACGATAACCCCTGACGCCAACGCTAAATGGGGAGCCGAATATACCGATAAGAAAGCCCCCAAACCCGGCACCCGCTGCTACAATCCAATAACCGATCGGGGAAACAATTTATGGACCGCCACCGGCGACGACGGGAAAGAGTATATTATCAGCTATAACAATTGGACGAATACGGCCCTTTAACAGCCGACGCGGGAATAGAAAAATCAGTGGGGAATCAACAATAGCTGTCGCGCAATTTGATCAAATCGGACCGAAACTGCTCAAGCGTCGATCTTCCTTCTTTAGTCGGGCGAGCCGCTTTAAAAAGAACGGTCGCGACATCACGAGGAATGAACTGCGACTCAAAGGCCGCGTTGATCATTAACTCCCGGCGCTGTCTTAGAAAACCATTTTTCCCATTGAGCAATTCAACCAGGGTCAAACACGTCGAGAAAACATCGGCTTTTTCGTCTATTTTGCCTTGCTCGACCTGTTCCGGCGAGGAAAACAATAATGTCCCTTTCTTCGCCTTTTCCCCCGCCGAGACCGCTTGACCAAAATCAATAATTTTGATCGTACCGGTCTTTGCGTCATAAAATATATTTTCCGGCTTGATGTCGCCATGGACCATCTTTTGTTCTTTGATCAGGACGAGCGCATCACATATTTTTATCACGATATCAAGGGCTTCGGTAAGCGGCAATCGCTTTCTCTCGCTGAGAATATCATGCAAAGTTTGTCCGCCAGCTCGTTCAAAGATTATATAAACATTCCCGTCATCGCCCTTTTTAACGCCGTAAGACCTGACCAGTGGGATAGAGTTGTCAGCAAAATCAACGTTCCGGCCGCGATATGTCAGCTGATAATTATTAAGCGCCTCGGAGATAAGATCGGTCTTGACTTGTTTAGCAACCAAGCCGATCCCCGTTATTCGATCGACAACGCTGTAAACCACCCCATTGCCGCCCGAGCCTATTTCATTTCCCCGCACAAAGCGGCCGCCAATAACAATAGAACGCCCCTGGCTGGATAACGAATTACCCACCGCAGCGGGAGCGTGGCTCTGATTGACTTTATTTAAACCGACTGCCATCTTATTTACTTATCGTTAAAAACTACCCTAAACTTGCGGTCTTTTCTTCTATCCCCCAGCTTTCGCCCCCCCCCCCTCTTCCCAACACAAGTTTTTTGCTATAAAATTCGATAAATATATAGATGGGATGAGGTCTTGGCTTGCCTGTTGCTAAGATAGTTCCAAGTTGTTGGTTTATCTCAACAGGCTTGTCATAATATTTGACAAGTCTGTTTTTTTAGGAGGAGAAATGGGAGACGCAGAAATCAGGCCTTCAGTCAGTCGACCGAGCGCCCCAACCGGGCCGACCATTTTTGGTCCGGGCGGCCCCACCCCGACCTTTAGCAGTGAGCTCCCCGCGATTTACGCGGTCAACTACGCCGAGCCCTTAACTCAAGGAAATATAACCGACCGGGAAAAAGAGGACTGGCAAAAACTGTTTGCCCGCCTCGGCATCACTGCCGCCATGAACCCGATTATGGGACTGATGGGAAGCGGCGGCCTTAACGCCCAGAGCCTGCAAACATTAAACCCGGCCGACCGCGGAGCCGCGATCGTCTTTGTCCGGACCCTGGCGGCTGACGCCGGCTATTCTTCCCACGTCCTCTGTAACTGTTTTGACGACCTGGCCCCACTCCTCTCCACTTTAAAAACCGACATCGAAAAACTTGAGTCCGGCAAACGACCCTCGTATTTGACCGCCGCCGACTGGGATAAAAACTCCAAGACCATCTCCCTCAACTTGATCCGGCATCTTTTCCTGCTCTCGTCCCAGCGGATCTCCTCCACTCGCGCCTTCAACGACGGGTTAGCCCGGGGAACCAGGGCCATCGTCGACTATTCTTCCCCAAATTCGCCTTTCGCGATCTCCCGCCCGCTTGATCGGGCGAACAATCCGGCCATTACTTCCGACTTTGTTGACCCCAAAGGCCAGGTTTTCGAGGTCCCTGATCCTAACTCCCCGCTCGGCGGGTTCCTCCGCTCCACCCTGACCGGCGCGACCGGCGACAGCCTCTCGGCCGCGACCTTCTCGGCTCGGCTGACTGAATTCGGCGGCCGCGCTTACACCGAAAAGATGCAGGAGATTAATACCGCCGTCAGCCGTCTGCCCGGCGCCGGCACCACCCGGGAACAGCAGGTTATCCGCCATGCCGAGGCGCAGGTCGAACTTAAACGGCTTCACGGGCAGGTTGAAACCCAGCTGCAAAACGCCAGCCTTAACGCCGCGCTCCGGGCATTCGCCACCGGTAAATTCACCGATCAACGGATAAGGGAAAGTTTTATCGCAACCTTTAATTCACAGCCAACCTTCGAGAAACTTTCTTTCCTCCTTCGCTACCAGACAGAAATCGTCGCGAACAGTCCGTCGGGCGAAAAGGGAGGCTTGGTCAATACTTTTGCTCAACTTGCCAAACTCCGCGGCGAGATCGTCGCTTTCGGCCGGACCCAGGGCCACCGGGTCTACAGTGAAGCGACCGGCAGCGGCTTTACCGTTGAACAGCTTCAAAGCCAATTCCACTCCCCCCTCTTTCAAGCCCAGTTCAGCGGTTTGACCCAGGACTACCAGCGGGAGTGGGGAGAGCTCAATGTCGTCGAAAGAATGATGTCGGAAGCCGCCACCAAACTCCCCGGTAAATTCGAGCTCGACACCACCAAAGAGCTCATCGCCAAATTTATTCGGACCGCCGGCCTGATCCCAAATTCAGGGGTCACGCTCCCCACCCAATTTCAGCGCTGGGAAACGCTCTCCATTCCAGAAAAGATCGCCGCCCTTCGCCAGGCGCAAACAATGATCCAGTCGGCTTCGGAAAAGAGCCCCGGCTTTTTCCGCAACTTCGGCCTCTACGCCTACAGCGCGGAAACCGGACTGATCCGCGACGGCCAACCGCTCCCCAATTTCGTGGCGCTTAAAGCCGATCTGGAAAACCTGGAGAAAGAATTAAAAGACGGCCGGGCGGCCCTGACCCGCCTTGAAAAGCGGGCTTATTACGTGGAACAAAAAGCGGTCACCCGGAACGGCCGGCTGGAAAACGTGGTCCTTGTTTCGGTCGGCGCCGAAGTGCCGCGCGAAGCCCTTGCTTCCGTCGGCCGGTATCTGACTTCGACCCTTCACCTGGCGATCTTCGGTGATGAAGCCAGCCGCTTAAGCCAAGAGCTGAATTCCTCCGTCTCACAACTGGGAGGTTCGACCAAGTCCTTTGCTGATCTGGCCAAAGAATTGGCAAAGGTCAGAAAAGACAAAGGAGACGAGAATTGGCTACCTCCCGGCAACGCGATCGCGGTCAGCCTTCTTGACCGGGCGCTCAAAGCTGATAAAGCTCTGCGCGAACACTCAGACAAATACACCCCGCCACCAGTGACCGCTTCCCTTCTGGAGCGGATCGGCCAATTATTTAAAAACTACCGGGAAGTTTTTGCCTATAATCAGGAGGCAACGATCAAGCCCGACCTACCGATCAATGGACAACTTCTCCCCGGTCTTACCTGGGAAAGTCTGGTCAATATTGAAATCGCGGTCGATGGGAACAAACCGGAGGAGGCGGCAACCGCTTACCTGAAATCAGCCGGGAGCCTTGACCGGCAAGCCATCACGAACTTAAATTCCCTCCGAACGGCACGAACCACTCGCGCACTTTCTCCGGATGAAATAGCCAGCCGACGGCTTTCGACCGAAGCGCCGCTCTTCCGCTCTTTCCTCGACTCACAAGAACAGCTCAATGCCATGATGATTAGGGCTTTAAATGATTACGGCGCCGGAAATAAGGTCGGCTTAAATCAGGCCCTCTCAATCTACCGGGATTTTGTCAGCGGAAAATTTTCGATCGCCGTCCTCCGCCCGCAAACCGGCGACGCCCAGGAGCAGTATTTCCTTTTTGAACCGGGGACCGGCGCCCGCCGACCGTTAACCAATGACTCGCCGGAATTAATCGTCGCCAAAGCAATGCTCCGTTTTGCCACTCCGAGTTTTGGTCAGACTACCCGGCCAACGCTGGGGGCCCACGGAGAAACAAAAGCTGATTCCCTGATCTCCGCCGCCGGCAACCCAGCGCTAAGAACGTCGGAAAAAGATCCCGGAGAAGAGGTCTCTTTTCGTTTGGCCGATTATCTCTACTCCAATACCGATACCAACCAAGAATTTGATGTTTCCAGCCGTGATTATAACGCGGCGGTCGGCCAGCTCAAAACCGCGTTGGAAGCGGCGCCGTTAAACAAACAATTTGTCCAGGCCATTCTGCTGGAACTTGGTCAGCGCTCGCAGGGCAATCCGGCCAACTTAAGACGGGAAACGCTGCTTCTGCTGGCCAGCTCAACGGAAGAGGCTTTCATGGAGGTTTTACGCGATCCGGCCCTGCGGCAAAACTTACAAGCCAATCTCCCCTCCGCCGTTAGCAAAGTTGCGGAAAAGTTCAAGGCGCTTCTGGTCAGAAAACAAACCGCCTTATTGGACAACGTAGTTAGAAGTTTTAGAAGCCAGATTGAGTCCCACCCGGAACTTAAAGCCAAGCCGGAACTTCAAGCGGTTTTGAACCAGCTTAACGCCCTGATCGCCAAAAACAAAGAAATCGTTGAAAAACAGGCCGATTTTATCAAAGACAAACTAACGATCGTTGTTTCCCAACTTTTCCAGAACCCGAGCTTGCCGATCAGTCAGCTCTTTGCCCAAGGGGACAATCCGCCACCGCAATTAGTCGCTAATATCCGGCAGATCATCACCGGGATCCTGAGCCAGGTTGCCAACGGCTATAAACCGGGGGAATGGAATAAAGGGGGACAAGCTCCGGTAAATGTGGTGCAAAATTGGACGATAATCGGTTCAGCGGAGTTTTCCAACGCCGCCAAGATCAGCATTAACTCCGTCGCGTCGGTTGAAGCCCCCAGAACCGCCGAACCGGTCTCAACCGGGAACCTGACTTACATCAGTCAATACGACGTCAATATCTGGAAAGATTACAACGACTTCGCCGATTTTAACGGCGGGGAACCGATCGCCGCTTACCGAATCGGGATCTATACCCTGTTAAGGCAAAGAGGATTAAGCGCTCATAACCCGGTTGAACAAGAAGGGCTGATCCGGGCGCAGATTACCGCGCAGGACATTGAAGACCAGGTCTATATTTCCACGTCCGAAACCTTTAACTTTTTGGGAACAAAACGCAATTTGTCGCCGGACCAGGTCGTGCTCCTTCAAAGAGTCTCCGGCTTGTTGAAGGAGAATAAGACCGCCATTAATTCTCTCGATCTCGACGAACAACGCTTAAATGATCCGGAGTACAGGCAGCAAATCCTCTCCAAGCTCTTTGTCGCTCCCGGGGTCGATAACCCCGACGCGGTCAGACAAGACGTCCTGGAAACCATCCTCATCTGCCGCGGCTTTGTCCGAACGATCGACAGCCTGGCCGAACAGGTTGAAGACGGACGTTCCCAGCTCATCAGCGTAATCAGGTCGGAAGGACGGGCCGACGACCTGGGGGCATTCAGCGTCTCCATGCGGACTTTTGGCCGCGACCTCTGGAGCCGCCTCGCTGAATATGAACAGACCGGTAGCCGCCGGGCGATCAGCAATGTGGACGATTCTCTCGTCCTTTCGTTAAAGGAACAGTTCTATCCAACAGACATTAACCACCTGCGGACCAAGCCAGCCGAGGTCAGCAGGGAGCGAAGCGAATTCCTCTCTTCCGGCCGGATCGACCGTGATTTTCTCCTCCATCTGATTGACGACTACGGTTTTCTATTCGGCTCATCGCTGATGCAGATCTCGATCGGCGCCCTCCCCGCCCCAATCGACGCCACCGATCGGACCTCCATGATCAACCGGAACCCGCTTTTAACCGGACTGCTCGGTGATCAACAGCAAAGATTAGCGGTTTTGCGCCAATATATTGAGAGCAGAAGCAATGTTGAGTGGGGGACCCTTAACGTCACCGCCGCCGACGATCGCGAAACCGCCCTGGTCAAGTTTCTCGTCCAGGGAGTGGTCCGCTTCTGCAAACCGGAAAATAAGCGCGAAAGGGGCGGAACAGTTGACCGCTTTGTTTCGGCTAACGCCGTCCCGTTCCGGCAGTCGAGCGTGGAATCGGTCCTCGACCGGGCGGCCCAACCCCTGGCCCGAATGATCAAGGCCGATCTGCTTCAGCGGGGCGCCGCCGGCGGAGGAATCGCCTGGCAATCCGGAGTTACCTTAACCGACGCCGAACTAAATGTCGCTGTTTTAAACAGCGTCGCTAATCTTTTCGAGAGATTCATCAGCGAAATGCTGGCTAAAGATCCAGGCTCTCCCCAACAGCAAGGGATCTTGTTGGCGATCGACCAGTCTCACTACAAGTTTCCAGCCGGCGTTACCAACACCGACGAAAAGATCGCCCACTTGCGAACTTACGTTGCTGCTTTGCGTCAGCAAGTCGCTAGCGGCCAGGGAATCAGCTTTAACCCAGCGCTCCCCCGGTTAAGCCGCGACCCGGTCCAAGAAGCGGTCAATGTTTACATCACCACCATCCTCCCCCTCATGGGAATGGACTCCAGCGAAACCGGTGAAGGGGGGATCAACTTCGCCCTGGCCATACGGCAAGCGGTAACCGAGGCGGGAGGAGGAACAAAAACGACCGGAGAAAAAGTCGAATTGAGGGTCCTGAATTTCTCTTCCGGTGAAGAGACCCTCCACGCGACCAGCGCCTTTGCTCATGTCCCGACCAAAACCGGCGGCCTGCTCGACGACATTCTTGACCAAGTGACCGGTGAAACCGGCCGCCCCTTGAGCGCCAGACACCGGTTCGTCGGCCGCGACGCCGAACGCTGGCTGGACCGCAACCCGCACAACCGCCTGGCCAATGTTTCGTTCGACGCCGCCGACACCGCGGCCAAAACCGTGCAAACAATGCTCTTTTTCAGAGGACTCCCTGTTTATGATAAAGTGACTGGTTTGATCGGTAACAGCCGCTTGATACCCAACCAAAATCTCTTTATGCGGCGCGCCGAACTTGGCGGAAAGATCACCAGAGGCGTCGGCGCGGGCGCTTTTGCCGCCGGCATGCTTCTTAATAACCGCCCCGGTGATTATCTACTGGCCGGCGGCTATGGTCTATCTCTTTTAGCCGGATCATCGGCTCAAAGGATGTCGATCATCTGGCTGACCCAGGGGACCGGCTTCTGGACCGGGCTTGGCCGACTCGGGTCTGACGCGCTGGCCGGTGATCCTTATCTGGGTGAAAACGCCAGGACCTTCGCCTACAAACAAGCGACCGCGGTCGTCGACCTGATCGGACCATTTTTCCCGCCGGTCTTGCTGGCCCAGGTTCTAAAAAACGTCTACGACGGCAACTACGACGACGCCGTCGCCAACGCCGTTGCCTTCTCCGCCACCGGCATGATGCAAGATTCATTCGCGGAGACCTACACCTTTACCAGAAGCACGCTTAGAGGGACGCTTAATCCAGCAATCGACGCTTTTATCCAGGTCTGCCAGTGGCTCAAGCGGAATCCAGGCGCCAACGCTGAAGGAACGGCTACTTTTCGTCAGGAACTTTTTGAACGCTACCAAATGGCGGAAGCGACCAAAGAGTTCTCGATCAACCCGACCCAAGAAACAATGGGAGAAATAATCCAGCGGGCCGGCCAGAAACCGGATAGCCGCTTAGGCCGCTTACTAAGAAGCTCCGGCGGCACCAGGATAGCCGAGGCCTGGAACCGGACCCTCGCCTTCAATTTCGAGAATATGCAGGAGGTTCTGCTTTCCCCCCGCCGCTTTGCTTACCGGGTTGGGAGGGGAATAATTGAAACTTACCGTCTCCACAATCCGGAGAGGATCGCTCGCGCCATGGGGCAAGGATCGCTCACCGATTACACCAAAGCCCAGCTTCACGAACAGGCCGCTTACCTGACGGAACGGGCGGTCAATCACCCGACCGAGCGGTTCAACCTGGAAATTACTATCGACGGCAGCCGGCCGACCGCCCGCCGGGGAACCCTGGCGTTCGAGGTCCAAAGCCTTAATTTTGAAACCGTTCCTCTCGAGCTCTACGGCCACGAGTACGCCGCCGCCCTGGAAGAACGGATCAACTACCAGGAAATGATCTCGCGCAGTCACAGCGGGACCCACCGCCGGGCTTTCGCCCAAATCGACACTTATTTTCAGGAACCGGCGGCCAGATTAGTCGGCAATATGCGCTCCGACCTCAAGGCCGATATCGCCAAACGGTACAATATTCCGCTCGCGGAGATCGACGGCAAATTGACCGCCGAGGTCGCTCGCCACCTGGCCAATCAGGTTGGCGACCAGTCGATCCGCGCCCTCTCTTACGGTGAAGGAAAGATCACCGGCCGCCAAATCAGCCACTTTGGCCGCGCCCGGGTCCACCTCCAGCCAACGACCGGGAGCCGCTGGTTCGGCACCTTAACCTCCGATGTCAAACGTTTATCCTCGTTCGCCCGGCTTGACGACGGCGCTTTTGCCAGAGAGGCAATGAAGCCGGAAAATCGCGCCTTCCTGGAAAGCAACGGGATCACGGACAGCCTCACCCCCTTTGAAGCTAAAGCGGAAATCATCAAGCTTTCCCGCCATCATTTAAACAGCGCCGCCCGATCGCTTGACGGCCACTCCGATTGGCGCGCTTATTGGGAACAAACTGAAGGCGGCAAAAACCTCAAATCCGAGATTGAACAGTTAAATTCCACGATCGAAGAATTTAACCGAACCAGTTTAGCGCCAAACGAGCAGATAACTCCCGTCAAGGTCAAAGAGACCGCTTTTGGTCGCTCGATTGAACAAGCAAAGGCAACCGGCAAAGCGCTTAAAAAAACCGGGACACAGTTTGCCGCGGTCATGATCGCCGCTCTCCTCGCCGAAGAGGTCCTAAAAAGCATGGGGATAAAAAACCCGGCCGCCTTGCAACTGGGAGGAATAACCACCGCCCAGCTGGCCGAATGGCGGATCAAACGAGGCGGGATTCCGCAAAGCCGGGCCGAATTAGCCAAAGATCTGCGAGGAACAGCCGCCGCCATCGCTTATACTTACCTCGCGTCGGGGCTTTACAACGGGATCCTCAACGCGGCCGGCGTTAAAAACGATTCATTTATGAGAAATCATATCGCCCAGTTAGCGGCCGGTTTAGCCGGGGCCCACGTCATTGGCCAAACGGTTTCCAGCCTGCGCGAAGACGTCACTCTGGCCAGAGCCATGATCAGAGGCGGCTTGAGGGTTACGCCGGGAACAGCCGCCGGGATCAGGGCCATGTCCATCGGTTCAGCTTCCCTGGCCGCTCTGGCTATTTTCCAAATGATCAATGATCTCGGCGTCGCCTCGATCTACAGCCAGCAAGAGCTCAATTTCCGCCTGCAAGTACACGAGGAAGGAATGAACGCGGTCGCCCGCGCGGTCTTAAACGGCGGGCCCTTTGATAAAATCGTCGGTTGCGCGATCCTTGGCTTTCTCTCCCTGCCAATGTTTGATAAACTCGGCGCGATCGCCGTCTCTTCCGGCGAAGTCAAGGTCAAGGCGGAAGAATACCTTAAAACCATCACCCAGATGCGCGACGGCACGAGAGCTCAATTACTGATGCGCTGGATGGGCGGCGAAGACGGGGCGGTCCTTAATTACGACGGCGGGCCGCGCGAGGCCGCTTTTTTCCAAAGCGTCGGGCTCCCCTTTGACGGTTTGGCTTCAGCTATGCGGACCAAGGTTGAGTTCCCAACTACCTATCGCGTTCGGGCGCACGACCTCTCTGACGGCGCCAGCGGCGTTCCCACCGATCCGAGGATGGCCGAGCGGGAAATGCCCTACCCGGAAGGGGATATTCATCTTGATGAAGCTCGGGCCTATCAATTTCTCCGCGAAAACGCCGGTAAACTAGAATATGCCGGGGCCCATCAAAGCCGGTTGACCGATGCCATCAGCCGACAATTTCCTCGGGTCGATATTCAGGATTTTATGCAGCGGGTAACGGTCAAACAGCTTCAAGACGAGATCGCAACCCTGGTCTCCAGCGACACCCGGGAAGCTGAGGATATCTTGGGCCGGACCGATAATCATCAACTACGCACCGCTTTCAACAGCGACGGCACCTTAAAAGAAGGAACGGAAGCCGAAAGCAGCCTCTCCGCCTGGCTCTTTAGCGGTAAGCCGCAGGAATTCCAAATGGCAATCCTGCGCGACCGGCAGATGAGACGCTTCAGCGAGCTCCTGGCTGGAGCGATGCCAACCGAAGCAGATATCAAGCTTGGTTTTGCCGCCGCAAACGGGCAAATCAACACCAGCCATGAGCTCTACCAGCCATTCCAAAAAGGGATAACGGAGACCATGGGCGAGGTAATAAAATTCGCGCAATTAATGGATGGAACACTTCAACCAACCCAAGCGGACCGGGAAGCCGGCTACGTCTCAACTAACGGAGAGATCAATCAGCAGCATCCGTACTATTTAATGCTTAGTCGGGCGCAACAAACATAACTTTGGGTGGGGCAGCGAAAAACAGGCTCGTTGCTCCGCCCTTATTTAATCGTTGATTCAACCTTGGTCGAAAGGTTAAGCGAATAGATCCCGCTCTGCGCTCCGGTCTTGCTGTAAACCACAATATCGCCGGTCGGGGCCATTCGCGGCAATTCACCTTTGAAATTCGCCATGATCTCCGACGTCGCCGGAGCGGCGGCATCGATGTCAACGACACAATAGCTACCACTAGCGATCCCGTAAACCTCGTTGGTGCTGACCGGCGAGAATTGCGGTTTCTCCAGGGTCGCTCCCGCCGGCAGATTGACCCGATTGGTCCCGTCGGAATTTATAACCGCCAAGTGCCTAACCCCGCCGTCGGCGTAAACAAAAGCGATCCGGTTGCCGTATTTCCAGGTCACGAAATCGACCCCGGCTTGGGCCACAACCGTGGTATCGGTCGCGCCGGTGTAGTCGTTCCAATTGCGGGTAACGACGCCGGTATCGTTGCAGAAAACCAGCTTGGTCCCGTCCGCCGACCAATCAAAGGAACGGATCCGGCTGGCGGCGGCAAAAACCATTTCCGCCCTGGTCAAGCCGGTCTGGCCGCTTGGCTTGATGTTCCGGATCGTGATCTTACCGAAGGAGGAACTTTGCAGATCCCCCATGAAAGCGACATAACTTAGGGTGGTCGCTGGCGAACAAGACATCGAGTAAGGGAGATCGCCGGTCGTGTCGAAAATAAAGGTCTCGCTCGCGCCGGTCGGGTCCATGGTCTTGACCGTTTCCGTGTAGGCCGAACTCAACTCCGAGCCGATAAAGTTCTTGTTGACGCTCTGCAGTCCGTAGATGTGAAGGATGTTCCCTTCGGCGGTAAAGCTCGGACTGTAATAGTAAGAGCGGGCCTCGTTCCGTTCGCCACAACCGGCCAAAAGCAAAATGCAAAATGAAAAAATGAAAAATGAAAAATGAAGGAAAGGGCCTTTTTTAACCTGCGAATAATTAAACATTTTTCCCTCCTTAAGCATACAGTTGCGGCGGCTGGCCGCCGGGTAAATAGCGATAGGGACGGTCGTTAAGCTCTTTGTTTGGCTTAAGCTTGCCGACCAAAGCGATCGCCAGGACCTCTTCCATCTCTTTGGCCAGGACGATATTCAGGTCGGTCGGGATCTCTTTCCTGATCTCGTCCAGATCGGGCTTGTTTTCCTTGGGGATTATAACATTCTTTATCCCGGCGCGTCGAGCGCCAAGCAGTTTTTCTTTCAAGCCGCCGATCGGCAGGACCTTCCCGCGCAAAGTAACCTCGCCGGTCATCGCCACGTCTTTGCGGACCGGCAGCCCGGTCAGGGCGGACACCAACGCGGTGGCAATGGTGATCCCGGCCGACGGCCCATCTTTGGGGACAGCACCTTCTGGAACGTGGATATGAATGTCGAATTTACGGTAGAAATTTTCGTCGAGGCCCAGGCTCTTGGCCCGGGAGCGGACATAGCTCATCGCCGCTTTGGCCGATTCCTGCATGACATCCCCCAGCTGGCCGGTCAGCGTCAGGGCCCCACGCCCGGTCATGGTCGTCACTTCGATCGGCGTAATGTCTCCGCCGGCTTCGGTCCAGACCAGCCCGGTCGCCGTCCCCACCTGGTCGGCTTCTTCCGCCAGCCCGAAATGATAGCGGACCGCGCCCAGATATTCCTGAAGCGACGCTTTGGTGATCACGAATTTCTGCTGTTTTTTATCCTTGACGATCTTGGTCGCGATCTTGCGCAGGACGGTCCCGATCTCCCGCTCCAGGTTCCTAACCCCCGCTTCTCGGGTGAAATCGCGGATGATCGTCAGCAAAGCCTCTTCTTTAAATTCAACCTGGTCATTTTTCAGGCCATGCTTTTCCATTTCGCGCGGCAGGAGATAGCCTTTGGCGATGCCGAGCTTTTCTTCCTCGGTGTAGCCGGACATTTCGATCACTTCCATCCGGTCCTGAAGCGGCCGGGGGATCGGATCGCGGGTGTTGGCGGTCGTAATAAAGAAAACATCGGAAAGGTCGAATTCCAACTCCAAATAATGGTCGGAAAATTCCTTGTTCATTTCCGGATCGAGGACTTCGAGCAAAGCGGCCGCCGGGTCACCCCGGTAATCGGTCCCCAGCTTATCGATCTCGTCGAGCAGGAAAACCGGATTATTAACTCCAGCCTTGTGAATGGATTGAATAATCCGGCCCGGCATTGAACCGACATAGGTCCGGCGGTGTCCCCTAACTTCCGCTTCGTCTCTCACCCCGCCCATCGCCACTCTGGTAAACTTGCGTCCCATGGCCGAAGCGATCGAGCGGGCGACCGAGGTTTTGCCGACCCCGGGCGGGCCGACGAGACAAAGGATCGTCCCCCCCATTTTTCCGGTCAGTTGCAGAACGGCAAAATATTCGAGGATCCGTTCTTTGACCTTTTCGAGGCCAAAATGTTCGGCGTTAAGGATCTTCTCAACCTCGCTAATGTCGATCTTTGACTTGGTCTTCTTTTTCCAGGGAAGTTCGACCAACCAATCGAGATAGGTCCTGATAACCGAAGCTTCGGCCGCCATCGGCGGCATCTGAATCAGGCGCTCCAGCTCCTTGTCGGCTTTTTCTTTCACGACCGCCGGCAATTTAGCGTCGGCGATCTTCTTCTTGTATTCGGCAATCTCCGGTTCCGACCCCCCTTCTTCCTCCCCCAGCTCTTCCTGGATCGCCCGGAGCTTTTCCTTCAGGTAATACTCTTTCTGGACCTTTTCGATCTGCTTGCGGACCTTTCCCTGAAGTTTTTTCTCGACGTTTAAGACCTCGATCTCTTTCTCCAAAATCTCGGTCAGCTTCTTCAGCCGCTTTTCCGCGGTCAGCGCTTCCAGGATCCCTTGTTTCTCTTCGACTTTCAAAGAGAGATAAGATGAGATCAGGTCGGCCAGACGACCCGGGTTTTCCACGTTAACGATCGACATCAGGGTTTCCGGCGGGATGCGGCGGTTAAGCTTCACGTATTCTTCGAATTGCTTGATCACGTTACGGACCAGAACTTCCGTTTCCGGCGTGATCTCATCCGGCTCCGGGATCCGGGAGATCATAACCCGAAAATATGGGGCTTCGGCGACGTACTTTTCGACCTTGACCCGGCAGATCCCTTCGACCAGGACTTTGGTCGTGCCGTCGGGAAGGGAGAGCATTTGGACGACTTCGGACAAGGTCCCGATGGTACAGAGGTCCTTGGGCCCCGGTTCTTCAACCTCTTCATTTTTTTGGGAAACGAAAACGACGACTTTTTCTTTAGAAAGGGTTTCTTCCAAGGCTTTAACTGATTTGCTCCGGCCGATAAAGAGCGGCACGATCATCTGTGGGAAGACGACCATATTCCGCAGAGGAATGAGCGGGAGTTCTTCCCGCCATTCGGCAAGTTTAGCCTTGTCCTGTGGCATTATTTAGTTTTAGCGGAAAGAATAACTTCGTCGATCAACCCGTACTTCACCGATTCCACGGCTCCCATGTAGAAATCACGGTCGGTATCTTTTTCGATCTTGGCCAGCGTTTGACCGGTGTTTTTCACCAGGATGTCGTTTAAGAGCTTTTTGATCCGAAGAAGTTCCTGGGTCTGGATCTCGATGTCGGTCGCCTGCCCCTGGGCGCCGCCGAGCGGCTGGTGGATCATGATCCGGGCGCTGGGCAAAGCAAAGCGTTTCCCTTTAGTCCCGGAACAAAGAAGCAAGGCCCCCATTGACGCGGCTTGCCCGACGCAGATCGTCGAGACCGGGCATTTGAGGAAATTGATCGTATCGTAGATCGCCAGGCCCGCCGTCACGACTCCGCCCGGGGAATTGATGTAGATGTTGACGTCTTTGTTGGAATCTTCGGCCGCGAGGAAAAGAAGCTGGGCAATGATAATGTTAGCGATATCGTCATCGATCGGGCCGCCGATAAAAACGATTCGGTCTTTGAGCAGGCGGGAATAAATATCGTAAGCCCGCTCACCTTTCGGCGACTGCTCCACCACCATGGGAATTAATTGCGCGCGTTTCAGCATAATTACTCCTCTCTTTCCGACAAATTAAGCCGCTTTGATCTCGGCTTTTTCCACCAATAGATCCAGGGCCTTTTGCCGCAACAGGTACTCTTCCATGAAGCCGCGGCGGCCGCTCTCGTTAAAGTTCTTCTCCAGCAGGTCAACCGGCTGGCCGGTCTCCACCGAGATCTGGTTCAATTCTTTCTTAATATCCTCATTGCTGACCTTCAGCTCTTCTTTTTCGGCGACCGCTTTAAGGACAACCTTCCCTTTGACTCGCCCTTCGGCCGCTTTGCGCATCTCCTGGCGGAGTCCGTCCATCTGCTTCTTGGTCCCCTTCAGATAGTCGTCAACCGTCAGATTGCTTTGGGAAAGGGAGCCGGCCAGCTCATCGAGCATAACGTCGATTTCGCGCTCGATCATTCCGCCCGGCAGTTCAACTTCCGCTTTAGAGATCGCTTCGGCGACCAGCTTGTTGCGCAGATCGGCTTCTACTTCCGCTTCTTTATCTTTAAGCATGGTGGCCTTAACTTCTTCTTTCAGTTCGGCCAAGGTGCCGAAGCTGCTGACCTTTTTGGCAAATTCGTCATCCAGAGTAAGGAGCTCTTTTTTTCCTTCGGCATTGGTCACGGCAAACCGCTCCTGAAGTCGGCCAAGGAGAGCGAGAATTTCTTCTTCGGTCACGGCGGCCGATTTCTTCTCCAGCTTCAAGCCCTGGTATTTGCCAAGTTTGACGGTAGGATAGACGTCGACGGTAAATTTAAAAATAAAGGGTTTCCCGTTTTCAAGCTGTTTGATCTCGACATTGGGATAGTCGACCGGTTCAAGCTTAGCTTCGGTAATGATCTTGGGATAGAGGTCGCCGATCAGGTCCTGGGCCGCCTGTTGTTCGACAGTTTGCCGATTGACCGATTGTTCCACCATTTTACGGGGCGCTTTGCCGGGACGGAACCCTTGGATCTTGATCTCGCGGCCGATTTCGTCATAAGCTTTCTCGACTGCGGCGTCAAATCTGGAGTATTCGGTCTCGACTTCGATCGCGACACTGTTGCCATTGCGGGAATTGTTAATTATTTTCATAACCTTGCAATTATACTACAAATGCCCTAAAAAAGGCAACTTCACGATGTGGATTTCTCCGTTGGCAGGGCTTCTTTTCTTTGCTATAATAACTAAACTATGACAAAACATAAAGTGTTGGCTAAATGGGTCAAAGAATGCGCCGATCTCTGTAGGCCGGACCGGATCGTTTGGATTGACGGTTCCGAAGCCGAAAAAGAACGGCTGGAGAAAGAAGCGACCAAAACCGGCGAATTGATCAAATTGAACCGGAAGAGGCTTCCTGGCTGTTTTTACCACCGTACCGCCAAGAACGATGTCGCCCGGACCGAACACCTAACTTTTATCTGCACTCCGACCAAGGAAGAGGCCGGACCAACCAATAACTGGATGTCGCCCAAGGACGCTTATAAAAAAGCCGGCGAATACTTTAAGGATTCCATGCGAGGCCGGACGATGTACGTCGTTCCCTTCTCTATGGGACCGGTCGGTTCCCCCTTCAGCAAGGTCGGGGTCGAACTGACCGACAGCATTTACGTCGTCCTGAATATGCGGATCATGACCCGGATGGGGAAAGCGGTCCTCGATTTCCTGGAAAAGACCAACGGTGATTTTACCCGCTGCTTACATGGTAAAGCCGAGCTCGATATCAACAAGCGATTGATCCTCCACTTCCCACAGGACAACACTATTTGGAGCGTCGGCTCCGGTTACGGCGGCAACGTCCTGCTCGGGAAAAAGTGCCTCTCGCTTCGGATCGGCAGCTACCTGGGCGAAAAAGAAGGCTGGATGGCCGAACATATGCTGATCATGGGAGTGGAAGATCCCTCCGGCCGGATCGACTACATCGCCGCCGCTTTCCCGAGCGCCTGCGGCAAAACCAACCTGGCGATGCTCATTCCGCCGCAAGGCTTGAAACGCAAAGGGTACCGGATCTGGACGGTCGGCGACGATATCGCCTGGATGCGGATCGATACCGACGGCCAACTCTGGGCGGTCAATCCGGAATACGGGCTTTTTGGCGTCGCGCCGGGGACCAATACCAAAACCAATCCGAACTTGATGTCGGCTATCCAGAAAAACACTATCTACACCAATGTTCTCCTGCGCAAGGACAAGACCGTTTGGTGGGAAGGCGGCGACGGACCGGTCCCGACCGACGGCTACGACTGGCAAGGCCATAAATGGAAACCGGGCCAGATCGACGAGAATCGGGAACCAGTCCTGGGCGCTCACCCTAACGCCCGCTTCACCGTTCCGACCCAGAACGTTTCTTCGATCAGCAACCGGATGGAACACCACCACGGTGTGCCAATTGCCGCGATCATCTTCGGCGGCCGCCGCAACCGGCTAGCCCCCCTGGTTTATGAATCTTTCAATTGGCAACACGGGGTTTTCGTCGGCGCGACTATGGCTTCCGAGCGGACCGCCGCCCAGGTCGGCAAGATCGGCGAAGTCCGCCGCGACCCGATGGCGATGCTCCCTTTCTGCGGCTACAACATGAGCGACTATTTCCGTCATTGGCTGGAGATGGGTAAAAAGATGACCACGCCACCGAAGATTTTCCACGTCAACTGGTTCCGCAAAGACGAAAAAGGGGCTTTCCTCTGGCCTGGTTACGGCGAGAACCTCCGGGTGCTGGAATGGATCATCAGCCGCTGTCGCGAAGAGATCGATGCCGAAAAGACCCCGATCGGCCACATTCCGCACGAAAACGACATCGACATGACCGGCTTGCGGATCCCGCGGGAGAATATGCATAAACTGCTCAACATCAACGAGAAAGATTGGCAGGCCGAAGCGGCCAGTCTGGACGATTTCTTGGCCTCCTTTGGCAAGAAGCTGCCGAAAGAATTGCGCAAGGAATTAACCGCTTTGAAGAAAAGACTAAGTAAGTAATATCTCAAAACAAAAAGGGAAACCTGCGACAAGATCGTCGCGGTTTCCCTTTTTTTAGCTTCTGTGTACTTTAGTTTTTGAAAATACCGAAGAACCGTCCGAGCCCGGCCTTCTGCCTGCTATCGATCACTTCGACCGGCACTTTCATCTCTTCACTTTCGGCGGCGCGGTGGACCCGGAAAGAACCGGACTGCATCCGCATTTTTTCCAGCGACTGCTGGCTGAAACCGAAGCCGATCCGGGCGGCATCTTCGCGGGCGGTCTGCTCGTCAACTTTCAGAACGTTGTGCAGAAAATTCATGATGATCTGGTTGCGCTCGGCAATCTCGGAGCCGAGCTCGCGACCCCGCTTGGTCAGGGTCACGGTCCCGTACTTTTCATGCGAGATCAGCTTGGAGGTTTTGAGTTTGGCCAAAGCTTCGGTCACGCTGGGCATTTTGATGCCGAGCCGGGCGGCAATATCCTTGATCCTGGCGCCGCCATTTTCCGTTTCGAGAGCAAGAATGGTTTCCAGATAGTTCTCCATGTTCGCCGATAGTTTTTTCATGACCCGCCTCCTGTTTAGGCCCCCCAAATTCACGGTCTTTTTTGGGGCCCAGATTATGCGCATAATAAACTCTGCCGGCAAAAATTGCAAGAGGTTTTTTTACGGCTTAGGAAATCCTTACCCGGCAAGTTAGGCTGGCAGTGGCGCGGGAGGAAATGCTATGATTCCCGGTGGAGGGATCAACCATGAAAAACTTGCTGACCGTCTTATTACTCGGTTCTTTTTGCCTGGCAACCGCCGCGTGGGGAGATGACCAACGCCTCGAAGTCAAAACCAATCTCAAGGCCAAAGGAAAAAGGATCCGCGTTCTGGTAGACAAAGGGCCGGCCTGGACCCATAAATACGGGTTTTTCTTTGTCGGGTTCGATCTCGGCCCGCAGGTTGCGATCTGGACCGAGGACACTTACGGCAATTACATCGAAACCCTTTATACCACCAAGTACCATGACGGACGGATGGAGGTCCTCCCCTACTGGTCGCATCGGACCGACCCGAAACATCCCGAACTGGTCGACGCCGTGACCGGCGCGACCCCCAAGACCGATTGGCTCTTAACTTCCCGGCTTAATAAGGAACAAGACACAATCATAGTCAAAGCGGAGCTGAATAATTCTTTCGATTACAACGAGTTCTTCACCAAAGACAATTCCGGGGTCAACGGCCAGCCGTCGGTCGTTTATTCGACCACCGTCGACATCTACAACCGGGAAAACCCTTACGTCATGAAACTGATCGGCAGCGGCAGTCCGAACGGCAGCGACGGGGCGCTTTCCGCCGAAGTCAACAAACTAACGACCGCCAAGGAGATCGCCAAGAAGATCACGGTTGAGATGTATTAAGCGAGCTACGAATTAGCGGCCAAGCTTCTTTAGACCGGCGGGCATTTAAATAAAGTGAAATATTCATTTATTTGCAAAGATAATTTCACATATGAGCACAGCTGCGCCTATAGGCGACTTTTGCCGTTTTAGCGCCACTCTTCGTCGGTTTTTAAGAACGGATAATCCGGGAGCGGCTTTATCCTCTGCCCACCCGATCACGCAAGCCGGACAATTAAAACTGCAGGTCAAGTTGGGCAACGGAGCGATCATGAAGCCGATTTGCGGATTAAGAGACTATCCCCGGCTTCACCTTCAGATATCCGAAGAACGGCTTGAAAACGGCGACGGCATTAAACTCCTTCGCGCCTGGGCATTGCGCAGAGAGGTCGGCGATAACTCCAAGGCCAGGCTTACTTATGCCCTCGCCTACCAGTGGGCCGGTTCGGGCTGGCAGATACTATCAGACCCGTATCCTCTGGCCGGCGCCAAAGATGTCCAGATCTCACGGTATAATTTGCGACGAACAGAAGAAGCCTTGCTTGTCGGAACGGGAGAGGCTCCATTTTATCGCTGGTGGTCGGTTTATCACAATCAAAAAAACAGAAAATCTTATATTTATTACAGTTGCTGTTTTGAAGATAACACGGTTAAGCGCCTGGAGATCAGCGGATTTAACGGCCATGCCCGGGTCATTTCAAGAATTGCGGAAGAAGACACGCTGCTCGTCGCATATTTTTATCAAACCCGGGCTGACGCGGAGGCTTCCACTGGCTGCATTAAAAAGGTCGCCCTGTCAGAAAAGAGTCCGGTCGGCCCGGAAGACTTCACCGCCCCCAGATGGCTCCCGTTAAGAAAACCAAGGATCTTGGAAACAAGCAATTCGGCCTACTGCCAATCCATAAGACTACGAACCGAAATAATTGAGGGCTTTTTACATGCCAAGGCCGAGGATGGCGCTTTTTTAGATATCGATCCGCGCAAAGTGGATAAGACGGGGAGAATATCTTTCTTCCTTGACGGGAATGACATCAACATCCCCGGTCACGAAAATTTTATAGGGAAATTTTTGTTCGGCAGGATAAAAGTCATAGAGGGAGAAAAAAGAGTTTATTTTTGGCCTTCAAAAGAAGGGAGAGCGTTCAACCATCCCGCCATAGTCGCTGACGGCCACATCCTGGCCCGAAAAAACGCGCTGACCGGCGTTTGGGAAATCGTTCCCACTACCGTGGATACCGCCACGCTCCAAAAAAACAGGGCCGCCAGAGCGTATTCCAGATACTTGCTGGGGTCGGACAATCCCAGACCTTACGAGAGCTTTTGGCCGGTCAGAAAAAGAATGGCGGACGGAAAAGAAGCGGCTATAATCCATCGGTCGATCGAAAACCGCAAAGTTTTAATTCCCGTTCCGATAACTCTCCTGCCATGTGAAAACGGATTATACTCGATTACTCGAACCCTCAAGGGAGGATTTAAGTTTGTCGAATTCTGGAAAGATAAATCGGCTTATAATCGGCATGAAAAGCCGGTCAACACCAGGATAATCGCCTACAAGGACCAAACCGCCGGCAAGTGGCGCTCCTGTTGCGTCGCGCTCAACCCGATAAGCATCGCCAGATTCATAGGAGAGACCCATGCCCCCGAGGGAAACATTAAGGCGCTACTCGAAGACGAATATTTTTATCGCGACAAGTTTGTGTATTATCTTGACGCAATAAGAAAGATACTAAGGTCGCTTGGCTGGTAATAAAGTTAATAGCCGCATATAACAATTTCAGGCGCGC
>Ga0172379_10000229_pt1 | contig 152995 bp, 160 predicted proteins | sample GrowelOW334metaG_FD_119756 | JGI IMG/M metagenome (GOLD analysis project Ga0172379, IMG submission 119756) | Groundwater microbial communities from an aquifer near a municipal landfill in Southern Ontario, Canada - Groundwater well OW334 metaG | ecosystem: Environmental > Aquatic > Deep...
CAACGGTCTTATTCAAAAACAATATATCAATTTTCATTTTGATGAACTCTACGATACCGATAACTTCAACCTCGGTTTAGTTGAATACCTTACTTGGTATAACACCGAAAAACCGCACCGAAGTCTTGCTAAAATGTCCCCATTGCAGTATTTTGTAAATAACTTTACTAGTCCTCAAAAGTCCAATATGTTATGGACCGCGACATCAACTTGGCGGAAAAGTCAAGAGGGTGTAGAATAATAATGTCAAATAACAAAATAATAAGTTCAAATGAAATACTGTTTTCAAATGACTAAACATTTTGTATTTTGAGCTTTGAAATTTGTTTGATATTTGGTTTTTGAAATTTGGATTTTTATTTAATGCGAGGGGATTTTATGGATAAGGTAAACCAAGATATCTTGTGGTTTAGGGATATCGACAAAAATGATATTCCGCTTGTGGGCGGAAAAGGCGCTAATTTGGGTGAAATGGTCAGGGCTGGCCTTCCTGTACCTGAAGGTTTTGTCGTTACAGCAAAAGCTTATCTCGATTTTTTAAAAACTACTCGCCTCGACAAAACGATTTATAAATTACTTAAAAATCTTGATCCAAATAATTCAAAAAAATTAAATGAGATTTCTAAAAAAATTCGTACCAGCATTTTAAAATCAAAAGTTCCTACAAAGTTAAAAAAAGAGATTGATGAAAACTATCATCATTTGTACGTTAATGGCGTCAAAGTTCTTTTTGTGGCGGTTAGATCTTCTGCAACAGCTGAAGATTTGCCAGATGCTTCATTTGCCGGTCAACAGGAGTCATTTTTAAATATTTCAGGGAGCGACGAAGTTATAGCAGCTGTTCTAAAGTGTTGGGCATCGCTTTTTCATGCCAGAGCAATCTATTACCGCATTATAAATAAATTTGATCATTCTAAAGTTGGGATCGCTGTTCCTGTGATGCGTATGGTGCAATCAGAGGCATCGGGAGTGATGTTTTCAATTGATCCGGTGGCAAATGATGATACAAAAGTTACAATCGAAGCCGGTTTTGGTCTGGGTGAAGCAGTTGTGCTTGGAGTGATTACGCCTGATCGATATTTGGTTGATAAAAAAACATTTAAAATTTTAGATAAAGAAATTAACCAACAAGATTGGAAAATATCTAAAGTTGGAATATCTGATCGTCATGTAACACTACCAAAACTTGACCAAAAAAAGCAAAAAATATCTGATGAGGATATTGTTAAATTAGCAAAATTAGCTGTATCGATTGAATCGCATTACGGTAGGCCGCAAGATATGGAGTGGGCGCTTGAAGGCGGAAAGATTTATATGATTCAGTCCAGACCCGTTACAACATTTAAGCCCAGCCAAAGTGGATCTCTGGCCAAAGAAAATCAGCCAGACAGTGAACAGTCACAAAGCGTTGAGGTTAAATCTGTTTCAAAAGTTGATGCTAAAATTTTAGTAACTGGTGCGGCGGCATCAATGGGGATGGTATCTGGCCCGGTAATGATTATTCACAGTCCTTCGGAAATTGATAAGGTTAAAAAGGGTGATATTTTAGTTACTGAAAAAACTAATCCGGATTTTGTGCCGGCAATGCAAAAGGCCGCGGCTATTGTTACTGATACAGGGGGTAGGACATGCTTTGCTGGTCAAACAAAAGTTCTGACTAATCTTGGCTTTGTAGAAATAAAAGAAATTAGCGAATTGATTAAAAAAGGTAAAAAATTATTAATTCCTTCTTTAAATAAACAAACATTAAAAATAGAGTGGAAAAAAATTATTGCTTCGATGGAAAGCGAATCAGAAACTATTAAAATCAATGTTTCTCAAACTGGAAGATCAAAAATTAGCGGCTTGGAGGTTACTGCTAATCATCGTTTTTTAACCTTAGAAAATCGAAAATTGGTTGAAAATACGATTGCCGATTTAATTAATAAGGATGTTAGTGTTTTGTCGATTACTTCTCTGCCGGGAATTGGCAAAAACAAAGCTAATATTGATTTAGCTTATCTTATTGGTGTATTGGGAACAGATGGCAGCATTTATCAAACAAGAACGCATGGGGAAATTCAATTTATTCAAAAAAATACCCCTGAAAAAGAATCATTTATTATACATGTACGAGAACTTTTTGAAAAAGTTTATGGCTATAGTATGAGGCCTTGTATAAAAAAAGCATCAGCAAGCATGATTAGAGGAAGAATAATATCTGGAGAAGCAATGGCTTATCGTTGTTATAGCAAGGAACTTACTAATAATTATGCTGAACATGAACAAAATATTGGTTTAGCTGTTCTTGAAAATGAGCCTGAATTTTCGCAATATTTTATGGCTGGTGCTTTAGATGGGGATGGTTCTTTTAATCAAAAAAATTATAGATTAAATTTTTATGGGGCGGAAAAACATATTTTTGAGCCGTTTATTATGGCAAGTTTGAGAAACGGAATATTACCACAAGTATGTAATAATCGTGAAGCATTAAATATTCAGCTAACTGAAGATTTTAGTAATATTTTAGCAAAAAGTAAAAGAATAAAAGGTTCTCATTCAAGAACAAAATTTGGTTCACGATTTTTTTCTGCTAAACAGATATTGGGAGATGTTATTGATCGATTAAATTACAAAGGTCGCATTAGACCATATATAAATAAAAATCTTTTGCTTGATGCTGAAAAAATCAGGCGAGATTTATTACCGATAGCGGATGCAGAGACAAAAAAAGAATTGAATCATTTGTTGGCTTCAGATTTAAGAATGTTAAGAGTAAATTTCGTTGAGAATGGTAATAAGACCAAAGTTTATAATTTAACTGTTCAGGATAATCATAATTATATAGTTTTCACTGATAATTATACCCCCGTTATTGTGGCTAATTCTCATGCGGCAATTGTTAGTCGAGAAATGGGGATTCCGTGCGTTGTTGGAACAGGAACTGCCACTTCGGCTTTAAGAACCGGTCAAATTATTACTGTTGATGGTGTAAATGGTAAAGTTTATCAAGGTAAAATTGAACCTGAAAAAGCGGAAATTGATGCAAGATCAGCAACCGGAATTAAACCTATTGGTTCTGCTGTATATCAGATGGAGGTTCCTGTTACTGCAACTAAGGTTTATGTAAATTTAGCTGAACCTGAAAAAGCACAGGAAGCAGCTCTTTTGCCAGCTGATGGGGTAGGACTTCTTCGAGCGGAATTTATTATTGCTGCCGGTGGAAAACACCCTCGTTGGCTGGTTGAAAATGGTAAAAGTAAAGAATATGTTGATATTTTGTATCAGGGAATTAGTAAAATTGTTTCAGCTTTTAGTCCAAGGCCGGTAATTTATCGAGCAACTGATTTTAAAACAAATGAATATCGCGGGCTTGAGGGCGGCGATAAATATGAGCCAAAAGAAGAAAATCCAATGATTGGTTACAGGGGTTGTTTTAGATATATCAAAGAGCCGGATTTATTTAAACTGGAGCTTGAAGCGATTAAAAAAATTAGAGATGGAGGTATGACAAATCTTTGGCTAATGATTCCATTTGTTAGAACAGTTAAAGAATTTCAAGAAGTTACCAAGTTGATTGAAGATTTTGGCTTAAAAAGAAGTAATGATTTTAAAATTTATATTATGTGTGAAGTTCCCTCAACAGTTCTATTGATGGAAGAATTTTGCAAAATGGGAATTGACGGGGTATCAATCGGTTCAAATGATTTAACGCAATTGATTTTGGGTGTTGATAGAGATAATGAACATTTAGCAGAAGAATTTGATGAAAGAAATCCGGCTGTTGCAGGCGCAATTGCCCATGTGATTAAGGTTTGCAGAAAATATAATGTTTCAGTTTCAATTTGTGGACAAGCGCCATCTATTTATCCAGAGATAACAGAGTTAATGGTTAAAAATGGAGCAACTTCAGTTTCAGTTGTGCCAGATATGGTAATTCCTACCAGAAAAACTATTGCCTCTGTTGAAAAAAAGATTTTATTAAACGAAGCAACAGAATAAGATAATTACAAATTTTAAAACCTTATGGACTCATTTTTTTTGCGAGCGCTGATGAGGCACTTTATAAACTTTTTTGGTGTTGTTATGAACATCAGGTTTTGTTATTATATTTTTAAGTAAGCAAAACGCCTGAAGGGGAAGGGGGTCAGTTTATGCTTAATTCATCGTGAGTAATCTTCGTTCAGAAGAGTAATGTCTCAATTACCTAATGAGCGAGGAGGAGAAGATGTCGGTTAGAGTAGAGAGAAATGGGCAGATTTGTCATCTAAAGGGTGATGCACGGAAGCACTACACTAGGCTTGCTGAAAGTGATTCGCCGCTTGTCCACGCTGCTTTGGATGAGATGGTTAACAAGCATGCTCGCAATAGCAGGCAAAAACCAAAGAAGAAAGCGTCTCGATCTCCAACTACTGCTCGCAAGTCGAGCAGACCTCGCTAACACGATGACGATTCTTGTCCCGCACTGGTAATTTAGTGCGGGACTTCGCTTTTCTTATCTTATATTTTCTGATAAAATGTTTATACTAGGAGAGATCGCATAGTGGTCGAGTGCGCCACCTTGGAAAGGTGGTAAGTTCGCAAGGGCTTCCAGGGTTCGAATCCCTGTCTCTCCGCCAAGTTTTACATTCAGCGAAATTGAAAGATGTTGCCTCGGCGCAAAGCGCCTCGGCATGGTATTTTTCCGCAATTTTGAAGGCATTTTTGAAATCCAAAACCAAAGTGCGGTCGGCAATGTGGAAGTTCGAACCAATCTTTTTGAGAAAATCCCGAATCCTTTCGGGATTTTCTAGTTGAGCGTATTTTTCAGCTTGGTTGGCGTCTTTTAGAAAGGCAATAGCAAGTTCGAACCGATTATTGCTCTTTCGCCCAAAAGCGGATATTTTTTCTTCCAAATCCTTTTTAGCGAGAATGAGCTTGTATTTTTTAGCGGTATATTCCGCTTGCGACAAATTGCCGTCCAGTTGTAAATCAAGCAAGCGATCAAGTTTTGTTTCTATTTCTACAAGCTCATTTCTCGCTTTTTGGGCGAAAGAGCTTTCCGCTTGGACAATTTTCATTTTTTCGTTTTCGAAAAAATTGATTGAAGCGTTTGCCCAAGCGGAAGACAAAGAAACTTTTTTGATTTCCTCTTTTATTTGAGAAGTGATGATTTCTTCGCGGACATATTTTTGCTGGCAAGGATTTTTCCGTTTAGTACATCGCAAATAGTTATGACCTTTTTGCGTTTCGGTGGTAATGAAACAACCACATTCTCCGCAACGGAAAAATCCTCTAAAAATGTAAGGTTTCAATTTTGGCGATTTCGGTTTGCTCTTGTTCGCCATCACTTCTTGGCATAAATCAAAAAGTTTCTTTGTGATAATCGGTTCATGCTTTCCGTCATACAATTCTCCGTTATATTCAATCATGCCGTAATAGATTTTATTTTTGAGTATATATTGATAATTTGAGACGGAAAGCATTTTGCCTTTCTTGCCAACCAAGCCCAAGGAATTGATAATATTTCGGATTTGAGCGAGGGGATATTCGCCAGTTGAGTACATTTCAAAAGCCCGCTTGATATACTTTGCCTTTTCTTTGTCCACAGCGATACAGCGGGCATTTTTATCGTTCACATAGCCCAGTGGCGCCCAAGCGGGCCATATTCCATTTCGCAATTTCTGGCGAATACCCCTCTTTATATTTTCCGAAAGATTATCCACATAATATTTTGATTGCCCAAAAGCGATGGATAACATAAATTTTCCCTGTGGAGTCGGATCAAACCAAAAAGTAGGAAATTTTAGCGTGGTAATTTTTCCAGTATCTACCAAGTAAATTATTCGTCCGCCGTCTATAGAATTGCGAGCCAACCTGTCGGGGTGCCACGCTAAAATTCCCTCGGCTTCATTTTTCTCTATGCTCGCGATCATTTCGTTAAAAATCTCTCTGCCCGGTTCTTTGGCGGTTTTGCTTTCCACAAATTCACGGACGATATTTAGTCCTTCTTTTTTGGCATATTCCCGCAACTCAAACATTTGCGCCTCAATGGAAAGCACTTGTCGTTCTGGCTCGTCCGTGGATTTACGAGCATAGAGAAAAATCTTTTTGGTTTGTAAATTTATGTTGTCCATATTGCTTTTAGATTAGTTTTTGGGCAATCAAAGAAAAATACGCTCAACCTTTCGCTGAAAGCGAGAGAAAAAAGATTGGTTCTGAAAACTTCGTTTTCTCTGTGCTTTCGCACAGGAACTTCCGCATTGCCGACCGCACTTTGGTTTTGGATTTCAAAAATGCCTTCAAAATAGCGGAAAAATATCATGCCGAGGCGCTTTGTGCCGAGGCTGTTTCTTACGATTTCACAAAAAGTGAAAATTGGCGGAGAGACAGGGATTCGAACCCTGGAAGCCCTTGCGAACTTACCACCTTTCCAAGGTGGCGCACTCGACCACTATGCGATCTCTCCTATCTAAATGATTCGATATGTTATAATAATAGCAGTGTTTATCTGTTTTTGAAAGTGGTTTGTTATGAAAAAAATTGTTTTAATTGCTTGTTGCAGCAGAAAATTAAATATTCCTTCTCTTGCTCAAGATTTATATATCAGTCCATTGTTCAAATTTTCTCTTGCTTATGCCAAAAAACTTAAACCCGATCATATTTTTATTTTATCTGCTAAATATGGCTTAATTGCTTTAAATGACAAAATTTCTCCTTATAACGAGACTTTAAATGACAAAAAATCAAAGGAAATTGTAATCTGGGCCGATCAAGTTATTCAAAAGCTTCAGAGATTTAATTTATCAAATGACAAATATATTTTTTTAGCCGGTGAAAAATACCGGAAATACTTAATTCCACATCTCAAAAACTATGAGGTTCCATTAAAAGGTTTAGGTATCGGGAAACAATTACAATTTTTAAAGAGACAAAATGAAAAATAATTGTTTTAAACTTCACAAATGGGCAAATTCATTGTTGGTTTTTAAATTTCCTTTTGATGAAAAAATTATTCCATTAAATGGTTTGTATATTTTATTTGAAAAAGGTGAAATGGCTCATGGCGCAAACCGAATAGTCAGAATCGGAACTCATACCGGTGCGAATCAGTTGAGATCACGTTTGAAACAGCATTTTTTGGTAGAAAATAAAGATCGCAGCATTTTTCGCAAAAATATCGGCAGAGCGATTTTGAATAAAAATAATGACCCATATCTTAAACTGTGGGAACTTGATTTAACTTCAAAAGATGCAAAAGAAAAGTTTTCTACACTCTTAAATATTGATTATCAAAAGCAGATTGAAAAGCAGGTTTCAGATTATATTCAAGAAAATTTTAGTTTTGTTGTGTTTCAAGTTGAAAATAAAGAGGAAAGATTAAAAATTGAGTCAGGTTTAATCTCAGCTGTTTCTTTGTGCCCGGATTGCTCATCCTCTGATTACTGGCTTGGCAAATTTTCTCCTAAAGAAAAAATCAGACAAAGCGGTCTTTGGTTAGTTAATGAATTGTATAAACAACCGCTTGATGAGAAAATATTTAATAGATTTATTCGCTAGTAATTAAATTATAAATGGGCAAGGCCTCGTTCGAAGAACGAGGCCTATTCAGTTTGCTGATGTTGTCAGCTTTGGTAGGCGAAGTCGCAGTTGACTCCGAGGAGTTCCAGCGCTTCTAGGTTGGCTAAAGCGTGGCCGGTTCGTCGGAGAGCATCCATTGCTACTCCGAGAGTAGTTGCATCTTCGGGGTTTGGCGGGATTATTACCTCGTACCCTAGAAGGTTGACTGCGCGCTGGTAGGCTTTGTTATTGCCCCAACCGCCGGTGATGACTACTTGTTTGGGCTTGTTTTGCCCGAGCAATGTTGCCATGTTTGTGACAACTTTGTCGAAAGCAATGGCAGTACTCTGGATCAGTGTGGCAAGCGCCAAGGCAGCATTGCCGTTGCATATCCCGATCAGATCGATGGCCAGATCCTCGTTCGGCAGGTTGGGACATGAGGATACATCGATGATCTTATTGATATTCCTCATTTCCCTGCATGCTGCTTTGGCTGCTTGGTCAAATAGGATCTGTCCATTATCGACAAAGCCGCCTTGGGTACACACAGCCTTGTAATAAGGGGTGTGGGCCGAGTTGCAGACAGCTGCTCGAGATGGTCCAATCCCTTCAATGGCGATTCCGGCTCTGTACATCTCGGCAGATGCTGCTCCAAATTCAGGTATTCGCCAAGCAGGACCGGCCCATGTTCCGGTCCAGTTAACCAAATCTCCGAACACGAATCCGAAGTCGCGGCTCCTGACGGAATCATGTGTGATCGGTACGACGGTTGCGTCGTTGTCTGCCATCATTACGCTTGTTTCGATTGCTTGCCACGGCAATATCTTGCTGGCAAGCTTGCTGAACTGTGTGTAAATCTGCAGACCATGGTATGCGAGTAAACCATAGCTCTGTAATATGGTCTTATCGTGGCCCTGATGACCAGAAAGCCAGTAAGTTATCAGATCAGCTATCGGTATGATAGCAACTACCTTGTCAAGCTCGTCGCCGTAGAACTTTCTGTAGGCATGAAGCTGACAGTACATCTGGTATGAGGCTACGGCAGCGCCGCCGCTCATTTCGAAGACATGTTCAGCTGTTGTGTTGGTTAGAGCTTGATACAGATACTCCTTGCCTATGCATCTGTAATGGAAGGGGTTCAGAAGCCAATCGACATTGTCCATAGTAGGCTTGTCAATGGCCAAAGCTGCGTCAGCTCCCCAAGTCCCGCCGGCAATGACATCGCCTGCCCTAGCCTCACTTCGAATGCTTACCATCAGTTGGCGCAGCCATTCAAGAGGCCAGAAGATGTTGCCATTGCTATCAGGGATCCATGGAATAGGCAGATTCTGGGTTGTTGCCACTCCTGATCTGTAGCGGGTGATGGTTATGCCGGTTGAAGCACCGGCAACAATCACTGTAAGGCTGTTCGGTAGTTTTTTCATGATTTCCTCCCATATCTGATAATCAGTAGACATGCAAACCTTATCGCTATTTAATCAAGCATAAGCTAAAGTGTCAAATATAAATGTGTATTAGATATGATATTTGTGCTATAAAGATTATGAGTCAAAAAGTCAGCAAAGCTCCTTATCGGTGCTCGCTGTAGAGGTGAGTCTGTAAAATCAAAAGTTATTAGTTTTAAGTTGTGGTTTTGAATTTTAAGATTTAAGTTTTAAGCTAAATTCTATGAACGAAATTGATGAGATAAAAAACCGAATAGATATTGTGGATTTAACCAGTAAATATCTAACCCTTAAAAAAGCAGGTGCTAATTTTAAAGCTGTTTGTCCTTTTCATAATGAAAAAACTCCATCTTTGATGATTAGTCCGGAAAAGCAGATTTTTAAGTGCTTTGGTTGCTTTTCTAAGGGAACAGAAGTTGTTCTTAAAAACAAATTAAAACTTATTGAGGAAATTGAAAAAGGAGATGTTGTATTAACGGATAAAGGAAATTATAAGTCAGTTCTGATGGCTTTTAAAAGAGAATACAAAGGTGTGATAGTTGAGTTAAAAACTAGACAAAATAATGAAATAACTCGGTTAACACCTGATCATAATGTTCTAGCTATTAAAACCCATAATTGTAAAAATAAGTCTCGTTTAACAAGACTATGCCAACAAAGATGTAGATTATCATGTTCTGCAAAATTTTTTAATTCTTATAAAATTGAAAAAACTCCGATTAGTGCATTGAAGGTAAATGATTATTTGTTATTTCCAATCGATTTAAGAACAAAAGATAAAAAAACAGTCAGATTATATGATCGTAGTAAATATTTAGCTAATAAATTAAAAAATAAACATAGTGGTTTTGCAGCATATAATATTCCAGAACTTGTTCCTATTGATGATGATTTACTAAAATTTTTAGGTTATTGGATTGCCGAAGGCAGTACTTATCCTAGGGGCATACGGTTTAGTTTAGGTAGTCATGAATCCGATTTTGCAAAAGAAATATGCAAACTCGTACAAAATATCTTTGGTTTGAAAGCTAGCATTCATAATCGGAATAATGGTAAAACTGGTATTGAGATATCTGTGAGTAATATTTTATTAGAAAAAATTATCGTTAAATTATGTGGAAAAGGTGCTGAAAATAAAAAAATTCCAGATTTTTGTATGAATTTACCCGTTGAAAAACAAAATGTATTAATCGAAGCTATTTTAAAAGGTGATGGAACTATTATAAAAGCTGGAAGGAAAAATCTTCCAGGCAGAAAAAGCATAACAACAATTTCCAGTCTTTTAATTTTTCAGATAAAAAATATTTTATTAAGAAAATCTATTATACCTGCAATATTTTTTAAAGGTTTATATAAGGATAAAAAAAATGTTATCCATCGCAAAAGTTGGAAAATATCTTGGATGCCAAATAAAATAAATAATTATTCAGATATATTATCTTTTGATGACAAAAAATATTGGGCATTGCCTATTCGTGAAATAAAGTACAAATCTTTCAATGGTAATGTTTACAATCTAATGGTTAAAGATGATCATACATACGTAGTTAAAAATTTCTCTGTTGGAAACTGCGGTGCAGGAGGGAGTATCTTTGATTTTTTGATGCAAATGGAAAATCTGGATTTCAAAGAAGCTTTGCAGATACTGGCTGAACAGGCAGGTGTAGATTTAAAATCTCATCCAAGCGCTGATTACAGTTCCCCGCGCGGTAGCAAAGACCGTCTGTACGCCCTCAACCGCTTTGTGGCGAGTTTTTTTCACAAAGTCTTAATTTCACACCCAAGTGGTGAAAATGCGCTTAAATACTTAGCCAAACGCGAAATAAGCCAAACTATGATAAATGACTACCAAATAGGCTATGCTCCAAGGCAAAAGATACTGGGGGATTATCTTAAAAAATACGGTTACTCGGATCAGGAAATTAAAATGGCTGGCAGCCCAACTATGTTTTACAACCGGATTATGTTTCCAATTGTTGATTCAATCGGCAACATCATTGCATTTACAGGTAGAGTTATTGATCAAGGAGAACCAAAATATCTCAATACTCCGGAAACAAAGATATTTAATAAAAGTAAAGTTTTATATGGTTTAAACTGGGCTCGCCAAGCCATAAAAGAGCGCGACTCGGTTATTTTAGTTGAGGGTCAAACAGATGTAATTTTTTGCCAAGCAAATGGTTTTATAAATACAATTGCTTCTTCCGGAACAGCTTTAACGGAAGAGCATTTGAAAATATTATCTCGATTGACCCCAAATATTTTACTGGCTTATGATCAAGATATGGCTGGTCAAAAGGCAACTAAAAGAGCTTTTGAAATGGCAATCGAACTTGATTTAAATGTAAAAATAATCGAAATGCCTGAAGGACAAGATCCGGCTGATATGATTAAAAATAAGCCGGAAGAGTGGAAAAAGGCAGTTAGCGGTGCTCAAAGAGTGATTGATTATTATTTAAATCGGGCGCTTAAAAGTAATTCTAAACCATATAATGTTGAATCTAAAAAGAAAATTGCCGGTGAGATTTTGCCGCTTGTTAAAATTGTTGTTGATCCAATAGAACAGTCTCACTATGTTCAGCTTTTGTCTCAAGAGCTTGGTACTTCTCAATCGGTTATACTTGAAGCAATCGGTAAGCTAAAAAAAGGACCTGAAGAACAGTCAAAGAAAAAGGAGCCTGAAGTAAAAGAGGCCAAAAAATTAACTTCTTCAGAGAATCTTCTAGGTATTTTGATTGTTCATGCTGATCTTTTTAAGAAATATGCCAATGCTTTAGATGAAAAAATGTTTGATACTGAAGATTCATTAAATATTTACAATGTTTTAAAGAAAGCGTATACTAAAATTGAAGTCAATCGAGATTTCAATGTTTTTGAATATTTAAAAAAAGAACTGCCGGAAGAATTGGTTAACAGAATAAATTTAATCATATTTTCTCTTGAAGAAATAGGCAGCAATGATCCGCAAATAGCTGAAGCGGAGCTCGAAGGACTTATTTTAAGGTTTAAATTAGATAAAAATAGTAAATTAAAGGGTGATTATGCCCGCCAGATTGCCGAGGCAATTAAGTCTGGTAACAGAGAACTCGCACAAAAATTGAACAAGGAGCTAGATAATGCCATCAAAAAAAATTAATCTTGTTGAGGAAAAGGTTGATCTTATTCCCGAACTCGTGGAATTATACGATAAGGGTAAAAGACACAACTTCGTTACTTATCAAGAAATTATTCAGGCTTTGCCTAAAATTGAAAAACGCATTGCTGATGTGGATGAGTTTTTTTTCGCTTTGCAGGAGGCGGGAATCGAAGTAAGAGAAGCAAAGAGGTTGCTTGAGATTGAATCAGACGAAACGATTGAAGCGCGAAAAAAGGATGATATGTCAGAAATTGCCGATGATTCAGTCAGGATGTATCTTCGAGAAATTGGAAAAATTCCACTTCTAAAATCAAAAGATGAGGTTTCTTTAGCTAAAAGAATCGGAGCAGGTGATCAATCGGCAAAACGAATTTTAGCTGAAGCTAATCTTCGTTTAGTTGTTTCGATTGCCAAACTTTATATTGGTCGCGGACTTTCTCTTCTTGATTTGATTCAAGAAGGAAATCTTGGACTTATGAGAGCGGTTGAGAAATTTGATTATACTCGAGGATTTAAATTTTCCACCTATGCAACTTGGTGGATCAGACAAGCCATTACCAGAGCTATTGCCGATCAGGCCAGAACAATTAGAATTCCTGTTCATATGATTGAAACAATCAATAAATTGATTCGCGTTCAAAGGCAGTTGGTTCAGGAACTTGGGAGGGAACCGACACCCGAGGAAATTGCCGATCAGATGGATATTCCGGTTGATAAAGTTGAACATATTTTGAAGATTTCACAGGATACAGTTTCACTTGAAACCCCGGTTGGCGAAGAAGAAGATTCACACCTTGGCGATTTCATTGAGGATAAAGAAAGTATGTCTCCTGAAGAAAATGCTATTTACGAGCTCCTTAAGGGTCATGTAACCGAATTTATGACATTCTTGACACCAAGAGAACAAAAGATTTTGAAAATGAGATTTGGACTTGAAGGTGAAAGATCCCATACTCTTGAAGAAGTAGGTAAGGAATTCGGAGTAACTCGTGAAAGAATTTGCCAAATCGAAGCCAAGGCTCTACAGAAACTGAAACAGCATGAAAAAAGTACGAATTTGAAGGATTATTTAAAATAAAATAAAATCAAAAATCTAGCTTGAATAAAGCTAGATTTTTGTATTTAAAAGTGTAGACCTCCAGTAAAAGGAATTCCTATTAAATACTTTGCAATGGCAACCGGTATTAATTTTGAAACAATTGATTGAAAAAGAGATGGTTCTCTGCGTCTTGACTCTTGGTGATCTTGATTTCCAGCGCCCATTCGCGGATCCATGTTTTGATAACCGGTAGGATTTGTGTTGTTGTAATTTGGGCTTTGTATTTGCTGATTATCCGTTGGCATTCCATTTAATGAGGATTGTTGGTATGGATAATTTGGTTGTCCTGAACTGCCAAAATTTATTGTTTGTGATTGATATTGAGTAACATTATCGGCAAAAGCGACTTTTAAACCAGAAAAAACGCATAGTGTAATAATAATTAAACAGGTTAAAATAATTTGTTTTTTCATATTCTCACCCCCTTTTAAGTTAAAATATCATTTTTCAAATTTTAAACTATATGAAAATCGACTATTATGGGTTAGAAATTTATTTATAAAGCGAAAAGCTCTGAATCTAACTTGCGTTTTCATCAGAGCTCAAGTTCTGTCTCGGTTACTCCGCCGGAGACGAGGCAAGGAGCAAATCTTGTCCCTTTCTTTTCACATATTTGATGAGTCATTTCTATGACTCTTGCCAAGAATTCTGTCTTGGCGATTTCTACTCGAGTTAAGTAGCTGTCTCCAATTGTCGGGTGCAGCATTTGTCCTTGGGTCTCTTCGTGAAGGTTGGTCCACAAGACAAAGAAATCATGTCCCCTGCCCTTATCAACCATTTTGCCTTCAAATAACCTCTGAAGGACATGATTGTTCAGGTTGCCACCTTCGAATCGCACAGTAATCTGAACCGAAAATGGCACAATAGTATTCTCGACAACGGTGCCTTCTTTAGTGAATTCGAGTTTTGGCAGGAAGCAAAAACTCGTAATTCGAAATAGCATCTTGTTTCACCTCCTATGCGGAGTAAATATCGCATACTTTTAGTCATTATTCAAGCCAAAAGAAAAAAGACCATCTTCTGATGATATTTTTTCGGACTCTTCTATCGATTCGTCGTAATTTGCAACGACTCATCAGGAGTTTTTTCAACTCATCGATTGGGTGGTGGTAATATTTACCCACCACCCAGAGATTTATCGAGTATACCTCGGGAGGCTGTGAACCGGATCAGCCGACTATTTTGAAACGGTTGATGATATCAACTCTGGATGGAGAACCATCAGACGGAATCACCTTAACAGCTAGGGCGACCCGGTTCTCCTCGTTGAGTATGTTCCAGAATGCCAATGCGATAATGTGGGGATTGCGGTGACCGATTGGCAGGATTCGTGGCTCGTCTCGGAATGATGGCAGAGGATTGCCATCGTCTTCATATGTGGAAATGAAGTAGCCAAATCCGTATGGTATATCATCATAGGTGTAGCTAAGGATGTCGCATTCGTCGCCAGCGACCGACTTCCTTAGCATAACCAGTTGGAAACGATGTGCCTCATCGGTGTTTATCACGCCCGAGATACGCGGCGTGAAGTTCGGATGGTCTGGTTCATACTTCCAGTTGCCGCTTTGCAGCTCGGACATCCCATTCTGGAGAATGGCATCCGTTTGTGCGCCATTGCTGACGACAAACCTGTTCGGCTGCTCCACCATAGCATTGTAGATCAGCAGACTTGGATCTCCTGTGAATGTGCTTGGATCAGCAACACGAGTTTTCACCCATCCTTGTGTGTTTGGCACCTTCTCAAACACCCGATTGCGACTACTTTCGCTTCGACCCATGATCCAGTAGATCTGGACAGGGTCTCTGTTCATTGTGCGACCGAGAATGATGCCTCGGCCTGGATATGAGTTCTCCGACAGGAAGTCGAGATTCATTGCAGCCCGTTCTTCAAGGTTCATTGGTTTTCACCCTCCAGTCAAATTAAGAGGTTGATTTATCCTCTTGTCGTAGTTGAATATTCCATAAAAATAAAAAATTGTCAATTCAAATACACAAAAAAAGATCATCGATTGATGAACTGTTTTTTTTAATTATTTTAACTGATTGGTTTTTCAACAAATCTATAATAAATTAAAGGATTATGATATGGTTAATTTAATAATAATTAAGGAGGAAAATGAACTACCATTTATTGAATACGACAGGACCTACTTTTACGGGCGCAAGCGGAGTTGTGCTCGCTCTGTTGGTTATTTGGTCTCTTATATGGAAGGGATTGGCTTTGTGGAGAGCTGGTAGAAGGGGTGAAACCGCTTGGTTTGTAGCGTTGCTTGTATTAAATACATTGGGTATTTTAGAGATTATCTACTACTTCCTGATTGCAAAGACTGATAAGAAGTAATAGAATTACTTTGAAATAAAACAAAAAATCATCTCCAAAGAGATGAGTTTTTGTTTTGGCTAGCTAAGTGGAATGATTTTAGAATAACAAAATGGTCAGGGCCCCGATGCAATCGGGGCCCTAGTTGTGTGCTAGCCATGAGGAGGCTCAAGTTCTGAATCATGCATCATGATGGCACTAGAGCTTTGTATTGCCACTTTCTGCATGAACTTTATCATGATCTGGTACCAGATCCAGCGCCGAACGATCGGGCTGTTTTCGATCTCACTGGCATCAATCGCGGATTCAATTGCATCGTGGATTGCTTGCATCGCCTCTGCTGGAGCCCTACCAGAGATTGTTTTCTCTGTATTCTTGTCGCCAGATTTGCGTGAAGTTGCATGTTCGAAAACAAGGGCAGCCAGATATATGGTCAGGCTGTTGATCTTTTCGTTCTCATCGCCTGAAGCATACATAATGATGCGATCAGCATCAGTAACTGCCTTCTCGATCACTTGTTGTCGCCGATGTTCTATTCTCATTATCTCATCTGGATCCATTATTGCTTTGCCCCTTTCTTGTCAGCTCGAGCCTATTGACAAATATACCGGAAGAGTCCTTATTGTCCACTTTTTAGCTCTTTATTCTCTCCCTATCTCAAGTGTGCTAGCTGATTAGCTATTGCTCTGAATATAGTCTAAAAATACCTTTTTGGCAATCCCTAGATGATATTTTATTAAATAAAGAAAAAGGAGAAAAGGGGACAGAAAAGAGAAAAGAGGATGCATCACTTTTTAAGGAGGGGTTTTACCATAAGATCTATAACAAAACAAAAGAAAAAGGCAGATTAAAATAATCTGCGTTTTTCTTTGGCTCCGGGGATAGGATTCGAACCTACAACATTCTCGTTACACTTAACCCACTATTTTCATAATGGCGTGGACTATATCATCACCATGTTCCTAGATCCTGAATCAAGTTCAGGATGACAGGAGATTAGGTGCTTCGGTATCTAGTCTCTACGGCGCTCCCCATAAGGGGTTCCCACGGTATTAGCATATCTTAACGACTTAGCTTTCACCGTTATCCCAAAGTTATCACTTTGATGTTTTCATCAAAGGCTGCCAACGAAGACAGCGAGACGCTCTACCATTGAGCTACCCCGGAATGTGTGGAAATAAATTTTTAATAAATTTCCTCCCTGAACATGTTTTGAAATATTTTTCTCTTTTTCTTGCTTCTTCAAGTGTTTCAGTTTCTTCGTAGTAAAATAATATCCAGGGACGATATTTATTAGTAAAAGTGCTTTTTCCGGAATTATGTTCGCTAATTCTACGCTCTAAATCATTAGTACTTCCTACATATGTTTTGGAAGATTTAAGGCTTTTTAATACATATACATAAGCCATATTTATTGATTAACTTGAGCTACCCGCCTCGACTCGTTGTCGTTCGTCGACGCGAGGCGGGCCCCGGAATGATATTTACTCAATTATTTTAACATTATTTTTTTTTGACTTCAATAGCTACTGCTAAAGAGGTGCCATAATTACCGAAAAGGAGAGCACGGATGCTCTCCCTTGGATATTTAGTGGCGATTGGCGCCACCTCCTCCGCCGCCTCCTCTGCGGAAGAACGGTCGGAGCAGCATAGAGATTGGTATTGCGAGGATAACGATTGAAATTGCCGTTTTCTGCAACACCGAGCTAAACAGAATGGCAGCTATGACTACTACACCGAACACTGCTGCTCCTACTCGGGGCTGGCGAAAATGATTTGCCATACCCCGCAAGAAGTCGATCGCGAATCCTCCTATTGCTAGGAAGAACGCGATGAATACTGCTGTATTTTCAAGGCCGAGGCCTAGAACCAACAGCAGTATAAATGTGATCAGCGTGGAAACGCCGGTGGCGATCCACGCCCATCTGGTTGCTCTGTATTGTCGCAGGATTACTCCTGCAGCAAATAGAACAATGGCTGTGATTTCTAGGACGACCATTATTTATGTACTCCTTGTGGGAATTTGTCTCGCAATCGTTTGTACTCATGCGATGACATTAAAATATAGCATAGTTAGGTTGTAATGTCAAGGTTATTTGACAAATAATTTTAATAAATTGAATCGAATATATTGACACTTTCTTTTGAATATGATAAAATTTTTAATTGCGTACCAAATATGGAAGGCAAGAAAGGAAGCTTGTAGTTGATCAAAATACCGCCTCCTCCAGTAAAACTAGTGGTTGATGAAGATAGTGGAATTGTCAGGTTCAAGGGTGAATTTGACGCTTGCCATGCTGGCTTTATCAATATGTCGTCTGCCATCACTTTGTTCAAAACACCTGATATCGTGATGGATCTGACTGAAACAACCTTCTTTGACGCTGGGTGTCTTGCTCAGCTCAACCGTTGGATCAACAAGCTGATGAGGTCGGGACGGGAGGTTGTGGTTTTTATAACTGTTTCCAGTGTGACAGACCGAATCTTCAGTTTGTTTGAGTCGTGGCTGCCGTACCATATTCAGCGGTGCGCGATCTGAAACCGGTCCCCTCACAATGCCGTGAGGGGACAAATCAAAAAAACCCAAACAAATTGTTGGGCCTGTCGACAAATATCATTTTGGCTGCAAACTGACACTTTCGGCTAAAAAAATTTCAAAAGTTTTTCTGCTTATCATTTGATAAACATCAAAACTTTTAGAATTTTTCGCTTCGAAATTGTCAATTTTCATCTCAAAAGCGTATTTGTCAACAACCCCTTGTTTGGATTTTTTTGTTTAGATCAGTATTAATTTTTACATCGACATGGCGATCGCAATAATTATCACGCTAATAACAATTAGCCCGCCTGCGATTATAAAACCGATTAAGCTTAATGAGGTAGATCCGCCAGTTGAATCTGCTGCTGAAAACTGAAAACTACCCATACTTGTGATCAATGTTAGAACTCCAATTGCCAGCATGGCTTTGGCGATATTATATAATTTCTGTTTCATGTTCCTCCTATATCTACATAATTTTCTATTATTAGATTTATTATACAACTGATAATAAAATTACAAAATTATTTGGAAAATAAAAGATTGCCACGGTCACAGAGACCTCGCAATGACAGATCTGAATGATTGGTTGTTCATTCGAAGAATAGTTAATTATTTGTTACAATAAATTTATGACAGGAAAAACCCACCAAATTATTGGTATAACGGCCAGTTTAAGTTGGTTCTTAATGAGTAATAAACCGGAATATCAGCCGGCAACTTTTGCTTTTGTGGCAGCAGCCAGTTGTTTTGGCGCGCTTTTGCCTGATATTGATCAGCCGGCAGCCAAAATTTGGCATGTACTTCCTTTTGGAGATACGGTTAGTGAGGTTTTTGAAGGCGTACTAGATCATCGCAATATTACACATTCGATTTTTGGTTTGCTTCTTTTTGGATTTGGATTTTTTGAATTAGTTGTCCATTTTCCAAGCTATTGGGGCATAAATTCAAGCATTGTATTAATAGCTTTTATGATTTCGTATTTTTCACATATTTTAGCCGATATGTTTACTGTTGAAGGATTGCCTTTGCTGTTTCCGATAAAAATTATGTTTGGTATTCCACCAAAGCCGTTTGATGGTTTGCGAATTTTAACTGGGAAATGGTTTGAGAATCTGGTTATTTTCCCATTTTTTAATCTTATTTTTATAATTTTAGTTATAGCTAAATGGAGCGTGATTAAATTAATAATATTTAAATAGGAGAAATATGAAAAAAGAGGAATTTTCTGCTGAAGAAGCAAAAATTATAGGAGAAAAATTGGGAATTGATTGGAGTAAGTTTGATATAGAACAGTTTAGAATGGGAGTAAATGTTGAACTTGAGCATGGAACTATAAGTTCTGAAACAAATATTACTAATGATGACCCATTGATGACAGGTAAAATTGCCCTTGCTCATTTAAATGAAATTGCTGATTATTATACTCGTCTCGAGAAAATGGAAAAAGAAGCTGAAGGAAAAATGTAGAATGCAGAAGCCGGCGATTCATCGCCGGCTTTCGGTCTCTTGTTGCTAGAGATAGTGTTTCGGGAGTGTTTTCATAAACTCCCAAAGAATCTTCAAATCATCCTCCGGTACGGTCTGAATCCTCTCGGCGTCGCCGATGAGATATATACTGTAATCATCGGTCGGATAAGCCAAGAAGATGGAGTAGCCCGTCAAAAGCAGGGCATGGTCCAGCTGATCCGGCATTACCTTCTGACAACTGGTGACCGGCCCGATCAGCTGCCATGCGCCATACTTCTCTATCCGAACTCGTCCGCTGATGCTATCAACGGTTTCGAAGGAGGCTATTGCCGACATGGCTATAGGCCCCATCGGTGTTTCCGCTCGCAGAACAACAAACTCGACTGTTGGTGCTGATCCTTGGTACTTCCTTGCCAAGATAGCAGCAACAACACCTTCGTTTAACAAACACGCTCTCTTCATAGGTGTCTTTGGCACTCCTTGTGGTGATATAGTGAAGTTTATTATAAAAACGATAGAGTGTCAATAATTAGTAAGTTATTTTATTTATTTAGTTCTTTGGCCATTTTTTCTTCAAGCATGCGGTAAGATCCCTCAAGATCAAAAAGTCCGTATTTCTCCCACATTTTCTCTTCGGAAAAATATTTATTGTCGTAAATTTGATAAAGTTTGCGGTATTTATCAGGTGTAATATTAAACATCAGCGAATTTGCTCCACAAGAAAGGGCTTTTTTTCGGCCATTTTTATCAAGAGTTTCGATTGCAGTTGTAACTGGGATTCTAGTCCCGGAATTTAAGAGTCTATAAATCGCGATCATTTTAAGAGTTAGCTCAACTGAACCTTTTTCGAAACTTGCTAAAGGTGTATTTTTGGCAGGTATAAATGGTCCGAGCGTGATCATATTTGCCCATCTTCTGGTTTCAATTATGTCATCGGCTAAATCATCAATTGTTTGATTAGGAAGTCCGACTATTGAACCTGTTGCGATATAATATCCGAGTTTTTTAAAAAATTTTAAATGAGCAAGTCTTTTCTCGAGTGTTTTTCCATGAGGATGCATATTTTTAAAAAGTTTAGGATTAGATGTTTCAAACCTGAAAAGTACGCCATTTGCCCCGGCTTTTTTTAAATCCTTATAAGTTTTAAGATCTCTTTCGCCGATGCTTAAAATAAGAAATAATTTTGATTCAGACTTAATTTTTTTAACTATATCAATTAACATTTCTGTTGCGTAATAATGATCCTCTCCTGATTGAAGTACTAAAATTTTGTAGCCTTTTTTGTAGGCAAGTTTTGCTCCCTCAATAATTTCAACAGGTTTAAGTCTAAATCTTTGAAGCTCTTTATTTTGACACCTAATTCCACAGTAATGGCAGTCGTTTGAGCAATAATTGGAAAATTCTATAATTCCATGAATGCAGATAAAATCTTTTAAATGGGCTTTTCGGGCAACATCTGCTTCTGCAAATAGTGTTTCGAGCTCATCTCCCTTTGTATTTAAGAGATATATGATTTCAGATTTAGTAATTTTATGGTTTAATCGTATTTTTTCAATTATTTTTGTAAATTTTTTTGATAAATTTTGATTAGATATTTTTGGCCGCGATTCTAAAAGTGTCAGTATTTCCTTGGCATCTTTTGTCGAGATAATTTTTATAGCAAAATCAGATATATATAATATCCAATCGTCTTTTTTTGCTTCCGGAATTGCCGAAATATTAATGGTAATTTTTGTATTATCTTTTTCTATTTCAGCTGTTGTCCCGGAAGTTTTTAATATTTTTGCAGGGATTGTTAAACACATACAGAATTTAGTTTATAGTTTATAGCTTAAAATTTAAAATTGTGGAGTATGAATTATTATTATTTTTTACTTGACATAGGGTTCTTCTAGGTTATCATATAGTAAATTGAGTAAGATATGAAATTTAAGGAGAAAAATGTCTCAAGGCGGTACAAAAAATATATTATTTTTAATAATTGTCGGAGCAGTCGCTTTTTTTGGCTATAATATTTTGATGCATCCTGAAAAAGCGAGTGATAGCTATATTGCGGTTAATTCTAATGAAAGTATTTCCAAAACGGATAGCTTGGATTTAAAGTCAAATGTAAATTCATCGGAAAATAAAAATGGAAATACATTAACTGTTGAAATAAAAACCGAGAAATATGCAGCTCAAGATGGTTCGTGGAGTGTAAATTATGATCAGAGTTTGAAGGTTTCCGAATTAAATAATCAGGTGGAATTTAAAAGTGATAAAATTAAAATTGTAGTTAATACGGGAGACCAAAAAATTGATAAGTTTAATGGCTATACAGAAGTATTGTCTGAACCTGTAACAGTTAGCGACCTGAAAATAGATAAAAAAACATACGATTCACGCGATCATGTTGCAGGTTATCCAACAGAGAGAATTTTGGTAGTAAATTTGCCAAATCAGCAGCTGGTTGCTTATTATGCTTTTGGTGATGAGGCTAATTCAAAGTCAATGAATTCAATTTTTGATAGTTTTATTAAAGATTTTAGGGTTAAATAAATTTGTTTTGAGGACAGGAGATAAACCTGTCAATATTTTTTATAAATCAATTATAAAATGGACAGGGGGACTCATTTCGACCTGCCTCGCCGGCAAGGCGGGGGTCGTCCCCCTGTCCCTTTTAAACCCAACCCCCTACACGATTTTTCAAAGAGCATAAAAAACACTCTTCTTTCTAAAAGGAATCCTCGCGACAAGCTGCGAAACCTTTTGAAGTAAAGAGTGTTTTTTATTTCCTTGAAAAAATTACAAATGATTTTTAAGAAAAGATATAATTTCTTCTTTTGAAGGTTTAATTTTGTTTTCTGATGTTTGATTGATGATAAAGTCTTTTTCAAGCGCCAGTAATTCGCCTACTTTTTTGCTTGGTTCAAGATTAAATAAAGTCATTATCTCCTGTCCGTCAATTGGCAGTTTTTCATCTATTTTTTGATGGCGAAAAAATTGGCATGTATTAAAGATGTTTTCTTTGTCGTTTGAAAAGTTTTCAAATGCCTCTTTTTGTTGCGGTCCAAGCGATGATTTTATATCTACTTCGGAAAGACGCAAAAGTTGATTGCCAAGAATGTTATTTTCACAAAAATAGTGATAAATTTTTGTTGCTTTCATTTGGCCTTTAGCTGAAAGTAAAAGCATGTGATTTTTGATTAAAAAAGAAACATTTTCCCTTATTTTTTTTGCCATATGAAATTTATGAGATATTTTTTCAAATTCAATTACTCCGATTTTATGATGATCTGGAAAATGAGACCTTTGATTTTCATCTATCTGGTGAGTATTAAATTTACCAAGGTCATGAAAAATTACCGCCAGTCTAATTATTAAATCATCTTCCGGATTCATTTCTTTGAGTCCTAGCAAAATATGATTCAATACATTTCCTTCTTCATGAAAGCCGCCTTTTTGTTCGATATTTTCAAGCTGTGCAATTTCAGGAAACATATTTTTTAAAATATCCAGGTCTTTGTAGAGAAGCAGAGTTTGCGCCGGATTTGCCATGATTGATTTAAAAAATTCTTCGCTAATTGTTTCATAAGGAAGGGCGCGTCGTCCTTTCTCAATTAGATCGTGAAGTTTTGGTGCAATTTTTTTAATTGCAGCTTGTGTTTCCGGCTCAATTTCAAATTCATTATTTTCCGTGCTTAGTTCCGTGGAAAATCTGACAGCTCGAAGAATTCTTGAATAATCTTCATTTAGTCTCTCGTCTGGATTGCCAACTGTTTTAATTGTTCTTGATTTTAAGTCGGTTTGTCCATCAAATGGATCAATGATTTTATTGTCAAAAATATCATAGGCAATGGCATTTATTGTAAAATCTCTTCTTGAAAGATCTTCTTCTATGGGTAAATATGGATCAGAAATTACTTCGAAACTTTTTCGACTTCCTGATGTTAGCGAGGTTTCTTTGCGAGGCAGGGCAATATCAAGGCAAATTTTTGTATATTTTGCCCGTTCGACTTTGCTCAGGGCAAATTCCTTTCTGAAATTTGGTATAAATTTCAGGACAGGAAAATGATTTTCTATGGTTTTAACTTTTCCATATTCTTCAAGAGCATTTTTAAGTTCATCAATTGGAATTTGAGAAATTACTAAATCATAATCTTTTATAGGGCGATCAAGCAGGTAATTTCTGACTGATCCTCCAACCAAATAAATTTTAATTTGAGGAAGTTTTTCTTTGAGTGAATTTAAAAAAGGGAGATCGGTTAGGATGTTTTTCATGGTTTTAGTATAGAGGATTTTTATTTTTATTTATATGGATGTTTTTTATTTTTGTTTACCCTTTTTATACCCTTTTGTATCACTTTAATTTTATTTTTATAAATCAATTTCTGTAAGGGGCTAGGGGCTTCGAGTCTTGACCAGCCTCGCCGAGTCTAGGCGGGAGCGCGCCCCTTTGCCCCTTACAAACCCCCACCCCCGCACGCTTTTCAAGGAACATTCAAATCATTTTCTTCCTAAAAGACACTCTGATGTCCTGACCTGTTTCACGGTCAGTCACAGTTTCTTTTGGAGTGAAAATGATTTTTCATTTCCTTGAAAAAAGAAGAAAGTAATTTTTTATTTTCTGAAAAAGATTATGAGAAGAGTGTTTTTTACTTCCTTGAAAAAACAGAATATTGGAAAGGCAAACCCCGACGTTGCCGTCGGGGTTGAGTCTGTCTGGTGAGCTAGGTTGTGCTGCCGCGCCAGCAGGGGGATTCGATGTGGCTTTTGAGCCAGCTTGCTGCGTTGTCAGGATCGAGCTTACGAAGTTCTTTGACCAGCTTTCGAGCTTCACTGACCAGGTGGTCTCCTGCGGCTGTGAACAGCGCCGGGGGAATCATGTCGATGATCTCCAGTTGCGCTTGGATGATTCCGATGCGGTTCTGCCTTTCGACTTCTGCTTCAACTTCCTCCGGTTCCTTGCCGAGGAAGTACTTTCGAACCATCTTCCAGATCATCCACGCGCCGAGCTTGGTAATGATTCCTTCTGCTATGGCGTTGAGTGCTCGAATTCTGATTTCTGGCATCTGAACGGCGTAAGCATTGACTAATCCAACATCCATAACGCCTACGCTCTCTCTAAGAGCTTGATTCGTTGTTCCATCCATGCCTGAAATAAGAGAGCGGGCAGCTATAATCGCTTCAAGTGTATTGAATCCATGATGACATTTGCGTTTTAGGCTTTCTCGGATCAGAGCAATAGCAGCTTGCAGATACTGCTCAATTGTTGATCTGGTTTCTGAATTGCCAGGTGGATAAGCAGCCAAACTTGCTTGAAGCTCGAGGATGAATTTTTCTGCATCTCTCGAGAAGCCCTTTTCGATCATGCATTGAGCCAGTTCATAGTATTCAGTTTCCGTCAAACGAGTATGTTTGATTTCAACTGAACGGAGACTGTTGACTAGTTCGCGAGGTTCTGGTTGTTTGTGACTCGCCAATATGCCGATGATGATTCCTTGCGGTACTGTTACTGTGGCTCTCATTTTTGTGGAATCTCCTCTGCCTAACTGTAAGGCTGGAATTGGGGACACTGTTATCCCCTGTTTCTTGAAGCACTATTACCTCTTGAAACTGCAATAAATATATCATTTTTGCCTGAAAAGTCAACGATTTGGCGAATGATTGATGAGGAAGTATAATATAAATGACAAATTTCTAATTTCTAATTTTTAATTAAATCAAAATGTCCAATCCGAAAATTTGTTATTTAAGCATTGGTTATTAGTTAGAAATTAGGAATTAGTAATTAGAAATTTTAGCCTGTGAGGGGATTTGTTTAAGAAAATTTTTAAGAAAAAAATTCATTTGAGCTTGGCAAGAGAAGGATTTAAAAAAACCTCCGGTATTTTTAAATTTGAGCCGAATCTTAAAGATCCTATTGCTTTGAAAAGAGGATTTAAATGGTCAGATCATAAAAATGAAATATCATATTTTGCCGGTGGATCTCTTAATATGGCCTATAATGCGGTAGATCGACACGCAGAAAGTTGGAGAAAAAATAAAATTGCTCTTTATTGGGAAAATGATGCGGGTGATAAAAAAGAATTTAGTTTTTCTGAAATAAAAGATTTATCAAATAAAGTTGCTAATGTTTTAAAAAAATATAAGGTGAAACGAGGTGATCGGGTATTTATTTTTCTGCCTCGTATTCCCGAACTTTATTTCTCGTTTATTGGAATTTTAAAAACCGGTGCGGTCGGTTCAATCATTTTTCAAGCCTTTGGCGAAGACGGACTTTATGATCGTCTTTCTGATTCAGGGGCAACAATTTTGATTACCGATCAAAGTCTGATTGAAAGAGTAAGACCAATCAAAGAGAAGCTGCCGAAGTTAAATACTATTCTTGTTACAGGAGGTTCGCCAAAAGGTAAAAATGAATTTGATTTTGACAAAGAAGTAAAAGAAGCATCAGTAGAATTTGAAATAGTTAAAACTGATCCGGATGATTATGCGTTTATGCTTTATACCTCGGGTACAACCGGAAAACCGGTTGGTGTGGTTCATGCTCACAGGGCAATTCTTGAGCAGCATTTAACTGCAAAATGGGCGCTTGATCTTCAGGAGGAAGATGTTTATTGGTGTACAGCTGATCCGGGTTGGATTACGGGAATTGTTTATGGAATATTGGCTAATTGGTCTAATGGGATTACAACAGTGTGTTTTGACGGTCGTTTTTCAGCTGAAAAATGGTATGAGATTTTAGAGAAATATCGAGTAACTGTTTTTTATACTGCCCCAACAGCAATTAGAATGTTGATGAAGGCAGGAGATGAGATTATTAAAAAGTATAATTTATCAAACATAAGGCATCTTGCCAGTGTTGGTGAAGCCTTGAATCCTGAAGCGATACGCTGGAGTGTTAAAAATTTCGGTTGGCCGTTTCATGAGACATGGTGGCAAACTGAAACAGGTTCGATCATGATTTGTAATTTACCTGTTGATGATATTGTTTACGGATCGATGGGCAAGGCTTTACCTGGAGTTGAAGCAAAAATAGTTGATGATGATGGCCGCGAGTTGCCGGATAATACCGAAGGCAATTTGGTTTTAGACTTGGGATGGCCTTCGATGATGGCTGCAGCGTGGGGAAAGAAAAATTTAACCAAAATAGATTCAGATCTTGATATTGGTTATGTGAAAAATGGATTATATTACACAGGAGATCGAGCAAAACGAGACGAAGACGAGAGATACTGGTATATTGGAAGAGCAGATGATGTGATAAAAACATCCGGTGAAAGAGTCGGCCCGTTTGAGGTTGAAAGTGCTTTGCTCGAGCATCCAGCAGTAGCTGAATCTGGAGTGATCGGAAAGCCGGATGAGGAGCGAGGGCAGATTATTAAAGCCTTTGTTGTTTTGAAGCCTGATTATTCAGGAGGAAAATTACTGATTGAAAAATTACAGGAATGCGTAAAGAAAAATTTAGGTGGTCACGCTTATCCCAGAGAAATTGAGTTTGTTGATAAGTTGCCAAAAAATAGATCAGGTAAAATTATGAGAAGGCTGCTTCGAGCCCAAGAAATGGGTGAAAAAATAACAGATACAACTATGGTGGAGGATTAAATAGTTTAGAAAGTTGAAAGTCCATAAAGTCTAAAAATAGGAAATTATGAAAAAATTATCAATAATAATCGGCGGTCCGGCGGGTTCGGGAGTAAAATCAATCGGAACCATGCTAGCAAAATCTGCATCTCGCAGTGGTTTTTCAGTTTTAGGTTATATTGAATACCCATCCCTTATTCGAGGTGGACACAATGCCTATCAGGTAATTATTTCAGAAGATAAAACTTATTGTGCTACAAAAGAAGTTGATATCTTGGTTTGTCTTGATCGTAAATCTTTTGATTTGCATGAACATGATCTAGTTAAATCAGCAGCTGTAATTTTTGATGACGAAGAGGTAAAAATTGATTCTAACCGAGGAGATCTTCATTTTTATCATGTTCCAATGACCGAACTTGCGGTAAAAGCAGGGGGTGCGAAAATTCACGGCAATAGTGTTGCACTCGGTGCGATTTTGGCGCTTGTAGGGTTAGATATTAAAAAAGCTTATGGCTTGATCGAGGAAGAATTTAAGAAAAAAGGTGAAAGCGTAATCAGTGTAAATAAAAAGGCATTACTACTTGGTTATGAATATATTGGGAAAACATATTCTTTAAAGATCGACCATCAGATGACATCAAAATCTAAAAAACCTCTGATGTATATTTCTGGAAATGAAGCTATGGCGCTTGGGGCAATTGCCGGAGGATGCAGGTTTTATGCAGCATATCCGATGACGCCGTCAACAACTATTTTGCATTATCTGGTTCAAAAAGAAAGACAGCTTGGAATGATTGTAAAGCAGATGGAAGATGAAATTTCTGTAATTAATGCTGCGATCGGAGCTGGTTGGGCAGGTGTAAGATCATTTGTTGGCACTTCCGGAGGAGGCTTTAGTTTAATGGTTGAGGCACTCGGATTTGCGGCAATGGCAGAAGTACCTTTAGTTGTGGCCAATGTTCAACGACCCGGTCCTTCAACCGGTTTACCGACTTGGACCGAGCAAAGTGATTTAAAATTTGTTCTTGGTGCTGGGCATGGAGATTTTTTGCGAATCGTAGCTGCTCCGGGAGATGTAGAAGAATGTTTTAATATAACGGCCGAGTCATTTAACTGGGCAGAAAAATATCAATTGCCTGTTGTTTTGCTTTCGGATAAATATTTAGCAGAAAGCTTTTTCACGACGGATAAATTTAATCAGTTAAATAAGATTGAACGGGGAAAAATTTTATCTAAAAAAGAATTAGCCGACCTTGAGCAATATAAACGATATGATTACAGAGTTGATGGCATTTCACCTCGTTCTATCCCCGGAGTTAAAGGTGGAGAGGCCTTATCCAACTCTGATGAACATGACGAATTTGGTTTTTCAACTGAAGAAACAGAAGTCAGAATTAAGCAGATGGACAAGAGATTTAAAAAGTTAGGATTAATGGAAGCTGAAATTAAAAATAAAATTAAATTTTATGGTTCAAAAGAAGCTGATATTACTCTTATTGGTTGGGGATCAACAAAAGGTGCTATTCTTGAAGCGCAAGAAATACTAAAAGCAAAAGGTAAATCGGTAAATTTTATCCAAGTAATTGTGCTCGCTCCTTTTCCGAGTAAAGAGATTAAAAAGATAATTTCCAGTTCAAATAAAGTTTATGTGATTGAAAATAACAAAACTGGGCAGTTGGCTGATATGATTGAAGGACTTGGTTCCATGACTATCAACAGGATTTTGAAATATGACGGCAGGCCATTTTTTGCTGAAGAAATAGTGAAGCAAATTAACAATTTCTAATTTCTAATTCCTAAATTGGTCATTGGGATTTAATTAGTAATTAGTAATTAGCAATTAGTAATTTAATCATGTTTACAAAGGAATATATGGGAACAACTGGAAAAGATTTTGATACAACATATGCGCCAACGTGGTGTCCGGGATGTGGCAACTATGCAATTTTAAATGCGATAAAAGCTGCTTTAGCTGATCTCGATTTGAAAAATCATGAAGTTGCGATTTCCTATGGAATCGGTTGTGCGGGCAATATGAATAACTTGATAAAAACCTATGGGATTCACACTTTGCACGGCAGATCTTTACCTGTTGCCGAAGGAATTAAACTTTCAAATCGCAAACTTAAGGTAATTGCAATTGCAGGAGATGGTGATGCTTTTGGAATTGGGGCAAACCATTTTATTCAGCTTGCCAGAAGAAATATTGATGTAACTTATATTGTTTGCGATAATCACAGATATTCATTAACTACTGGCCAAACATCTCCGACAACTGATCTTGGCGATAAAACCAAGACAAGTTTATATGGCAATATTGAGGAGCCATTTAATCCATTAACATTAGCTTTGGCGTCCGATGGAAGCTTTGTTTCTCGGGGATTTGCAGGAATGGCGCCAGTTAAGCTTAAAAATCTAATCAAGGAAGCAATAAATCATAAGGGATTTTCTTTGGTTGATGTGCTTCTGCCTTGTGTTACATTTAATGACTTAAATACTTTTCCTTGGTATATAAAACGAGTATATGAGTTAGATGCAACAAAATACAGACCAAATGATCGAAACAAAGCATTCGTCAAAGCTCAAGAATGGGGAGATAAAATTCCGCTCGGAGTTTTTTATAAATCAGACAGGCTAACTTATGAAGATCAGCAGCCTCAACTTACGAAGGAATTAGTTGATCAGGATTTGCATATCTCAAATCTTTCCCAGTTAATGGATGAATTTGTGTAATACCTTGCTTGACAACTATCAAAAAAGGACTATTTTGTAACTACGTAAGAGGTGGATGAGTGATCCTGACTACTGATCTAGACAGTGTGAGGGACCCGCCCACGCAAAAATCGTCTGTGCGACGATTTTTGGTTTTAAATAGATTCTTTTGTAAATTATTGATTTGTTATATTATCAAAAGGAAGTAATTTAGGAGGAACTATGAGAGAACAGGATTGGCACGGAAATGAAGGAGTTGATTATCCAATTTCCGATTTTGTGTTAAAAAATATTGATAGCTATGAACAATTAGATGCAAGGCCTCAATATGGTGGTGAGACTGGTAAATATTTTAGTGAACAAGAATTTAATCGTATTTTATCCGAACTTTTATCAAATGTTGATGTACGGTCGGGTGAAATGGTTGAATGTCAGTATTATAAAGTTCGTAAACAGGTTCAGTTAGATGGAAAGCCCGCTGATTTTGTTTTGAAGATATATAAAGGTGATCCCGGATTTGGTTTTGATAGATTAATCGAAGATCAAAAAATTTTTGAAAATTATTGTCCAAACATAACAATGCCGACTACTTTTTTGAATACAGAATTAAATGGCACCAGTAGAGAAATTGCACTTCAAAGAGAATTAAAAGGAATGACTCTTGCTAATTATCTTAAAAAATACAAAAAATTAACCCCCGAATTAAAAGCGCAAATTGAAGAATTAATTAATGGTGTTGAAGAAATGGCAAGGAAAGAAAATCTTGCAGTTGATGATAAGACTCTTGATCCCACTCGTGATAATACATTGATTGATCCTGAAGCAAATCGATTTTGGCTGGTAGATACTAATGGTAGTGAAAAATTGTCTGATGAAACCAGAGAGCATTATCAAAAAATGATTGAATATTTAAAAACTACTATTTCACAGAGTTAATTAAATGCAAGGACTAAAAATTATATTTACAGGTAATGGTAAAGGAAAAACCACGGCGGCGATTGGGGCTGCTGTTCGATTTGCCGGTCAGGGTTTTAAGGTTAAAATTATTCAATTTATTAAAGATTCAAAATTTAGATATGGCGAGCATAAAACTCTTGAAATGATTCCGAATATTGAAATTGAATCTTTTGGAAAAGGATTTATCGGTATTTTAGGAGACAGGAAGACTGAAGAAGAACATAAGATTGCAGCTTTAAAGGCTTTTGAAGCATTAAAAAAGGATATTAATTCGGATAAATACAATATGATTATTGCTGATGAGATTTTAGGGGCAATTTTCGCTAAATTGATTGATGAAAAAGATGTGGAAATATTGATAAAAAAATGTCCCAAAGATAAACATTTAATTTTAACCGGCCGCAATGCTTCCCGCACACTCATTGATTTGGTTGATACGGTAACAGAAATGAAAGAAATCAAGCATCATTATCAGAATGGCTTGCCTCCTTATAAGGGCATTGAATATTGAGTTTTGAAAATGGGGCTGTCGACAAATGCGCTTTTGAAGCGAAAATTGACAATTTCGAAGCGAAAAATTATAAAAGTGACGATACTTATCAGATGATAAACAGAGGATCTTATGTAATTTTGCAGCCGAAAGTGTCAGTTTGTAGCTAAAATGGTATTTGTCGAGAGTTCCAAATTGAGTTAAAATATAATTATGAAGCACGGTTTATTATTTAAACACAAGCGTTTATTTTTAATTATTTTAATTACTATTATAATTTTTGGTGCCGTTGGTGTTGGTATTGTTTTTGCAATTGAATATCGCTTCTCTCAAAACAACTTAAGTTTAGCTAATTCGTCAATGAATTATCTTGAATCAAGCCAATTAAAATTAAAAGCGAATTATCTTGAGTCTAAAAATACCGTTGCTCAAAAAACAGCTGAAATTAATGCAAAAAATGTTGAACTTTCTAAAGCAAAAGCGGATTTAGATAAGACAAAATCCGAGCTAAGCAAAATCGAGAAACAGGTTGCGGATCAGCGTCAACAAATATTAAATCAACAAGAACAATTATCATCAAATGCAAGCGAGTTATCGACATTAAGAAATAGACCGCCTCTTTTCTCTTTTCAAAACAAATCATCCAAAAATGTTGATCAGGCGAAAAGTGATGTCGAAACCGTTGTAAAAGCTGCTTATGATAAAGTTTCAGAAGTTTATTCTATGCCATATTTGCTTCACAGTATTACTATTTCGTTTGTTGATAGTTTAAGCAAGGAAAATGCCAGCGGTGAGATTCATATTTCAAATGGTGCGGAAGGTTTGGAGATTGAGATTAGGATTACAGGTTTTGATAAAAATAGTTTTCAAAGTGTAAATACAATAATTCACGAGATTGTTCATAGTTTTCACGGACTAGCGACGCTTGATCCGGTTGCATTTGAAGAAGGAATGACGGTTGCAGCATCAGATAAGATAATGCGAGAGTTGGGTGAAAGCGGTAGTTTGCCAAAATTTTCAAATTATTATGTTCAGATTTCCGATAGTCAATACAATAATTATAATGGAAATTCCTCTTTTTCAATTCCATCAGATTATAATAATTTTTATAGCGACAATGCTTATCTTTATTATCAGTTGGAAGGATATGCTTGGCAGAAATTAGCAAATTCAAATCCGGATTTTTATAAAAATTTTAATGAGAAATTTTACAATAAAATCAGGAATGGTCAAAAAGCTTCAAATGACCTTGTCAAAGAAACGATTAAAGAAGTTGCCAGCTCTGTTGACGGTCAATCAATTGATAGCTATTTTAGTTCTAATAAGGCATTTGCGTTATAACGGTGCAATATGGAAAAGGCAAGAAAATTTAGTCCATTAATTATATTCTTTATCATTATTATTTTTGGTTTTGCTCTTACCTTTTTTTCGAATAAAGCTGTTGCACCGGATTTTTCAGGCTATTCTCATCCTGAAACTAAAACCAATCTGAACGACAATGAAAATTTAAATCAAAATATTTCTGTTAGTACGCCTGTTGTCGAAGAAAAAACCGAGCAAAAACCCGCTAAGTTTTATATTGAAAATGTTCCTTTTGTGGTTCAGGCGCCAAATGCTAATTGGGATGAACTTCACGAGGATGCCTGCGAGGAAGCCGCGCTTTTAACTGTTAATTATTATTTGAATAATCAAAGTGTGATTTCAAGCGAAGTAGCTGACAGAGATATTTTAGAGTTGGTACAATTTGAAAAAGATAATTTTAATGGTTTGTGGAAAAGCACCACAGCCAAGGAAACTGCGAGTGTGGCTGAAAAGAAATGGGGAATTAAAGCAAGTTTGAAATATGATATTACTTTGGATGATATCAAGAATGAGATTGCAAAAGGAAATCCGGTTCTTCTTCCGACAAATGGTCAAAAACTACAAAACCCAAACTATAAACAGCCGGGGCCGGTTTATCATTTTTTAGTTGCAATTGGATATAATGAAAAACAAATTATTACTAATGACCCCGGAACGAAGCGGGGTAAAGACTATGTTTATTCAAATGAGATTTTAATGAATGCGCTTGGGGATTGGGATGGGAGTGCGGGAGATGGGAAGAGTGTGATAATTATATTGAATAAATAGTTATAAAATTATTTTTTAAATTAATTTATGTAAGGGGCTAGGGGCTTCGAGTCTTGAAGCGCGCCCCTTTGCCCCTTACAAACCCCCACCCCCGCACGCTTTTCAAGGAGCATATAAAATCAGTTTCTTCCTAAAAGACACTCTGATGTCCTGACCTGTTTCACGGTCAGTCACAGCTTCTTTTGGAGCGAAACTGATTTTTCATTTCCTTGAAAAAGGTAGAAAATGAATAGGATGGAATAGGAGAATTAATTGATCTTGTTCTGATGGAGAAAAAGGTGTAAAATTATTTTTGTAATATATTGGTTTACAATTTTTTGATGGGCGCATAGCTCAGTGGTTAGAGCGTCGCTCTTATAAGGCGAATGTCGATGGTTCGACCCCATCTGCGCCCACCAAAAATTTGTAAAAGAAAAACGGGCGGATTTCTCCGCTCGTTTGAGTTTATGGTTTCGAAGCTTGTCAAGTAATATACAGCGTTTCACCGGCACGGAAGATGTCCCTCCTCTGATCGATGCCAGGCATTAGCGGTGTTGAAGTGAATGCACCCCTGCCGGCGGGCCAATTTCCTCATTTCCGGACTTGGCGGCACTACTTCCGAGTAACAGCAGCTTTCAAGCCATTGTCCTGCTATCTCGTCGTAGACATAGTACACTCCGCCTCCACCGGCCAGAGAGCAATACTTCCTACCGGCATGCGAGGGGTAAACGGCAATGTTTCGGGCCAAGTACTTAGCCTGCACTGCATCGGCTAAAGCAGGGTCGCCGACTGTCGTTATGCCCAGTCCTTTGCCCAGCGGCATGATTGGCGCATACTCGATGACAGGAACGCCGAGTTTAGCGATGTTCTCGACACTTTCCTCGAAGCACTTCCAGTCACGAACAGTCATCCGAGCTTGGAATTTGGCCCCTATCTCGACCAAAGCCCGAATTGTCTGCCGCACGCATTCGACACTGCTACTGCCGTCTTTGAACGGACGATCGATTTGCTGTGTGCCATCACACGATACCGAGAGGATCCAGTCTCTCTTTGCCAGATCAACGGCAATGTCCGTTAGCGTGCCGTTGGTCGAAACGACGCACTGTCCGATAAGCCCTCTATTTCGCCACTCGTCGATGGCGTAGATGGCACTATCGTTTAAGAGAGGCTCGGGGCCGAATACTCGAAGTATCGGTATCGGCTTTTCTGGAGTGCATCCAATGCTTTCGAATAGCCGATCAATGGCCTGGCTGTCTGGTTGACAGACGGGTCCAGACCCAGCATTCTCGCCTAGGCTACAATAAGCACAGGCTAGATTGCAAACAACGCTCACACTGACTGCCACAAACCTTGTCTTGCGTGTCATTTCGGGCCTCCTTTTTTCGCGACACAAAAAGATGGGAGGCGGAGCAACTGGTGCTGCCCCGCCTCCGGAAAGCCTAGAACATCGTTCAGATGCAGCAGGATGCGCTTGCCAGGAAGCCCTTGCCAAATCGCTTCCTAACCAAGTTCAGCACTGTCGCTCTTCGTCCTGAAGTCATACGCAACATGCCGCCGACCTCAAGAACTTCCTGCCAAAACGCCTCTCGACGAGTCGGATCGCTCTGGCCATCGTGTTGGTTCTCATGGTGACCACCTCCCTTGCTCTAGGCGCAATTATCATAGTTATATATGATAAAACATTCAACAAAAGTTGACAAAGTATATATATAATGATAAATTACGCTTAAATAACCATTAATTTTGTCTAATAGTTTATGACAACAGTTTCAAAATTATTTTCATCTTTGGGGCTTTCACGCAAGTCTGAACAAGTTTACGAAGCCGTTATTAAGCATGGGCCGGTTAGCGCAGGGAGCTTGGCACAAATTTTGGACATGCCTCGTGCAACTGTTTATTTTGAATTAGGTATTTTGCGCCAAAGGGGCCTAATCTCTACATCCGGCAGTCATAGCAAACAGAAATTTATTGCTGAAAAGCCGGAAAGAATTGTGCAATTAGTTAAGGAAAAAGTTAATTTTTTCGCCGACCTCTTGCCGCAAGCGGAAACAGCGTCCAAAAAATTAACAGAGGAAATTTACGCCAAACGCCAAATTATCCCCGAAATCCGTTTTTATACCGGAGCCGACGGGATTAAAAAAGTACTGGATTCCACTTTGGGAGCATATTCAAAACAAGTAAAAGGCATTCTACCTTCCTATGATATTTACATGGCTATGGGTGAAAAATATATGCGTGATTTGGTTAACGCCAGAGTTAAAAAAGGCATACGCGTGCGCAATATCTGGCCCAAAAAAAATGTTCCGGAATTTTTAAGGCGCCACCAAGAACAATTGCGGGATGTTCGTCTAGCCGAAGAAATCGATTTGCCTTCGGCAATTATCACTTTTGACGAATATGTTATTTTTATCACTTCGACCAAAGAGCTTTTTTCCCTGCAAATAAAAAGTCCCGATCTGGCTCGGACTATCAGTTACCTTTTTGAATTAATGTGGAGAGGTGCGGAGTAGTAAAATAATTTTAAAAAATACGAAACTGTATAGAAATGGTTAAGGCCGCCTAGAAGGCGGCCGTGAAGACGGGCCGGAGCTGATGGGGTGGAGAGTCGTAGGTTGACCCGCCCCATCAGCTCCAGATGACTTGGGCGAGTCCTTATTATATTACATTTTTTATCTAAATTTGTCAATACTTATACGCTTTGTTTTATTACAAAAAATTTTGTCTTGGGATTGACAAAGCGGTTTTTTTGTGTTATACTACTTAGATTTGGTTAATGGTTAATGGATTCCAGATCAGAAGCGCTTTGCTTCCTGTCTGGAATGACAAAGTAGAAAAATCTGGGATAACAGTAAAATTGAGGGGAAAATGAAATTTCAAATAAAAACAATTGAATCGAAAAAGCAAAATAAAAAAATAGAGAAAAAATTCCCTGTTATTAATGTTTATGCTTTTGATCCCGAAAGAATTACTGATCTTAATTTAATTAATAGAGAAAAATGTAATTATAGATTTAAAATTTCTAAAATTGTTTCAATTGCACTTCTTGGGTTTTGTTTACCGGTTGTTGCTTTTGCATCTGAAATCAGCTCGTGGAATATTGTTAATTTAACAAACATTGAAAGAAGCAAAAATAATCAAGCAGCTCTTCAGACTGATTTTAAATTAACAATTGCCGCAACAAATAAAGCCAATGACATGTTAAAGAATCAATATTTTGAACACTTTTCTCCTACAAACTTAATTCCTTGGGATTTTATTAAAAATGCTGGTTATAACTACAAATATGCCGGTGAAAATTTAGCAATGGATTTTAAGACTGCTGAAGGTGTAACTAATGCTTGGATGAGAAGCGGATCTCATCGCAAAAATATTTTAAATACTAATTATGATGAAATAGGTATTGGAATTTCAAAAGGTAATTTTAACGGGCACGAAACTACATTTGTGGTTCAATTGTTTGGCAAAGAACAAAAACAAAAAAATACTTCCGATTTTATTAATAAGATTAGTGAAATGATCGGAGTTAAGAAATGATACAAAGATTATTAGTTGAACTTATGCATACAGTTTTTTTCACAGAAGAAATCGCTTTATTTATTATGTTTTATAATTACGAATCCTTTTTGTTTCATCCATTCATTGGTAATTTTTTATCATAATTATGCACAACTTGACACTTGGCTTGCGCTCTTGTTAAGGTCAGTTCATAAGGACTATGGCCAATCAGCTTGGATCTAGGCTTTGAGTTTAGGTCAGAAGAGCCGGCTATGGTGCGAGCATTTGTGGAGGGGCAAATCAGAGGCGCTCTCTTTTTATTCTGTTAATTTGTTGCTTATCTGGTTTGCGAAAAGAAACTTAGAACCTTAAAAACGGAGGAAATAAAATGATGAAACGATTTAAACGTTTCTTTGTCTTAACCACGCTTGCCGCACTAATGCTGCAGTTCGTGCCGGGAGTGAATCTCGGAGTAGAAAAAGCAAAAGCAGAACGGGAAAAAAATACTGTTGCATCTGCAATCGATAAAACTAGCTCAAGTTATAATTTAAATCTAACTGATTTAACCAAGCTTGATAGTGGTGATGTAAACAGTTATGAGACTGATGGAATTTGGGCTAAATCAGTTGAAAATTTTAATCCAAATGAATATGTTGAATTTGTATTTAATCCTGAACTAACAGGTGAAATGTACAAAGTTTCAGTCTTGTCTCAATTAATGATTAATAGCGGCGCTGGAAATTATTATGATAAATGGCAATACAGTGTTGATGGTGTTACTTGGAATAACCTAACATGGGTTACTCCATCCGTTGATGATATAGAAGTGGATTCGGTTATGCCTATTGGAAATCTTACTGCTGATGAGATAAATAATCTGAAAATTCGATATTCAGCTTATGTAAATTCTACAAATAGTGTTCACACCTTCTTTAATCAGGTCAGATTGCAATATGAAGAAATAGATATTACTGCTCCTTTAATGGTTCAGAATGTCTATTACAACATTGATTCTGATAATATTCTGACGCTAACTTGGGATAAAAATGCTGAAGCAGATTTAGCCGGATATAAAATTTATTCTGATGATCAAACCGGTACTATCGAATCTGAACCGATTGCAAGCTTGGATATAGATGAAAATGTCTGGTCATACCAGTTGGATAAAGTTGGTACCTATACTTTTGGGATTACGGCTTTTGACATGGCTGGTAATGAATCAGAGATGAATATTGGTCAGATAAAAAACAAGACAGCTAATTTTAGCTTGGGAGCAAATACTGTTCAAATTATTTCTAATAATTTAGAAGTAACAAGTCTTGGTTTGGGTGGAAATCTTGAGGTAACTGATCTAGGAACAGATAATGTTGAGCCAAGTATTCAAAATAGTGTTCAAGCATTTGGTCACTATTGGAGCTTCAATGCTGATGATAATGCTGATCTTGAAGCAATATTTCCTGTTAAATTGAAATTCTATTTTACTCAAAAAGATCTGAATGACGCTGGGTTGACCAGTGCTAAACAGTTGGTTGGTGCATATTATTATAATTCGATAGATAAACAATGGAAATTATATTCATCGACCGGAGTAGTGGAAGAAAAAGGATTATTTAATAATCAACAATTTGACGGATATGTTTGGGTTGACGCTGATCATTTCACACCTGTAGTTCAAGGTGCTGATATTGTTTCTCCTGAATCAAACATAAGCGCACTGACAGAATATGAGCTTAGCAGAGTATTTGAAGTTAGCTATACGGCTACTGATGAAGGAGATAGTAAATTAGATTATACTGAATTGTATTACAGAGTTGATGGTGGAGTGTGGCAGAAGTATGTAACAACTGATAACGCAGAAGGAAAATTTATCTCGTCGCCAATCAGTTTCACAGCTGAATTTGACGGTAAATATGAATTCTACACCGTTTCCACAGATAAAGCTGGAAATATTGAAAAAAATTCAGTTGATTCAAATGGAATAATTGTTGCTGATGCACAAACAATTATTGATACAGCTTACCCAGCTAGTGTTACTGGTTTAATCGTAACAGTAGGCGACGGAAGAGTTGTATTAAGTTGGAATATGGTTTCAAATGCTGACGGATATATTGTTAAGTATTTGGACAAGACTGTTGATGTTGGCAAAAATAATCAGACAACAATTATTGGTCTTCAAAATGGCAAGAGTTATGAATTCAGTGTAGTTGCATATCGAAATATTGGCAGTAGAAAAAGCGAAACTACCACAATTAGTGCTATACCGGTTGCGCCGGCAAAAGTTGCTGGACCTGCTGTTGTAGCTGAAGTGCAAGCCACTGAAGCTTCTGAAGAAACTGTTGTGCCAACGCCTGAACCAAAAAGCACTATTTCTGTTCCAAATGTTGATGAAGAAATTACTCCTTCAACTGATGATGGTCAGGTAAAAGGTGATGATACTACTTCTGAAACTAAAGATTGGACCGGAGTTATTGTTGTACTTTCAATTCTTGTGATTTTAGCTGCTGCAGTTGCCGGTTATTATGGATATGAATGGTGGGCATCAAAGCCAAAGACAAAGAAAAAAACAAATACCAAACCAAAACCAAATAAAGGAATTGGAAAGGGTAATCGTTGGTAAGACAAAAATCACTTGATCTAAAAGTGAGCAAAATCCCCGCATTGGCGGGGTTTTTGTTATCTTGCTATAATTAAATCATGAAGGCATTTTTTGAATTTGCGAAAAGAAGTTTTTTTAGATTAATGGTTTTTGCTTTTACCTGTTATATTATTATTACGCTTGGAAAATCTATTTATAATAATTACCAAATTAATCAGCAAATTAGTGCTATAAATCAGGAAATTGAAGAATTATTTTTAGTTAATGAGACTTTGGCAAATAAAATTGCATATTTTAAAACTGATACATATAAAGAATTAGCTTTGAGACAAAAATTGAATTTACAGAAGCCGGGAGAGCAGATGGCAGTTTTGCCTAAACGAGATGATACAAGCAGAAAGATAATTCAGATTGAAAAAAGCAATAAATCTGATGTGATTAAAACCCCGAATTACAGACTTTGGATTGATTATTTCAAAAAAGGTAATTAGAGTGGTTTATGGGGTTGCGCAGGTAATTTATTAGTGATATAATTTACATTGTTAGGTTTGGATAAAGTGACGCGGGGTAGAGTACCGGTAGCTCGTCAGGCTCATAACCTGGAGATAGTAGGTTCGATTCCTACCCCCGCTACCAAAAATGTTGAAAGTTAGGAAAATACGAGGTATTGCCAAAATTGCTTAGCTACGGCAGACCTTTATGCGCAATTTCAGCAACACCTCGTATTTTAAATCAAGCATTTGCTAGCAAGGCTGCGTAGCTCAGTCGGTTAGAGCGAAGGACTCATAAGCCTTAGGTCAGTGGTTCGATTCCACTCGCAGCCACCAGTTAGTTTGGGTGTAAGGTTGCGTCAGTCTATGTCATTCGCTAACGCAAATGACGAATAAAATTAGTTATAGGAAACTATTAGATGCTAATTTTATTTAAGCCTTAGGTCAGTGGTTCGATTCCACTCGCAGCCACCAACTGAGTTGAAAGTTTATAAAGTCGTAGAAAGAAACATCAAAGTCAGAAAATGCTCGATATTGCCAAAATTGCTTAGCTACGGCAGACCTTTATGCGCAATTTCAGCAACATCTCGCATTTTCCAAGGTCCGGAAGTTATTAATTCTAAGCTATAGTTTTGAGATTTCAGTTTTCAGTTTTCAGTTAAATATACATAGATCTTTTAAAATATTATTTCTAAACTTAAATTATGAAAAACAATAATCAATCAAAAAATGCGTTTTATTTTATAATTATTCTTCTGCTTGCTTTAGGAGTGTATAGTTTTTTTAGTTCTCCATCTAAAGCACCGAAAGATGTTGCTTTGTCTGAAATTTCACAAGATGTCAAAGAAGATAAAGTTAAAAGCATTCAAGTTAATCAAGATAAAATTATTGCAACATTAAAAGATGGCAATAAGATACAATCATATAAAGAATCCGGAGTAGGCCTTTCAGAATATGGCATTACATCGGATAAAGTTGCGATTAATGTATCAAATCCAGATAAGAGCAATTGGGTTGTTTTATTACTGACCGGTGTTTTACCGATTGTTTTGATTATCGGTTTCTTTTATTTCATGATGAGACAAGCTCAAGGTGGAAATTCTAAAGCAATGTCATTTGGTAAATCAACAGCAAGACTAACCGGTCCGAGCAAAAAAACTACTTTTAATGATGTAGCTGGACTTGAAGAAGCTAAGCAAGAATTAAGCGAGATTGTTGATTTTTTGAAAAAGCCGGAAAAATACAAAAAACTTGGGGCAGAGATTCCAAAAGGTGTCTTGCTTTTTGGCCCTCCGGGAGTTGGTAAAACTCTTCTTGCAAAAGCAGTTGCCGGTGAAGCTGGCGTGCCATTTTTTAGCATTTCAGCTTCAGAATTTGTTGAAATGTTTGTTGGAGTTGGAGCTTCCAGAGTTAGAGATTTATTTCAAAAAGCCAAGAGAAATGCACCATGTGTAATTTTTATTGATGAACTTGATGCTGTTGGACGACAAAGAGGTACCGGGCTGGGCGGATCTCATGATGAACGCGAGCAAACATTAAATCAAATCTTGGTTGAAATGGATGGATTTGAAACCGATGACCGTGTTATCGTGCTTGCTGCAACAAATCGACCTGATGTACTTGATAAGGCTTTGCTTCGACCGGGCAGATTTGATCGTAGAGTTACACTTGATTTGCCTGATCGAAAAGACAGAGAACAAATTTTGGCAATTTATGCAAAAAACAAACCTTTAGATAAAAAAATTAATCTAAATACAGTAGCAGGTAGAACCATTGGTTTTTCCGGGGCTGATCTTCGAAATGTGTTGAATGAATCTGCGATTCTTGCAGCAAGAGATAACTCAAATACAGTGTCTCAACTGCATCTTAATGAAGCTGTTGAAAAAGTAATCATGGGGCCGGAAAAGAAGTCGCAAATTCTATCAGATCAGGAAAAACAAATTGCTGCATTTCATGAAGGCGGACATGCAATTATTGGGGCACTGCTTCCTTATTGCAATCCTGTTCATAAAGTATCAGTAGTATCTCGCGGAATGGCACTTGGTTATACTATGAGTTTGCCGAATGAAGATACACATTTGAAATCAAAATCAGAATTTATAGATGATATTACCCAGCTTTTAGGTGGACGAGCTGCTGAAGAATTGATTTTTGATGAGCAAACAACAGGTGCGCAGAATGATCTTAAAGTTGCAACTAAAATTGCCAAAGAGATGGTCATGGTTTATGGCATGAGTGAAGTTGGTCCTATTTCACTTGGTGAGCGAGAAGAAGTAGTTTTTCTTGGGCGTGAATTAGGAGAAAGACAACATTTCAGCGAACAAAAAGGTGCTGAAATTGATAAGGCTATTTCAGGAATTATTTTCAATGCTGAAGATCGAGCCAAGAAAATTCTAAAAGAACATAAAAAAGAGTTAGAGAAAATATCCGAAGTTTTAGTTAAAGAAGAAAGCTTAGAGGGCGAAAGATTGGATAATCTATTACCTAAAAAGCAAGAGATCAAAATTATTAAAAAAGCTTAAGATGAAACTAAAACTACTTGAAGTTGTGGCCGATTCAAGCTTGAGCGGTGCTCCAAAGCATGTATTAATTTTGTCTAAAAATCTTAATTCAACAGAATTTGATCCTATTGTTGTTTGTCCATCAGGTTGGCTTTCGGCTGAATGCAAGAAAAATAAAATAAAAACTAAAAATATTAATCTTAGAGGTTTTCTTGATTTCAAATCTATGAAAAATCTAAGAAAATTTGTTCAGCAAGAAAAGCCGGATTTAATTCATTTGCATGGAATTAGAGCGGGTTTTATCGGAGTGATGGCTCTTGTCGGACTTAATCAAAAGATAATTTACACTGAACATCTCTATACGGCAACTTATCATTTAAAAAGTAAAACTCGAGAAATTATTCAACTTTTTGGATTGATATTTATTAATCTTTTTACAAAAATGATTATTACTCCTTCGATTGCAGTTAGAAAATTTTTGGTTGAGCGTATTTGGGTGAAGCCGACAAAAATTCAGGTTATTCCAAATGGTCTTGAAGATTTTAAGATTAAAAATGAATCATCTGAAATGAAGATTGGTTTCATTGGCTCGGTTAATCAACAAAAAGGTATAGCCGAATTAATTGCAGTTATGGAAGAACTTGAAACAGAATTTCCTGAACTTGTGCTTGAAATTCTTGGAGATGGACCGCTTAAAGAACAGTTAGAGCAAAAATATAAAAATAAAAAAGAAATAAGTTTCTTGGGAATCAAAGAAGATATTAAGAATTTTATTGCGAAATGGAAAATGGTTGTTATTCCTTCAATTTCAGAATCTTTCGGTCAAGTTGCGATTGAAGCGGGGATTGCTTCAAAACCGGTAGTTGCAACGACAGTCGGCGGGTTGCCGGAAGTGGTAATTGATGAGACATCCGGAGTTTTGGTTAGGCCGTCAGATAAAGAAGATTTGAAAAAAGGTATTTCATTTTTGCTTCGAAATCCTGAAGCTGCCGAGAGAATGGGTAAAAATGGAAGAAAAATTTTTGAGAAGTTTTTTACAGCCAAGAAAATGACTGCTAAAATTGAGAAAGTTTATAAAATAATTGCAGGTATTGATGAATCTAAAAAAAATTAAAGAAAACTTATTACATTTAAATAACTTAAGAAAGTTTATTGGTTATGAAATTTTTCGCGAAGCGATGAATTCTGAAACTAAGCTTCAAATTTTAGATACGCCGCCAAGCGGGAGGGTTTTGGTTTTAGCACCTCATCCAGATGATGATGTGATAGGGTGCGGAGGTACGATTAAAAAACATATTGATAATGGCGATAGTGTAAAAGTTGTTTTTTTAACAGATGGGTCAGGCGGAGTTGCTAAGAAGCGCCATATTACCACTGTTAAAGAGAGAAAGGATTTAACTGGCGAAAGAGAAAGCGAAGCCAAAACTGCGGCATTGATTCTTGGAGTAACAGAAACGGCTTTTTGGAGATATCATGATGGTTCCCTTCTTTTAAATAATACTTCTATGAAGTTGCTTGATACCTTATTTTCTGATTTTAAACCTAATATTATTTATGCGCCTTCTTTTTTAGATCCTCATCCGGATCATTTTGAAACAGCAAAAATATTAGCAGCATTCTTAGAAAAAAAGAATAATTTTACTGGAACAATTTTTAGCTATGAAGTGTGGTCGCCAATCTACGCGAATAGGCTTGTGAGGCTCGACGATGTGGCAGAATTTAAAAAACAAGCCTTGCTTGCACATAAGTCCCAAATTGAATCACGGAGCTATGAGCAGGCGATTATGGGTCTTGCAAAATATCGTGCCGGAATGCATGATGCAGGGGAATATGCAGAAGCATTTTTTGCTTGCAATATGAAGTTGTATGTTCAGCTTTTTAATTTATTGAGTTTAAAGAAATAATTATTGCCAAAGAGCAGGGGGTTCTTTTCGATGTCGCCCCCTAGCCCTCTGGCGACTCCTTACCCCTACACGACCTGCCTCGCCGGCAGGCGGGTTTTTCAAGGAGCATTCAAAATCACTTTCTTTCTAAAAGACACTTTGATGTCCTATCCTGTTTCACAGGCAGGCACAGTTTCTTTTGGAGCGAAACTGATTTTTCATTTCCTTGAAAAAAGAGGAAAAATAGACAGGATCTTCACTTTTTTCTGGTTTTAATATAATATAAGGGTGGTTTTGGGCAGAGAACCGAACATAGCCGACGGCGTAAAAGGTCTAGGCAACTGGGAGGTCTCGAATGTTTGATTTGGTTTCCGATGATGTATACGGGAATTGGCTGACAGCAGCGAGTGAAAAGGTGATCGTCAGGGCACATGAGATAGTGCATCAGGAAGTAGATTACTTCACATCGCTGACTGAAATCCACATGTTTACATTGGTGGATCCGACTTGTGTGGTCTGTGCTCATGGTGATACTAATGGGATGTTGCTTCCGTTCGTCAATATCTGGCAAGATGACGAGAGTGATACCTTTCGCGGGCAGATTGAGCTGATCTTTGGCACAGGCTTCATACATCGCGGGTTTTTGGGTCACGGAGTTGATACGGCGAGTGGCTGGACTATCGGTAGGTGGCAATCTGTTGAGCAGGTGCTTTTCGCAAAAGGATCGCCATCTTATTCGGTAAACAGTGGTTCGTCTATTCGAGAGAATAACCACTGGGAGCTCTGTGATCCTACTAAGCTGTCAATCTTTCTGCAGGATCTGGCTCGCTTCGAAATGTTTTTGAGAATGAGCCCAGATCATTTGGTTGGAGGAAATGGTAAGTCTGAACGAAGTTCTGACAAAGAGAAGATCAAGATGCTGTGTCAGCGTTTGTTAGGGTTACTGAAGTCCTTGAACGCTGGAGTCGATAGCTCTTGGATGAAACTTGTCAGACAGTGAGTTTGACCCAACCTGCCGCTGCCCCGGCAGGTTGAACCTTAAAAATTATTTTGAATATTGCCGGGTCGTCTAGTGGTAGGACGTCTGCCTCTGGAGCAGAAGATCGTAGGTTCGAATCCTACCCCGGCAGCCAAATAAAAAATTAAAGACCATGAATGGTCTTTTTTGATATATTTATGTTAAAGTAAATTTATGGAAAAGTTTGATTCAATAAAACATAAGCATTTATTTAAAGATTTGCCTTTTTCTTATTTTTCAACTGCATATTATTTAGATTATTGTGGTTATGTTTTTGAAAATAATGGTGAAGATTTAATTGTTTGGCAAGATATGTTGTATGTTCATGATTTTCCCTCAATCTATTTGCCGAAAGAACAAAAAAATTGGGAGCGTGCATCTATTGCTTTTGCAACGCCAGAAGATATTTTAAAGGTTAAAAATGCCGGAATTCAAATAACCCTTGATAATCCAATCGAATCGGAATTTTATTACAAGACTGCTGATTTTATTAATCCAAAAAACAAAAATGCTGAACGAGTTAGACAATTTGAAAAAAATTATACTTTTAATATTTTAAATGAATATCCAAAGCAAAAAATTATTGATTTTTATAATCAATGGAAAGATCAAAGAGTACACGAGTCGCTTACTTTTGAAGATGCTGAACAATCATTCTTTTTTTGCTTAGACAATTTAGGAAAATATAATGTTAAACAGGTTTATATTGAATCAGATGATAAATTAATTGGATTTGCCTGGGGGGTTGAACATCAAAGCGGTAATTGGATTGGGCTTCATTTGAAAGTGAATTATTCATTTAAAGGTTTGAGTAGATTTTTACATCATAAACGAGCCGAGCTTTTTGCTGACAAGGAATATTTTTCTTTGGGAACCGGTTCTCATGATTCGGGAATTACGCAATATAAAGAGGAGCTGGGCCCGGATTATAAATTGGAATATCATTATCTTTTAACTGGTGAGAAAGATAGCTAAATATGGAAAATGAGCTTGGGATAGTTAATAGTCGTGAAATTGAATCTTTGGAAAAAGTAAGGTTGGAAAGAATTAAGCAGAATCTTGAAGTAGTATCAGATATTGAAAGTTTGTCTGGTGAGGAAGATAAAATTAGACAATATCTTCAAAGTAAAGCATTAGAGTTTGGGATTGAGACAGATATTGATAGAGCAGGAAATGTATGGTTTTTGTCTGATAGTCCTGAAGGAGAAGTGTTGTTAAATGCTCATATGGATAAAGTTGGTGGTACTTCGCGAGCTATTGAATCTAATGGAAAAATTAATGGAAGGCTGGATAATTCTCTTGGAATTAGTGTTATTTTAGGTTTACTACAAGAGGAAATTCGACCTTCAGTTGTATTCACAGTTGAAGAAGAATCAGAGCGTGAAAAAATTTCTGAAAGTGGAGAAAGAAGCTTTGTGAAAAGAGATCTAAGAGAAGGAAAATATAATTTTGGTGCTAGAACTGCGGCCGAGGAAATTTATGAAGGAAAATACAAAAAACCAAAACTTGCAATTACTGTCGATGTTTCAGCTGCCGGAATGCTTGGGAACGGCCCGTTGGTTTACATGAGCTCATCTGTGTTCCGTTTTCCTAATGAAGGAGTTAAATTTATTTCCAAATTGGTATCTCAAAATAAGCTCCATGCGCAATTTTTAAATGGACCGGCAAACGATTCGATTGAGTTTAGCTTTTTGAGAAAAAGCGGAACACTTGCTATTGAAATTCCAGTTGAAAATCTTCATACTGATAGCGAAAGATCTGATGTGGCAGATATTAAAGAGGCAGCTGAATTATTAAGTTTAGTTATTAAAAATCATGATATGATTCCAGAAATGATTGATGAACCGACGCATAGAGAGTTTTCTGACATAACATCAATTTAGTACAGGAGGAAGATGGCTACAATCGAGGTTAAAAATTTAAAGAAACATTTTGGAAATATTAAAGCAGTTGATGGAATTTCATTTTCAGTTGAAGAAGGTGAAATTTTTGGTTTTTTGGGACCAAATGGAGCGGGAAAAACAACTACAATCAGATGTATGACTGATTTTATTCGTCCAGATGATGGAAAAATTATGATACTCGGTAAAGATGTTGCAGGCGAAATTGTTGAAATTAAAAAAGATATGACTTATCTTCCTGCTAGTGCTCAATTTTATGGCAACTGGACAGGTAAAGAACATTTGGATTTGATAAAAGCAATTAGACATGGCGATGGTGAGATTGAAGAATATGCAAAAAGGTTAGATTTTAATCCTAATTTAAGAGCAAAAACGTTATCGACCGGTAATAAACAAAAATTAGGTATTTTGCTTGCTCTGGTGAATAAGCCAAAGGTGATTATTTTAGATGAGCCTACTTCCGGGCTTGATCCTTTGCTTCAAAATACATTTAATAAAATATTGAAGGATTTATCAGCTCAAGGTACAACGATTTTTATGTCAAGCCATAATTTGCATGAGGTTGAAGAAATTTGCGGGCGCGTCGCAATTATTAAAGATGGAAAATTAATGGCAGTTGAAAGCATCAGAGATTTGAAACAAAAAAGAATTTACAGAGTTACTGTATCGTTTGAAAAAGATGTTCCGGACTTGTCTAAAGTTATAGATAAGATTGAGGAGAAAAAAGACGGTGGAATAGTTGCGATTGTAAAAGGCGATATTAATCCTTTTATTACAGAATTGTCGAGTCATAAAGTTAAAAGTTTAGAAATAATACAAGCACCGCTTGATGAAATATTTTTGGAATTTTATGGGAAGGAGAAATAATGATGAAAATTGCTCTTAAGCTATTAAAAGATAATAAGTTATCACTTATAGTTTATACTATTGCATCTCTTTTGTTTGCTTTGATGTATGTTTCGATGTTTCCTTCAATGGCAAAACAATCAGAACAATTTATGGAAGCATTTAAAAATTATCCAAAGGATATGATGGAAGCATTCGGAATTGAAATTTCACAGCTTTCATTTTCAAATGTGCAATCTTTCTTGGCAATGGAAAATTTTAGTTTGATGTGGCCAATTATGGTTTTTGCAATGTCGATTTCGCTAGCTTCAAGTGCGATTGCGGGTGACATAGAAAAAGGGACGATGTCAATTTTTCTAAGTCAGCCAATATCTCGAGTTAAATTATATTATTCTAAGGTTTTATCAGGCTTCTTGTTTATTTCAATATTTGTTGTTTTGTCTGTCTTTTTAATTCCGATTATTATTGCTTTACAAAATATTGATTTTAAATTTAATGGATTTGTGATGATGGCAATTATTGGTTGGTTTTTTAGTATGGCGATTTATGGGGTTATGATGTTTTTATCTTCAATTTTTTCGGAGAAGGGCAAAGTGATGTTTATGGGTGTTGGACTTATAGTTTTGATGTATGCAATTAATGTTGTGGCAAACCTAAAGGATAGCTTAGATAAATTAAAATATCTTTCCTTTTTTCATTACTTTGACCAACAAAATGCGCTTGTGAATGCAAAAATTGATTGGCATTCAATTGTTGTTTTTACTTTGGTTGCAGTGGTTTGCATTATTTCGGGATCAGTAATTTTTAAAAAGAGAGATATTATTGTTTAGAGAAGCATAGAGAATAATCAAAAACGCCAGCATGGCCGGCGTAATTGGGGTAAAATGATTTGCCCCTAACTATATTCAACTTAACATGTGTGTAAATTAATTCAATATAGTTTTCAACATATTTCGTGATTATTTTTGATGATGCCTGATAATTTAAAAAGTGGTAAGATAATATCATGAAGAGAATTGCTTTAGTTGTGGCGCAAAATGAATTTAATGAACAAGAGTATGAAGATGTTTTTGATGCGTTTGAAGCAGAGGATTTTAATATATCGGTTGTTTCAGAAAGCGTGGGGCAAGCAGTTGGCAAAAATGGAAAAATTATAAATGCCGATTTCTCGCTTGGTTCAATAATAGTTGGTAATTATGATGCAATTGTTTTTATTGGCGGACATGGTGCGCGTGAGTTAGTTCATAATTCTAGTGCTATGCATTTAATTAAAGATGCCTATTCTCAAAATAAGATTGTGGCTGCAATTTGTATTGCACCGATTATTTTGGCATTTGCCGGGATATTAGAGGGGAAGAAAGCCACTGTTTCGTCTGGCGGAGTTGATATTTTAGTAAATAAAGGCGCAGAATATGTTGACAGAGATGTTGTGGTTGATGGGAATATTATTACCGGTTCCGGTCCAGATGCATCAATTGATTTTGCAAATAAAATAATCGAGGAACTTCAAAATGGTGAATCATAAAAGACTTCTAGTTGTTGAAGATGATTATATTTTAGCTCACATGTATAAGGAGCGATTTGGTGCTGAAGGATATGAGGTGGTGTCAGCTGACAATGGTGAAGACGGGATTGATGAAGCATTGGCAGGAAATTTTGACTTGGTTATTCTGGATCTGATGCTTCCTAAAAGAGGTGGTTTGTCGGTTCTTCAGATTTTGCGTTCAAGACCGGAGACTGAAAAGATTCCTGTAATTATTATTACTAATCATCCGGATGACAGGTATCGAGAAATTGCTGAAAAATATGGGATCGAGGATTTTGTGTTTAAAGCCGAAATAATGCCCAAAGATGTGATCGATCGAATTAATAAAATTATAAAAAAATACGATGCGTCCGCTTTTGAATAGTATTGAACTAAAGGTGTTTTTCGAGTAAAATAATAGGGTAATACATCATGGCGCCATCGTATAGAGGTTAGTACGCCGCCCTCTCACGGCGGTAACAGGGGTTCGATTCCCCTTGGCGCTGCCAACAGGTTAAAAATAGTTCATTTCTTCATAGTTTCGAACTTTTTTAGTTATCATGTTAAAATAAAGAAAAATAAGGAGATGAAATGATAGAAAAAGAGGAGATTAAAAATCGTTTGATAAAAAAATATAATTATCCTGATGAAGGAGCAGAACTTGTAGCATCAAAACTACTAGGCTTAGATGAAAAATTAGTGACAGAATTTGTTAAATGGTGGGAAACTGATCAACTGCCTATGATTGAAATAGAAGGATATTCGATAGAAAAATTCATTAGTGAATATGATTCTACACCACCAGCTGCATTTCTAAATATGAACTGGTTGATTAAAAATCCAGAGGAAGCAAAAAAGGCCTTTAGCAAAGGTTATGATAATGTAATTGTAAAGAAAAATGAGTGAATTACTTGGTTCTGCATTTAAAAACGAAACAGTTCAGCCAGTGAGTAATTTCGTTAGAATTACAGAAGAAATAGACCAACTTTTGTCGGAAGATACACCTGATAATCAGAAAGCATTAGAGGCTTTTGTTCTAAAACGTACTTCAGAATTGACGGCAACTGCACCAGAAACTGAATATATTACATACAAAAAAGAAAAGCCACACAATGGTTTCATATCACCTAAAACTGAAGTTAAAGGCAAAATTATGTATGATGGATTTCATTTAGATGATCCTGATTTATATCCTGCATTACTAAATGGATTAAAAGAATTAAAGTCAACTCCTGGATGGAAAGAAATGAGCATAAAAGCTTTAGCAGTTCCAGCCGTAAACTATGCTGTATCAAAGTACTTTGGTAGTTATAAAATATCAGATGAACAAGAAAAACAAAATGCAGCTCATTATATGAATCTTGGAGCTCCTTGTTCTATTAAAGAAATGAAGGGTAAAGGTATTGCTGTTTGTGCCGAAAAAGCAGCTGCCGCTCAAAATCTATTAACCTTTTTGGGGCTTGATTCAGAACTAGCAATGGCGGATTGCAAGCTTGATCCAAATCAAGAAGAAGGACCACATGCTTATAATATTGTTACGGGCCCAAATGGTCATTTTATTTTTGATCCTACAAATCCTATTGTAAATGATAGTGCAGAGGGGCAACCGAATTATTTGCCAGCCACATATAAAATTTCAGATGAGCAATATGAATCGCTGCAAAACCATCAAGCTGTTGAAGTAGCTCACACAAATACTAAGATTGTTGATGGGGAACAAGAAGCAGAAACAAATGCTAGAGTTTATAATGCTTAATTTTAAAAATTAGCTAAACCAAAATCTGGCAAAATAATATTATTTTCCTGCATGAAATAGATTCGAACGTCGTTTCCCTTGGCGCTGCCAAAAAAATCACGAACTTTTGTTCGCGATTTTTTTGTAGTGCGGGGATGAGATTTTTGTATGGTGGACTATGCAAAACTTGATTATACGACCTATAGTGTGTTAATATTTTGGCAATTAGGATTAGCGAAAGTCCTGATCAAGGAGGAGGCAACGATGATCACACGAATAATGCTGTCGGTCGTCATCGTTATACTGGCAGTGTGTTTCCTGCCAGTTCCAGTGAGGAGTCAGACTGTCTCCCTCTGGACTGAATCCAGTAGTGACTATACCACATACAATTGGGCGGTAGATTGGTATGGTTTGACTTTCTTCTCCGTACTGATACCGGAGAATGCTCACTTCGCAAGTTTGTATTGCCCGTGTGGGTGGGCATTCGATCTCTCTAGATATGGGAACATATGGGAAAGATATTTGGAGTCCCCACCCTCTGATTATATGTGGGCGTATTATTGTCGGACTGCGCCCGGTACACCTCCCAGTGTATTGACATTCGCACTGACAACCAGTGCGTATTACGAGACCGGAATTGCCCTGTATGGTGTTGCAAATGGTTCTGGCACATCGTACGGCCCAACAATGGGGCCAATTGTGCCGGAACTGCCGTCTATGATAGTGTTGATGCTAGGAGCTCTCGGTATTGTCGCTCGTAGGTGGCATTAGCCAGAGTTTGTCTTTTCTCGGCCTGGCCCTTACTCGGGGCTAGGCCATATTTTATTTCATTTTACGCTTATTAATATTAAATTACGAATTATCAGGTTATTTGAGAACCATTCCTTGATTTTAATTAGATAATCTTCAAAAGTTAATTCTAGTTGATTTTGGTTAATCAAATATTTATTATACTCTTAAATGATAAAGGATTAATTTTGTAGTTATGAATCATACATTTAGGACGCTAAAATGGAAACGCCATTCTACAGCAATAGCAAGAAAGCGTTTAAGACGACAGAGAAGAAAAAAAGGTCAGACACTTTTTAATTCTCCGAAGTATTTTAAGAAAATTTCTGCCCCTGCTTATTTTAGTATGATTAAAAATCCTGAAGGTATGGTTAGATTTTATCATGATTTTGAAAACGTTGTTAGCACAGGTGCGGGTGTTGATTTTGATTTATCTCAAATAAAAGTGATGACGGTAGATGCTGTATTGTATACTCTTTATTTCTTTGATTATTTGAAATCTAAAAGAGTGTATTATTTTGTCAGAGGAAATGAGCCTAAGGATCAAGAATGCAAAAGGATTTTTCAAGAATCAGGGTTTTATAAATATGTTCAATCTTCTCAACTTAACAAAACGAGTTATAATATATTTCCAATAGAATCAGGAACTTCTGTAGATCCTACCTTGGCTGAAAAAATAATTGATTTTACACGAGATAGATTACTTTATCCGAAATCGAAAAAAATAGAAGGTGTTTTTATAACTTTAGTTGAGTGTATGACAAATACTATTCAATGGGCTTATGAAAAAAATTATTCCCTTAATAAATGGTGGGTGGCAGCTTATTATGACAAAAACCAAAACAAGATCTTTTATATTTTTTTAGACAACGGGCAAGGAATACCATCAACTGTGAGTAAAAGATTTCCAGAACGTGTCGCAGCGATATTTAAAAAGATCACAAAGCAGCAACTCGATACAACTTTAATTAAATCTGCATTAAAAGGAGAATTTAGAACTCGAACTAAACAATCAAGTAGAGGAAAAGGACTACCACAGATTTATAGTTTTGCTAAAGAGGGAAAGATATCTGATTTGCGAATAATGTCCAACAGAGGTTATATTGATACTGTGGATCCTAATAATTGTGAGGAGCTAAGCCGCAAATTCATAGGTACTCTGTTTAGTTGGAGTTACTCAACTAAATGATCTATAATTTAAATTGATAAGGAGCCAAAATGGATATATATATAAAAAATTTTTCTACTGCCCTTGGCGGCAGATTTAAAAAAGAAGGTAATTTTTCGGGAGAAGAGTTTAGAGAAAAATATTTAGAACCTTTATTCAATGGGAAAAAGACCGATCAGATCAATATCTATCTTGATGGTACCGAAGGATACCCAAGTTCTTTTTTAGAAGAAGCATTTGGCGGATTGGTTCGTTTATTAAATGATAAGGAAATTGTAAAAAAACGATTGCGCTTGGTTACAAGTGATTCAATGTTGGAAAAAGAAATATTAAATTATATTGAAAATGCCCTATGAAAATTTGGTTTAAAGAAAAGTATATTTTCATTACTCTGTTTATCCCCCTTTTGGTGGGAATAATAATTGTGTATTTAAAATGGGCAGATATTAGAGATGATTTTTTTAAAATTAATTTCGCTGATGTGTTCCAAGTCATTGCCACATGGATTATTGCTTTATTTGTAACCTCATATGTCGGTGAAAAAACAGGTAACAGCAATAAGAGGAAAGAAATTATTTTAAAAATCTTGGATGAATTTAGAGATAGGATATCCGAGATGTTTAATCTATCCACTACTTATATGGAAAATTCTGACAAAAGTCTCGAGAAATCAATCTTAGCCTGCAGTGAAAAAGCTAATTATCAGCTTAATAGTCTTATAGAATTAAAAAAGAATGGGATTTTAAATTGTTTAAATTTTGGCGATGATCTTGAAAATTGTTGTTTAAAGTTTAAAATTGCCGTTACTGAATCACCTTTTCGTACTAATAATGTTGTATATGATGAAACAAAAAAGAATAAAGTCTATACTAGTTTTTATGAGTTAATAAAAAAAATTGATACTATTAGGTATAGACTTTATAAGTAAATTTATTTACACATACCCAGAAAGAAACAATATGGCCAACACAAAAGGAAAAGTTACATTTAGAGCTAATAAAACCATTACCAAACCAGTAAAGGTTGAATTTACAAATCGTAGGGGAGAAAGAGTGTCTTTTACAACACATGAGAAAGTGATTAAGCCTGTAAAAGTTGAATTTTATGTTAGAAGAAAAAAATAAAGTTTTTTATATCGATACTAATATAGCTTTGGATTGTGCTACTAATAGAAATATACATACTATTCTTTTAATTGAGAGGATTAAAGAGCAGAATTGGAAATGTGTTAGCTCAGCTTTTCTCGCCATGGAAATGGCTGATTATAAAAAAGATAGTCTTTTTATTACAGATAGAATTATAAATAAAAAATGGGAAACAAGAAAAGTGCTAAGGGAAGTATATAAAAAAACCTTGCGAGAGAGCGATTATGAAGAATTATCAGAGTGGCTAAAAGAATTTAATCAAAGATACAAAATTGAGATGTATGACTTTTTAAGTGAGGCTAAAGGTTGGGATTTGGCACAACAAATTAGTAATAAATATTCAATTACTGCTGCAGACTCTATTCATTTAGCATCGGCTGTGTTAGGATCATTGAGCCAAGGGATTGAAATTTTTATAACAGAAGATAAAGATTTAAAACAAATAACTTATCAGATAGTAAAGGATTTAAAAGTTGAAAATCCAGAGCTAAGTCTTCAACCTATGAATGTTGAAGAAGTGAAGAAAAGTTATTTCCAACCATTATCTATTCAAGTTGATAAAAAAGTGGACGTAGCAGAAAGGACAGTGTCTGAAAGATGGTGATTAAATATAGTTCTACTAAAGGATGGTAGTATTCAAGCTAAGTCCCAACTCTAGAAAATTCAGCTTCAGAGAAGATACTCCGGAGTTGTTTTAATTCATTGATCAGTTGATTCCAAAAAAAATTTGGCTGTCTGTCAAAAAAATCACAAACTTTTGTTCGTGATTTTTTTTGTGTTATAGCATTTATTTGCTATAGTTTATTTGTATTACAGGTGGAAGGTTGGAAGTTTCTGGATTTTTTTAATTAATAGTTTCAGGAGGTGTCAAAATGAGAGAATTAGTGGTTGCTGTTAACAATGAAAATATAAATTTGAAACCCTTTGAAACTATAAAGGTGATAAAAGAAGCTGGATTTCAGAATGTATTTATCTATTGGCTTAACAAAAAATGGGAATGTTCTCAAGAAAAGCAGCTGAAGTATATAAGAGATTTAGGATTAAATGTAATTTTTGCTCATCTTGGTTATCAAGAAATAAATTCATTGTGGGAAACGGGAGAAAAAGGTCAATTATTGGCTGAAAGATATAAAAATGATTTAGAAGTTTGCAAGAAGAATGATATCTCAATGGTTGTAATGCACTTGACTAGTAAAACCATAGCTCCGAAATACGGTGAAATTGGATTAAATCGAATAAGAGAGATTGTAAATTATGCAAAAGAACTTGATATTAAAGTTGCTTTTGAAAATAATAAAATTAAAGGGTATTTAGATTATGTTTTGTCAAATATAGATCAAGACAATGTTGGCGCTTGCTTTGACTCGGGGCATTGCCATGCACATTTTGATGATGATTTTAATTTTGAATTGTTTAAAAATCGTATTTTTGCCCTACATTTGCATGATAATGATAAAACAGGAGATTTACATTTACTACCATTTGACGGAACTGTCGATTGGAATTGGTTAATAAAAAAATTGAAATATTGTAATTACAATGGTCCGGTAACATTAGAACCGCGTTATAGTGATTATTATTTAAATATGTCTCCATTAGAGTTTTATAAAAAAGGTTTTGAAATCGCAAAAGAAATATCTGATAGGTTTGCGAAGTAAATAGATAAGTTAGGGATGAAACTTATTTGTATCTGATTCTATATCCTAAAATTCCAAGAGAAGTAGCAACATTTAATGATTTGCCTTTGCCAAGCATTGGTATTTCAACTACTAAATCTGATTGATCGATAATTTCTTGATCAAGTCCTTCTCGTTCGTGTCCAATAACTATTGCCAGAGGAAATTTATAATTCGCTTCAATATAATTTAAGCTTTTTGTTGTTTGCTCCAGAGCGATAATCGATACATCTTGGGTTTTGAGTTTTTTGATTAATTCTAGGGCTGATTCTTGGCATTCCCACGCAACATTTGCATAACCTTCAAGAGCGGTTTTTTTAATTATTTTGTCAGCGCGATCTGATACTTCGAATCTTCTTGGGTCGTCGGGTAATTTTGGATAACCGGTTAATCCGCAAAGATAAAGTTTTTTAACTCCGAGAGCGTCGCAAGTTCTAAAAATTGTGCCGACATTTATAAGAGACCTGATGTTGTTGCAAATTACATAAATTTCTTGGTTCATTTTAAAGTGGAATATCGAGATCAGCTGTTGGATTAGAATTAGTACTTGGAATTGTAGATGTGGAAGATGCAGGAATAATTGATTCTGCTGGCGAGAAAGGTGAGAGCGGTGCCGGTTCAATTGATGGTGCGGGTGCTGGTTTGGCGACCGGTTGCTCTGATAATTGCGGAGTGGTTTCTTTTATATCGGTTTGTAGAGTATTGGTTGCATCAGAAGGTTGTTGTTGTGTGGGTGGTGCAGCAAATGTTTCTGTGGACTTAATTTCAGGCGTTTTAGGAGCATAAGAAGTCTGTGAGGAATTATTATTTATTGGATTTGAAGGTGTATTGTTTTCTGATGTGCTAGGTGTTGTATTTGTAGTTTGAGGCTTTGCTGACTCTATGTTCATTGGTTTTTTGACAGGGATTCTTTCTTTACCTGTGATTTTTTTCAAATAATTAATGTTAATTAAAGCTGCGGCAGGTTGGGATTCATTATCCAAAAAAACATACAGGTTTTCCGGATGCGCTGAATTTTGGACATCGGTTATTATTTTTTCAGTATTGTTTTTTAGTTCGCTAACAGGCATTATTTTATCAATTTCGACTTCAGGCATTTGTTCCTCCAAGTTCTTTAGCTAATATTTGTGCAATTTTATCCGGTTCATTGTAGGCTTTAACATAATATTCTTTAGCGCCCATTTTCATTGCTTTTTCTTTGGCTGATTCTTCAGGTAAATTGGTTAAACAATAAATTGGGATTTTATTTCCATTTGAGTCTTTTTTGATTTGATCTAAAATATCAAGGCCATTGGTGTGAGGCAATAATATATCTAGGAGAATTGCATCAGGTTGAAATTTTGGAATTAGTTCCACCCCTTGTTCTCCGCTTTGAGTAATTTCAACTTCAAAGCCTGATTTTATCAATGCATCTTTATACATTGTTAAGATATCAATTTCATCATCTATGATTAAGATTTTTTTCTTTTGAGTTATCATAGGCTAATTATACATCATTGCTTTGCAATAGGAAGCGACAAATAAAATGTGGTTCCTTTACCTTCTTTTGATTCAAACCAAATTTTACCGTTTTGTTTATTTACAAGCGCTTTTACGATAAAAAGTCCAAGTCCGTTTCCTTTATTTCTGTTGTTTGAGCCATGAAAAAACTCTTTAAATACATTTTGTTGTTCGTTTTGAGGAATGCCTTGTCCAAAATCTTTTACAGATATGATTAAATCATTTGAGAATTCATTTTTGCCTTGTTCTGCATTTATTACAACTTTTTTTCCTTTGGAATATCTGATTGCGTTATCGAGTAAATTATAAAGTGATTCGGTTATTTTTACAGGATCGATAAAAACTTTTGGTAATTTTTGTGGGATAAATTGTATTGGAATTTTTTTGTATTCGGACTCAAGACTGATATGCTCTATTGCAAGTTTTATTACCTCATTAATATCGGCAGGTTCAAGTGATATTATTATTTTTTTTGATTCTATATGAGTAATGTTTAAAAGATTGCTTACAATATCAACCATATTTGTGGTTGATATATGAATTGAGTTTAGATATTTTTCCTGATCTTTGTTTAATTTGCCTAAATGACCGGACAAAAGGTTTGAGCAATAGCCTCGGATTATTGAAAGCGGGGTAAATAACTGGTGCGAGGTCATGGAAATAAATTCTTTTTCTCTGGTTTCGATTGATTTCATTGCTTCATCTGCTTTTTGGAGTTTTGTTTCTGCCAGTTCGCGTAGTTCTTTTTCATGCCTTAAATTCATGGCAAGAGTTCGGCAAAACAAAGTAATAAAGAGTAGAAAAATTATTTGAAGGGGACCGGTGAAAAATAAGTTTTCGCCGGAGTAGCTATAGACACTGTTATTAATTAAAAATTCTGCGCCAAGCATCAGAGAAACAAAGGCGGCCATGAGCAGGCTATTTATTAGATTTAGAGTCATTGCAACTGAAGCAACCGGGATAAAATATAGGACATAAAAATATTGACCATAATCTTTAATCAGATGAATTAATATTCCAATAAAAATTACATCAATGATACTTTTGAGCCAGATTCTTTTGGTTTTGTTGAGCCAGTTGAACAGGACAAGGTAATAGAGAAGGGCAAAAGAGATTATTGCGCCTATAAAATAAAAAATTTCATCGTTGTTGATTAAGTTTTGAGGTAGAAATTTAACAAAAATCAAAGCAATAATTACGATTGCCCATGTGATTCCTTCGTAGATTTTCTCTAAATGGTGTGATTTTTGAAGTGCGATCGGCATTTCCCTCCGTTCCGTTTGCCTTTGGTAGGCAGAAACCCCGCCTTAGCTCGCACTGAAAGTAGAGAATGCAATTCCTTTTTCAGTAAGAGCGTAGGTTGGGTACCTAATTTTTTATTGATTGAACGATTTTTTCAATATCAAGTGTAATTTCTTTTTGCTCGCCCGAATCCATATCTTTGATTTTTACAATATTTTTTTCAAGTTCGGGCTTTTCAAATATGATGACGGTAGAGATCTTTTTTTTGTCGGCATATTTTATTTTTTTACCTAGATCAGATTCGTTTAGATATATTTCAGTTGTGATTTCATTTTTTCTTAATTCTTCAATAATTGGAAAAGACTTTTCTTGAGTTTCAGCATCAAATATAAATAATATTTTTGATTTTTTATCTTGCAATGGAATGTTTAATGCCTTTAGGGCTTCAATAATTCTATCGATTCCAAATGAAAATCCGACACATTCAAAATCTTCATTGCTAAACATGTTGGTCAATTGATCGTATCTTCCGCCGCCGATTACAGATCCAAATTCTCGAGCTTGATTTAGCTTGAATTCAAAAATAAATCCAGTGTAATAATCAAGTCCGCGAGCTAGAGCTGGATCAATTTTAATATTTTCTTCGGTAATACCATAATCTTTTAAAATTTGAAGAAGGTTTTCAAGTTTTTCGAATTCATTTGGGTCTATTTCTTTAAGCTCGATTTTAGCTTCATCATTGTTTGTTGTATTTAATAATTTCTTGATTTGATCTATGGTGTCATTTGAAAGTTCTAATTTGGAAAGCTCTTGAATTACATCATCAGCACCGATTTTGTCGAGTTTATCAATTATCTGTAGAATACGATTTTGATCTTCTAATTTGATATTGTTTTTGGAAAAAAATGACATAAAAAATTTTCTTGAATTTAGAAAAATTGTGAAATCATCGATACCGAGTTCTTTTAAAACTTTAAAACCAAGATAAATAATTTCTGCTTCTGACTGAACAGAACTTGTGCCGACAATATCAGCGTCAAATTGGCAGAATTCTCTAAATCTGCCTTTTTGAGGTTTTTCAGCACGCCAAACTTGTCCGATTTGATATCTTTTGAAAGGTAGTGCAAGCTCGCGATAGTTCATAGCAATATATCTTGCTAGCGGAACGGTTAGATCGTATCTTAAAGCAATTTCTCGCTCGCCTAAATCTTTGAATTTATAGATTAATTTTTCGCCTTCAGAGCCGTATTTTCCAAGTAAAATGTCAGAATATTCCAGTGCTGGAGTTTCAAGTGGAGAAAAGCCAAAAAGACGGCATATTTTTTCTATCCTACGAGTTAAATTTATTTTGTCTTCAGCCTGTTCAGTTGGAAGGTCGCGAAATCCTTGCAGGATCCGCGGTTCAATTTTTTTGTCCATGGATCTATTCTAGCAAATTCTGATGTTTTATCAACTCGATTTGACAAATGTTTTAAAATCTTTAATACTTTACATGTTGGATGTTAAAATAATAATTAAATTTAGTTATAATTTAACTTTGTCCAGCCTCCATCTTTACTGAAAAAAAGATTGTTTTCAGTGCAGATTACGGCGGACTTCCTGTCCACTCAAGGTGGACGGAGTGGAGGTAATATGGCGGGGAAAGCAAAAATATTAGTAGCTGATGACGATGTTGTTTTAAGAGATATGTACAAGGCAAGACTTGAAGATTCCGGATATGAAATTATTACAGCGTCCAATGGCGAAGAAGCAATGGCGCGAGCAACAGATTCAAGTCCTGATTTGATTTTGCTTGATGTGATGATGCCGAAGGTTAATGGTTTTGATTGTTTGGATATGTTAAAAAGTACTGCCGAAACTAAGAAAATTCCAGTTGTGATTTTAACTGCTTTGGTTCAGGATTCTGATCGTGAAAGAGGGGTAAAAGGCGGAGCTGATGATTATATTGTGAAATCAGAGACAATGCCCGGTGAAATTATTGAAAAAATTGAAAAATTAGTCAAAAAGTAATTTTTATAACTTAGGTTTGTCATTTAGACCGAGCTAGCAAGCGAGCGGAGGAATATTGCATTATAAATTAGATCTCTCGACAAGCTCGAGATGACAGTTTTATTTTTTAAAAGGAATGTGTATGGAAGATAAGCTTATTTTAGTTAATGAGCAGGATGAAGAGGTTGGAACCGAAGTTAAACTTGAGGTTCACGAAAAAGGCGCATTACATCGTGCTTTTTCTATTTTGGTTTTCGATTCATCGAAAAAGTTGATTATACAAAAACGGGCGGAAGGGAAGTATCATTCCGGTGGGCTTTGGGCAAATACTTGCTGCTCTCATCCTAGAGAGGGTGAAAAACTCGATGTGGCTATTCACAGGAGATTAAAAGAAGAAATGGGTTTTGATTGTCAGTTGGAAGAAAAATTTTCATTTATATATGAAGTGAAATTAAATGATCTCAAAGAGCATGAATTTGATCATGTTTTTTTTGGTAATTATGATGGTGAAATTGAGCCTAATCCTAAAGAAGTTTCCGAAATAAAACGGGTGAGCTGGAGCGAATTAAGTCAGGATGTAGAAAAAAACCCAGATCAATATGCATATTGGTTTAAGATTATTGTTCGAGAGATAAATCAAAGAAAATTTATTTAAAAATAATTAATTAATAATTTCTAATTTCTAATTTCTAATTAATTTCCAATATTTTAAATGTTTAATGTTAAATCCTTGATTATCCTTTGATCATTTATTAATTAGGATTTATTTAGTAATTAGTAATTAGAAATTTTGTAATTTTAGCTAGTATTCTCGATATATCATATAGTGAGCAATGCCAAGCAGGAAGTCTTTTCCTTCTGAATTGAGTTCTATTTTTTCTAATGCATCGATTGCCTCATCAACTAATTTTTTGGCAAAATCCCTAGATTTATCCAATGCTCCGGTTTCAATAATTATTTTTTTTACATCTTCATGGTCTTCATTTGTGATATTTTTATTACCTAGATTTCTATTTATTATTTCTTTTTGAGCAGGCGAAGCCGATTCAAGAGCGTCAAAAATTAAAAGAGTTTTTTTGCCTTCCCTAATATCTGAAATAACAGGTTTGCCTATTTTTTCTTCAGAACCAAACATCCCAATTATGTCATCTTGAATTTGAAAAGCGGTGCCCATTGGTATGGTGTATTTTTCAAGATTTGTGATTTGTTCTTCTGTTGCGCCGGCAAGGATTGCCCCAAGTTTTACCGGTGTGTCAAAGGTATAAGGAGCTGTTTTTAATTCTTGAATCAAAATAATATCTTTTTTTGTAATATTTTCAGTGATTTGCGTAATTAAATCTAACGCTTCTCCGTAAATTTCTCGTTCATAAGTTTTGTTTAGCTCGGCAATTGCTTTTGATTGATTTTGAATGTCAAAATTTGATGTAACTATGATTTCATTTGAATAAGCACAGGCTAAATCGCCAGCTAAAATTGCAATTGAAGTGCCGAAGTGGCGAGGATCAATTTTATTTTTGTATTTTTCATTGGCAATTTTCTCATAATCAGCGTGAATTGTTGTTTTGCCTCGTCTTAGTGAATCGTTGTCGATAATATCGTCATGAATTAAGAGAAAAGTTTGAGAGATTTCCATTGCCATTGATGCGTTTAAAGCGGATTTAGTATCTATTCCATCGTGAGCAAGATAACTGTAGTAGGCAAGTGCGGCGCGAATTCTTTTGCCTCCTCGAAGCGTCATATCTTTCACATGTTCGGCCAGTGCTTCGGCGTGAGGTGAGATATTTTTGGCATTTTCCACTTTTTGAGATAAAAATTTATCTAATTCAAGATCAATTTTAAGTTTAAAGTCTTGCAGTTGATTTATTGCTGTATTTATCTCGACCATATTTTCCTTTTAAATTATTTCTAATACTTTTTTGCAAATTCCATTAGCTGTTAAGCCATATTTTTCTCTAAGTTCGTTAATTTCTCCGTGTTCGATGAAATCTTCAATTCCAATTCTTACAACTTGAGTGTCTTGAATGTTTTGTTTTTGAAGCTCTTCCAAAATTGCGGAGCCAAAACCACCATCTAAAATATTTTCCTCAACAGTGATTATTTTACCGGTTTTTGCGGCATTTTTTACCATTTCCGAATCAATCGGTTTTACTGACCTGGCGTTATATACTGTTGCGTGGATATCATTCTTTTTAAGTAGATTTGATGCCTCAATAGCGGGATAGACCATGGATCCGATGGCTAAAATTGCAGCGTTGTTTCCTCGTCTTAACTTTTCTGCTTTTCCGATCTCGAGTTTTTCAAGAGTTCGGTTCATTGCGCTTCCGATGCCTGTCCCGCGAGGATAGCGAATGGCAATTGGACCTTCAGTGTATTGGGTGGCAGTGTAAAGCATATGCTGGAGTTCGTTTTCATCTTTTGGCGCCAAAATTATCATATGCGGGATATTTCTTAAATATGACAGGTCAAAAGCTCCGTGATGAGTTGGTCCATCGGATCCAACAAGGCCGGCTCGGTCAATCGCAAAAATTACTGGAATTTTTTGCAAAGCAACATCATGTAAGATTTGGTCGTAACTTCTTTGAAGAAAAGTGGAGTAAATGGCAACAACCGGTTTAAATCCTTCAAGCGCCAGGGCGGATGCAAATACAACAGCGTGTTCTTCAGCAATACCAGTATCGAAGAATCTCTCGGGGAATTCAAGAGCGAATTTATCGATTCCTGTTCCCGCAGGCATGGCTGCGGTTATGGCTATGATTTTTTTATCTTTTTTTGCCAGCTTAATTAAGGTATTGCCAAAGACTTTAGTGTAGGTTAGTTTTTTGGTGTCTTTGGATGTTTTTCCTGATTCCAAAATAAATGGGCTGGTTGAGTGAAATGCAGGGGGATTGTGTTCGGAGTAGTAATATCCAAGACCTTTTTTTGTTTCAATATGAATCAGTTTTGGTCCTGGTGTTTCTTGGGCAAGATTAAACACATCAATTAATTGTTTAATGTCGTGCCCATCGATGGGACCGAAATATTTAAATCCAAGAGAATGAAATATTGATTCAATATCGGTGTGAGGCTCTCCATTCATATGAATAGAGGAAAGTTTTTCCAGATAATTGGCTATGCCTCCGGTATTTTTTGAGATGGAAAATTTATTATCATTTAAAATTACTGTAAGATCGGTTTCTGTTGAACCAACATTATTTATACCTTCAAAAGTTAAGCCATTTGTTAGGCTGCCATCCCCGATAATTGCAACAACATGATTTTTTTCTTTTTTTAGATCGCGAGCTTGAGCAAAACCTAGCGCAGCCGAAACAGCCGTTCCGACATGACCGGCTCCATAGCAGTCGTGCTCGCTTTCTTCTCTTTTCAAATATCCACTTAGCCCGTCTTTTAATCTTAATGTTGAAAATTTTTCATATCTTCCGGTGAGTAGTTTGTGTGTGTATGCCTGATGTCCGACATCCCAGACGATTTTATCTTCAGGGGAATTATATGAGTAGTGAAGTGCGATTGTGAGTTCGACTGTTCCCAAGTTTGGGGCTAAATGGCCACCGTTTTTTGCAACGGTTTTAATAAGGACTGTTCTGATTTCTTCAGATAGTTTTTTTAGCTGGGTAATCGGTAGCTTCTTTAAGTTTTTCGGACCTTTAATTTTTTTGAGTAAAGATTTTTTAAACATCAGATTTATTTAATTGCTAATATTCGAATACTCTGTGGCTTGTCACAGAGATGAAGAATACTAAGATAGTACTTGTCGGACTTCGACGAGCTCAGTCGAGTCGCGGAGCCGACTTCCTCTGCAACGCACCCACCATGATATCCTGCCAAAGCGGGGTTGGGTTCATTGATATTCTTAATATAGCAGGATTATGCAAAAATACTCAAGATCCGATTGATTTATCGTTGTTTGAGATGGTACATTGTGTTTAAATACAATTATGGCAAGTGAAAGAGAAATTAGGAAATTTGGTTTTTTCAAACTAACAGAGATTATTTTGGGTCGCTCCGAAGCGAAGCGGTAGTTATTTAATGCATTTTTTTAGAATACTTTTATATTATTTATCAGTCAGAAAACAAAACCCCCAGGTCCTTTGACAGAACTGGGGGGATTTAGCTTATTAACATGATCAGCGTGGGTGGTTATCAAAAGAAAAGTGATGTGTCCTCTAAGCTCCTATAGCAATTTACGAAGTTGGTTTGCCAGCTCTGGGAGATCTTCTTCAACAACTTTCCAAACCTCATCAACATTCACATAATCGTATTCATGGACTAAGAGATTGCGCATCCCAATTGCTTCCTTAATGGGGAGATCGGGATTTTTTTCTCTTAAATCGGTAGATAATTTTTTTGCTGCTTCACCTAAAATTTCCAAATTTCTCATAACAGCGTCTTGTATGAGCTTAGTGTTGGCGAATTTTATGTAATCATAACCTTTACAGTATTCAAGAATCTGATCCGTAGCATCTAGCATATCTTTAAGATAAACTTCATCTTTTTTCATATAGAACTTTCGTATCATTCAAAATATTTTTTTTGATACTTGGTTTAATGTTTTTTCTAGAGACCAGATCGACTGGTCGACCGAGCATTTCCTCTAAATCATATTGGATGCCCCCAATTTTCATAAGTGATTTAGTTTCTTCGAAATCAACCATTATATCAATATCGCTATCATCTTTCTCTTCTCCACGAGCAAAAGAACCAAAAATTCCAAAGTAATTAATTTGGTTTTTTTGGCAGTAGTCTTGAAGCTCAATTTTATTGTCGATTAGGAGTTGTTTTTTCATAACTTAATTTTATCAAATATTGCTCATTTTGCATATAGTAGAATTCATTAGCGTTCTAGTATGTTGTGGGTTTAAAATGTTTTTTTGAGGTAATATATAAATTAGATATTGAATCTATTTAGGAGGGAAGTGAAAAAAGTTTCACAGGCAATTTGGCTTGATTCTAAAAAAATTGAAAAACCTGTGAATTTAAGAAAAAAAACTTGGGCTTTTTTAATTTTTGAGCTTGAAAAAATGGATTATGATGATTTAATACAGCATTTAGGGGATTTGGGTTATGGTAATGCTAAAAAATTAGATAAATTCAAAGCATTGAAAATAATTGCTGATTGCCCAGCGCCTTTTCTTTTGAGAATTGGAATTTTAAATTTTGCTGATTTGATGAGTAATACAGTTATTTCTTTAGACGAAGGTGTTGAATATATTATTGATAAAAAAGCGGCAGATGAATTAAAATCAAGTACGCAATCTGTTGATCTAATTAGACTTTACGATAATAAATTAAAAAGGTTTGATCGAAAAGAAATTATCCAATCAATATTTTCAGAAAAAGTTTTTGACCAACTATCTGAAAATTAATAATTATTAGAATTTATTTAAAATATTTTTTTTCCCAATCTTTAAAAATGGCAATAAATTCTTGCCAAAGTTTTTCAGGATCGCCAGGAATGTGATGATCAGGAAGTTCCAAATCTCCCGCGACTGTTGCTATGTCAAACATTTCTTCGTCTTTTTCTATTTCCGGATCGAACATAAGTTCGGCAATTTGATAAGCAGTTTCTTTTCTGTCGATTTCTTTTTTCTCTAGTTTATCTAAAACTTTATTAACAAAATCAACGAATTTTTTTCGTTCTTTGAATTTCTTTTTTTCTTCTTCAGGCGATAAATTTGTTTGTTCTGAAAAGATTTTCATAAAGTGTTTCATATTTTATTTTGAAGAAGTAATATCATTAAATGCTTTTATTACATCTTCCTTCTCAAATTCATCAAGAGCTAGAATATAATCGATTTCTCTGATTTTTTCTGGTTCACAATAAAAAACTAATCCAACTTTATCGGCAATGAATTTCAATTGATTTTTAGAGAGTTTAACTAATTTTTTTTTGAAATTTTCAAATTCTTTTTTAGTAAATTCAGACATATTTGCTCCTATTAATCTTATTTATTGAGTGAGAGGACGAATGCCCTCTCACTCAGAGCTCATTGTTTGTTGACGGGTATGTCAACGGGCTGGCTGTTGTATCCTGGCGTGTCGTAGTTGTGGCCAACCTTTTCTGTATCACAACCACGGTTACTCACTGTTCTCTGGGTGTCTGTGTGGATGACTCCAGTTTTGTCTGGATGTTCTGGTGAAAACCTGATTCTTGTTTCTTTCGAGCTTCCGCCTGAGCCGCCACTACTCCCAGAGCTTTTATCACCTCCCGACGAGCCGGATTCGCCGCCCGATGACGGGCTAGTTCCGAAAATGGCATCCCATAAACCCATTACTGCACCTCTATTTGTGTGCGAATGCATGTGTTCTTATTGCTAAGTATATGTTGTTTTATCAAGCTGTCAAGAGTTCATTACTTTTTTTATGGATTAAAATATTGTATTCAAATGTTTTTTTGAGGTAATATATAAATTAGAGATAGAATCTATTTAGGAGGGAAGTGAATAAAGTTTTGAGGGCAATTTGGAATGAATTTATTGTCTAAAAATTTACTTCTCTATGATTTGTAGTTTTAGTTCCAAAAAATTTGTATCTAGTTCTAAGATTTGTTCTTCTTTGTCTTTTATTTTTAGCCAATCTTCAATTAAATGGCATTTTTCTCCTAGAATTTCTTTTGCGATTTGATACCCCGAAGCGCATGCCGGATACATTCCTTTTCCAGTAAGTCCGGAGGCTAATCCCGCGGCATCACCTGCAAGATAAATATTATCAAATTTGTATCCTTGATAATCATAGTTTATTATTGACCCAGCGAATTTTCCTTTTGAAATATCAATATTATTTTTTTCAATCCATCTTTTCAAATTTTGAGTTAGCAATGGTAGGTTGGGGGATTTGTAATCAACTGCTGCTCCGACAGAAGTAAATTTATTATTTGGAAATATCCAAGCATAACCTTTATCAAATAATTGTTCATCAACAAACATTTCGAAATCAGGATAAACCTTGGGAATGGTGTAATGGACAGCAGCTATAAATTTTTTTGTTTCGAGGCCAAGGAATTTTCGAACTATTGAAAATGAGCCGTCAGCACCAATTAAATATTTGAAATTTATTTCTAATCCATTAGCGGTTAGTTTATTTTTTTCAATATTTGTTATTTTTTGACCTAATTTAATATCAATATTCTTAAATTCAGAAAGTTCGTTTTTAAGTTTATTTAAAAAATCAGGCCTGCAAATTGAAGAGATCAAGCTCTGGTTAGTTGGCATTCTGTGTTTTTTATTTTTAGTTACGATTACTAGAGGTTTAAGGGAAAAGTTCATGCTTGATTCAGGAATAAATTGTATATCTTCGTCTTCTACGCCATAACCGCAGGGTTTTAATCCCAGTTCATTATTTTTTTCTAAAACCAAAACGTTTATGTTAGAATTTCCTAGCGCTTTTGCACAGTTTAATCCTGCAAAGCTTGCACCGATTATTACAATGTCATAAAAGTTTATTATCTTTTGCATGAGTTAATTTTATTTTAATAAATTGATTTTTGCAATAAATTTTCTTTTGTTATTTGAGTTGATTTAATTAATAAATCGAGCTAATTTAGAGTTAATGAAAAATCAAATAATAAAAATTGGAAAACCTGTAAATTTAAAAAAAAGACTTGGATTTTTTTAATTTCTGGGCTTGAAAAAATTGATTATAGTAATTTATTACGGTAATCATCAGGTTAAAATCGTTCACGGAACAGAAATATTTCGTTAATAAATTCTTTTGTCATCGATATTAATCTATTTAGTCTTTGATTCATTCTCGATCAAAAATGGGTTGAAATTTGTTTTGTCATCAAAAGCGTCTTCCTTTTCCTCTTTTTTCAAAAAGCTTACAACTCGATAAGTCAAGGGGGTCATGATAACTTCTACACCCGTTTTGAATAAATAATTTGAAATAATAATTGTCAAGACAATGCCTGGGTTAAGGATTCCAATAAACGCAATACTAACAAAGAGTACAGAATCAACAAGTTCCCCCACTAAAGTCGATCCTATCGTCCTAGTCCATAACCATTTTCCCTTTGTAAAGACCTTCATCTTCGCCAAAATGTAGCTATTTGTAAATTCTCCAGCCCAGTATGCTATTAATGATGCTAGCACAATACGAGGAACTAAACTGAACAAGGCTTTAAATGCATCATTCCACTGCCAACTTTCATTTGGCGGAATTGCCGCCACAATAGCAAGCGTAATAGCCATAAGTATTGCCGAGATAAAACCGGTCCAGATAACCTTGCGTGATCCCGAATATCCGTACACCTCAGTTAATATATCGCCAAAGATATAGGAGAGAGGGAATAGTAATGTGCCACCATCAAATACAAAAGGGCCAATATTAATAATTTTGGTTGAGGCAATATTGCTGATTAACAGAACAGCTACAAAAAGGCCGGTGATTATAGGAAACCATTTATAATTTTCTAATTTTCTTTCAGAGTTCTTCATAATTCATACATTTAATAATTAATATTGTTTAATTTGTATAATCTGGTAGGCTGTTCTAACACGAACAGCCTACCATGGAGATAGTGGGGAGATGAAGCTCATCGCTTTTTGGACCGTTTCATCGATAGGTTTCTCATTGCACAGAACTATCCAATGAATTGGCTTCACAGAGAACGTTTCTATTAGTCGATCGAAGCACTCTTTATCGGCAACGTTTTTCTCAGCCATTCCTAGTTGAGTGTTGTCGAAATCAAGTAGGGCTGTTTCTCTGTTCGAGAACCTTTCAATCGCCACTTCTGGAGAAGTTTCTAGATATATCAACTTCAAATCAGTGTAGCGGTTCAGTATCCCTAGTAATCTTGGATCCAGATCAGGAACAAACTTTCCATTAACAAGCCCTGCTGATTTGCGAAGTGCTTTGGTCCGTCTAATGGAGAAATGTCCGTCAATAAGCAGTAGCTCGCTCTTTGATGCTAAAAAACGCATCAGCACGAGCCAAGCGGCTCGTTCAATAAAGTCGTCGTGGTAAGGACCAATCTGATCCCAACCTGAGAGTCCCTCTGTTCCCCCAATCTCGACTACGAGTTGACGTTGCTTGGCTGTTAGGCAGCCAGTCATACTTTGTATGACCGAGCATAGTGTTGTTTTGCCGGCACCATGATTACCTCCCACTACTGCTACCTGTTTCACGCACAGCACCTCCTTATCTGTGAATACTCCATCTAATATACTAGATACCGAACTTTTGTCAATACAAATCGACAAGCCCTACTTCTTATCTTGAAATGATAATCTCACTAAATCCAGATATATAATTTTTTTCTATATTATACGATGACAGTACCTTGACTTTTTCTTTCTTTTTGACCTCCACAGCTTTGTTTTTATTGTTCATTATTAATTCGATAAGTTTAATTAGTTCTTTTGTATTGTGTTTACACAAAAAACCATTTTGCCAGTTTTGAATTATGCTTGTGAAGCATTGGATGTTGCTGTTGATAGTATATAAATCTTTATGAGAAATTAGTACTGCTTCGTTTGGAACAATTGGACTGAAATCTCTAAGTGGCATATTAATCAAAAATTTTGTGTTAGAGTATCTTAATAGATACTTTGGAAGGTCTGGCTCATAATCAAAAAATAAATAAATTTGTGAATTATCTTTTGCAATTTCTGCAAGATTGTTTTGAATTTTTTCAATAAATGCTTCATCGCTAAAACTAGAAGCAATTAAAATTCCTATAAAATCGTCGTGCTTCTTGCAAAACTGAATCATACAATTTAAAGAAAAATCCAGTCCTTTATATTCGTCAGCCCTTGCGTATGAAAAAATGATTTTTTTATCGAGAGGGATCTTTTTTTTGGCTAGAAACAATTTAATTTGTTGTTTAGTTAATCTGGTGTATTTTTTAAGTTCATTAAAATTTAGACCATTCCTAAACTGAATCACCTTGTTATTGGGGATTGCAAGCTTCTTCTTTATTATTTCATCAACTGACTTAGATATTGATCCCAGAAAATAATTTGGTAATTTTTTTATTTTTGAGATTGCTTGATCCTCCCAACTACGAAGATCTTTTTCGTTACAATAACTTTGTTTGTGTACGCCAGCTAAGCTATGAGGAATCCAAACATTAATTAGATTCTTTTGATCCGTTAGAACTCCTGCAAAAATTGAGTCATTGGCTAAAACTATATTTTCGCCGGAATTATTATCCGAAATATGATGAATAATGCCAATAGCTTCTTTGTTATATTCTTTCCACAAAACCAGATCAAAATAAGAGTTATTGAGAGATTTACGTCTTTTAATATAGAAATTATTACTCGAATTTCTTTTTGTGTCAGACAGAGATATTACAAACAAACTCAATAATATTCCTCGTTTAGCAAAGTAGGCTCTAACGTTAGACCATGACTTTGCAAAGTTTTGCGCAATTGTACCTACCCCGCAACGAGTTTCGGTTATTCCATCTTCGGTTAGATAGATAATATTAAATAATTTTTTTGAGTTCATCTTCAACTTTTTCTAGTAAATTCACTTTGTCATGTCCTGAGGTAATATAAATAACATTTTTTTTATTTTTAAAAAATAATTTATAAAAATCACTGCAATGTTTCATTCCTTCTGAACCACTCCATACATCCTCAATTATAGTTTTTCTTGGACGATTAATAAGGCTGAATTCTGGAGTTTGATTCAAATAAATATAATAATCTGGTTCATATAACTTATGTTCTTTTAGGGCGGTTGCAACCCATTTTTTCTTCTCCTTAAAATTTCTGGCCAATTTAAATTTTTCTGCCACATAATCCCAAGCCAACATAGACGGGTACCCTCTATCAATAACTGAATTTTTTCTACTTCTTTGGGCTAGATAATATTTTTCCTTTGTTTCTTCAAATATTTTTTCTTGACTATCAGAGATAGCAGACTCGTCTAAATGTCCCAATGACTCATTTACTTTTTCAAAATTAAATCGGTCTCGTAGCAAATCTGCAACTGTGGTTTTACCACTAGCCGGAAGACCTTCAATTACGAATATCTTTTTCATTTAGTTGAAGCTCCTTTTCTCCCTTAACCCTTTTTTCCCAAGGGAATCTAATCCATTTTAAGTGGGGGCAAATAAAAGCCACATAAAGACTAACGCCATAATTTGAAGAAGACATATCAAACTTTTCGTCAATAACAATGGAGCAGATACCAGTGAGAGTGGATCCGCCTTTCTTAATCTTGGCAATTGCCCCGTCTATTGTCACCCCTTTAAAAATAATATCTTCTACAATGAGATAACGTTTACCTTTTTTAATTTTTGAGCTCATCCCAGTTTCCACAAACTCGCAGTAATCATGCGGAGTGTTTGAGGCAGTTCTTTTGCCTTGATAGAAAGATAAATCGCGCTTGACAGTATGATGAGAGATGATTGCAGCGGGAACCATGCCTCCTCGAGCCATAACTAAAATCTCATCAAAAGAAGAAGCATCAAGAGACTCAATACTCTTCAATACGCCATTAAAAATATTGTCCCAGGAGAGGCAAATCACTTTTGACTTATTGCTCATTAATTTTGGCTTATTTGCAAATTTCATTTGTTGATTACTACAAATGCATCAAAACTACCTTTGAAAATGGATACTTTTTTGATGTTATATGTGGCACCTAATTTTTTAATCTTACCCAAAATATTAATTAGTTTTTTTTCCTCAATGCTAGTGATTTTTCCAACTTTTCTGGTTTTATTAACACCAAAATAGTCATCTTTAGTTTCAACAATAATATTAAATAATATGTATTTTTTGCTCATTGAATACATCTTAAAAATATTGTATTCCAAATATTTTTGGAAAAATCTTGTTTTCGAATTTAATCCACCTAAATTAATTACTAGGTCGTATTGAGCTTTAGGGTTGAAGGAAAGAAAATTTTCCGTTTTAACATCTAGTGAATTATTCTTATTCTTGACATAATTAATAAACTCTGGCACAATATCAATTCCAGTATACTGAACTTTTTTGTTACATTTGTCTTTATAAAAATAATAGAAATTGCCAGTTCCGCAACCAACATCAAAAATAGAGAAAACTTTTGCGCAATCAATTATGCCAATTGAGTAATTGAAAAATTTTAGACTGCCCTCCTTATCTCTCCAGTCTAAAGACTTTTCCGAGATGCCTGATTTTTTTATTCTTGCTTGATAGTAAGAAATTATCTTGTTTGAATCAAGTTGCCATTTTTCTAACAGAATTTTTTTATTCAAATTTTGATTCATATATTAGGATTCATATTTTAGTTATTTATACAACAATTAGGGGACTTCGTCAAAGAATTGGAAAACTCTATTTTATTCTTAGCCTTGAAAATGCTATATTGAGATTAAAGACAGAATGATTAATTGTTATTTATTATATTTCCAATGAAAAAAGTTAAATCTATATCGGCAGGTGGACTTATCTCTAGAAATTTTCAGGACAGGTTAGAACTTCTTTTAATTACAACTCTTGATGGCAAATTGACGATTCCAAAGGGTCACATAATTGGAACTGAGACATTTGAAGAAACTGCTGTCAGAGAAATCAAGGAAGAAATTGGGCTGAAAGAAGCTGCTGTTACCGGTTCTTTGGGAGATATAACTCGAGATGGTATGGAACCTAGCGGGGAATCCTCATTAAAAGAAATCCATTTTTTTCTTATGAAAGGATCTGGTTATACTTATCTTCATGAAGAAGATTATGTTTGGATAGAGTTTGATCGTGCGTTGAAACTTATGCAATGGAAAGAAGAAAAAGAACTGATTGAAGAGAATAAAAAGAAAATTGCCAAGAATGTCTCTGACTATTTTTCCAAAAGCGATTTATCATTACTGTGGGATAATCAATACGCCAATTATCAAAAAAGAGATGAATTCGCGTTGAAGCCATATAATATAATAGAAGAAACGCTAAGCAAGCTCACACCTAGCGCTACTATCTTTGAGTTGGGAACGGCCACAGGGAGAGATGCCCTAACTTTCGCCAAAGCTAAAAAATCTAAAATTTTTGGTATCGATATATCCTTGCACGCCATTTGTAAAATGTGTGAAAACTTTATGTCTTTTGAGCTAGATCACCTGTTAACAACAAAAGTAATGGATGCAGGAAACATTATTGAATCTGATTTACCAAAAAAAATAGATATATTTTTTGCCAGATTTGCCTTGAATCTTTCTGATATGAAAACTTTTTTTCTCATCAATGAAATTATAAAAAAAATGCCCATTGGAGGATATGTAATTATTGAGGGCAAAACCAAACAAGACTATGGTATCCTAGAGGGCAAAAAATTAGGACCAAATGTTTATAGAGATAAACACGGCTTCAATATCAGAACATGGGACGAATCATATGTTAATGAATATTTTGTGAAGAAACTCAAGCTAAAATTAGTAAAATATAAAAAAGCTAGCTTTTTATGGGGACAGAACAGGGCCAATGTCGCCTATTTTGTTCTGCAAAAAACCAGAGAATATTGTTATTGAGAGAAATTATTAATTAATGTTAAAATAAAAATATGAAGAAAGTTTTGAAAGTGATTTGGAATGAGTTTATTTATGGGGGGCATTTGCTTGCTCTGGGACCAGTAGCCATTAATTTATCTGTGATGACTGCTTTAAAATTACCTATCAATTTTTTTATTTTAGTTGGAGTATATCTTCTATCATATATTGTTTATTTTTTCGATCGAATTCAGGATTATGATTTAGAATCATCTCAATTAAGAAAGGATTTGTATAAATTTCATTTTAAATATCGTATTTATATTTCTGTAACAGTAGTTATTGCCTTATTATTATCAATGTATGCAGCCAGCATGCAAAGTTTTTATTTGTCTTTACTATTTATTATTTTAGGTTTTTTCTACGGTATTTTTTTTAAAAAATTAACTCATATTATAATTGGATTTAAAAGTTTTTTTGTCGCAATTCTTTATTCTGGCACGATTTTGTTTACTCTTTCAGTCATCCCAACCGTTAATAGTTTTGGGTTAAAGCTGATTCTGATTTTATTCTTTTTTTATTTTATGCGATGGTTTATTAATACATCTTTTTGTGATGTTAAGGACAGGGAAGTGGACAAGAAAATTGGTTATAAGACTTTGGCTGCAGTTTTAACCAACAGAGTTTTTTTAATAACAATTCATATAATTAATCTTTTTTCATTAATGTTTTTAGTTATAATGATTTATTATTTTAAATTACCTTATTATTTATTTGGGTTATCTTTAGTTTTTCCTTTCACTGTCTTGTATTTAAATTTATATCAAAAACAGTATGATTTACAGAAATTAACAAATATATGGGCTGACGCAGAAGTTATAATTTGGTTATTTGTATCAATAGGAGGGTTTAAATGGGTTTAATAGGGTTAGTTTTATTAGTGATAATAATTTTAACTGGTGGAATTTTAGGAATAGCTGTTTATAGCAGCAATAAAAAATCGATTGTTGGCAAATTTTTTCTATTAACATCCATTAGCATTCTTTTGTGGAATATTTTTGGTTATTTAGGATATTGGACAAGTTCAGATCAATATATAACTATTTTTTTTAAATTAAATTACTCAGCAGTTGCACTCTGTTTTTTGTCATTTTATTATTTTTCTGTGCACTTCCCAATCGAATTAAAAGAACGAAAACTAATCGATTTTTCTATATATTTTTTAGGATTTGTTTTTTTAATTTTATCAATATCAAGTAATTGGATTATTAAAGATGTAAATCTTCTGAGTGATGGTTCTATCAAAATGCAAACTGGATTTCTAGGGAATTATTTTTATCTTTACACTTTTATAGTGACTATTAATATTATTTACTCATATTTTAAAAGATATTCTTCATTAGATAGTGATATAAAATTAAAAGTGAAGTTTTTTATAATAGGAACTTCTTTGTGGGCTTTATTTAATGTAATTTTTAATATTATTGTTTCGGTTTTTGGAAATAATTATCGCTATACCCAGCTTGGTGATTTTTCAGCAATATTTTTTATTGGCTTCACGGCTTATGCGATTTTGAAGCATCAATTATTTAATATCAAAGTCATTGCAACTGAAACTATTGTCGTTTTATTATCGATTGGCTTATTAGTAGAAACTTTTTTGTCCAATACTGTTGGGGAGGGTCTTATTAAAGCGGTGGTGTGGATTCTTGCGACTTACGGGGGATATAGATTAATTAAAAGTGTTAAATTGGAGATTCAGCAGGCAGAAGATTTAAGAGCAGTTACTAAAAAGTTAGAAAGTACAAATAAAGATCTAAATGTTGCCAATGAAGAACTCAAAAAACTTGATAAAACTAAAGATGAGTTTATTTCAGTTGCAAGCCACGAATTAAATACTCCGCTTGCGGCTATAGAAGGTTATTTATCGATGATATTGGATGAACATATGGCTAAGGTAGATACGAAGGCAAAAGAGTATTTGAAACGCGCTTATCAATCGTCAAAACGTCTTGCAGCACTTATTATGGACCTGCTTAATGTATCGCGTATTGAACAGGGAAGAATTCATCTTCAATATGTGGAAACTAATATCTGCGATTTAATTGAAGAAGTTGTTCATGAGCTTGAAATCAAAGCTGACCAAAAGAAAATTAAAATTAGTTTTGCCTGCCCTGCAAAAGAAATTCCAAAAACATGGCTTGATCAAGCTAGATTTCATGAAATTATTACAAATTTAACCGGAAATGCAATTAAATTTACTGAAAAGGGAGGCGTGGTTGTTTCTGCAAGCATGAAAGATGATAAGGTTACAATATGTATTAAAGATAATGGTATTGGAATTGCAAAAGAAAATTTAGAAAAATTGTTTCATAAATTTAGCCAAGTTAATCGAGAAGAATATGAAAAGCAGGGTTCCGGGCTTGGGCTGTATATTTCCAGAAGCTATGTAGAACTTATGAATGGTAGAATTTGGGCAGAAAGTGAAGGAGAAGGAAAGGGTACTTCATTTTTTGTCGAAATACCAATTCTAAAAAAGAAACCTTTTGACCCTAACGAAGGTGAAGGATCGGTTATAAGATCAACTCCTGATCAGGAAGTGATGAAACAAGTAATGCAAATATCAGAGAAGCATGCGATAAAAGAATAAAAATAGTTTTTAAAGTTCATAAAGTCTATAAAGTCGAAAGGGAAAAAGATTACTTCGTTTTGCTCGCAATGATAAAGGATATGGTAATGCCTAGAGCTAATCACTCTAGGCATTTATGTCTTATGTGAGGCTAGTCGTAGATTGACCAGCCGAGTTGTTTGATAGTGTCGGCAGAGATGCTGAGCTTGACGAGCTCGTTCTTACTGATTTTAGCGTCCCCTCCCCAGTCGATGACTTTCCAGCTATCTTTTGCTTTCTTCAGAAGATATGTCGTATCACCACCATACTGATGTTCTCGGGCGTCAACTACATAGTTTGTAATAGCGGCATAGTCGCCCGCGATCTTCTTCTGTCTGAACCGATCTTTGTATGGCGGCGGCGTAATGCTAAACGGTGGAGTACATATGTTGTAGTATTCGACCGTTTCCTCAATCGTGAGTATTCTCTTGCTCTTCAGCAGTTTGATCCTTGATTGTTCCCAAAGCCGTTCGGATCTTTCGAGAATCTTCACACCACAGGGGTTGGAAAATGCCATATCTTTAGGGTGTATAATAGGTATTTCCCAACTACGGGAGCCGTAGACATCGGTTATGTAGTATCGCATTGCTTGTGCTGAAGCTATTTCCGATTCAAGAATCCATTTACCATCAGATGATACTTTGTTCACGATGTCGGTGTTAGCATTGATCATTTTCCGTAGCGATGTATAAGATATGCTCAATCCTTTGATCTTTGGTGAAGCATTACCGCACTCTATTTCCCAGCAGTTGTCGGCGACCTGCTTCATGTTTGTTCCGTCGATATTGACCGCATAGAGATATCTCTGGCGGCTGTTAACTTCGGAGATGAAGTAAATCGACTTATTGTCTGGTGAGAAAACAGCTGATTCAATGAGGCAGATTGGACCGGGAAATTTGCCGGTGCAAATGAGCTTGTTGTTTCTGCCGTCTAGGTTAGAAACTTGCAATTCATCTTTCTGCCACCCAATATCAGGGCTTGAAGTTCTCACGATGTACAGCATTTTTGGGTTTGTTGCATTGGTTGATGATGTTGCGACGAGCAATACCAAAGTGACAAAAAACAGGATTCTTTTATTCAAGGAACGGTACCTCCGCGAAGTGATGAGTAGATTATATAACTGAATTGTTTATTTTTCAATAGGTTGGATTGGTTGTTGGAATGACAAATAGGGTTAAAATGATTGCTATATTTCGTTCGAATGATAATTAGTGTTATTATAAAATTAAGTCTAATACGGAATAGTATTAAGTATTAAAAAATAGTTTTTAAAATCTATAAAGTCAGAAAGTAACTGGATTCCAGCTTTCCGCCTAGGTTCGGTGAGATTGGTCACTGTAATGACAGAAGGGAAAAGATTGCCACGGATGACCTCGCAATGACAGAGGGGACTAAAATGGCAAATGAGTTGGAATGTGATAAGAAAATGGTAAGGCCTGAAGCGGGGAGCTTCAGGCCTTTGGTTTTGTGCGAGCCGGCTAGTCGTTGATTGACCAGCCGAGTCGCTTGGCGGTATTGGCAGTGATGTTGAGCTTGCCGAGCTTCCTCTTGTCGATCCCTGACTCATCGGAGAAGTAAACGACTTTCCAGCTACCCTGTGTTTTCTTGAGCAGGAAAGTCTCTTCTTCACCGATTCGATTCCCTCGTGAATCGACCTCCATTCGAGTTATGCTCGCGACATTACCGATCGATTCGCTTTCTTTGAATTCTTCCCTGTTGGGAGAAAGCGGAATCCCGAGCGCGGATTTGAGAAGGCAGTAGTATTCGACTGCCTCCTCAATGCTGTACGATTTCTTCTTGAGAAGGTAATCGATCTTGGACTTAAGTTGCGCTATGTGCAACTTGTCCAACGCCTTCTTTCCGCAGGGGTTGAAGAAGCCGATATCTTGCGTCCTCGTTGCGACCGATAGCCATGTCAGTGAACCATTGGTGGCACTGACATAATATCGGAGTTGCCCTTTTGGATCGGTCCATTGTTCAGCCATCCAACATCCATCGGGGCTGACCTTGTTCTCGATCCTCGAGCCGACTACCAGCATCTTCTGAAGTGAAGCGTAGCTGATAGTTAGACCCTTGATCTTTTGCGGGGAATTTCCCGCTTCGATCTCCCAGCAATTCGCTATCTTTTTCAGCTTCTTGCCATCAAGTGTTGAGCTGTAGAGGTACTTTTGTCTACTGTTCACGAAGTAGATGAAGTATATCTCTTTGTTGCTAGGCGAAAAAGTGGCTGCTTCAACGTATCCCTTTTCGCCATATAACTTGTTTCCGCAGATCGGAAACCAGTTGGTTCCGTCTGGGTTGCATACGACCAGTCTGGTATTATCCCAGCCGGTCCTTTCGATGAAGAACATCTTCGGCTGGCAGAGCGCTGACCCTGATATAACTATGGTCAGCAGAATGATGAAAAACGTGACTTTTCTGTTCAAGATACGCCTCCGTCAAGTAGTGGGTAGATTATACAATAAAAGAGATAATATTTCAATATCTAAGTGAATTTATTTTGATTTTTAAAATTAATGATATGATAGACTTAAGTTTATAAAGTTAAAAGATGAATATTAGTTGGATTCCATCCGCCAGCTGGCGGACTGTCTGGAATGACAAAAGAAAAGATTGCTTCGAATGGATCGCAATGATACGAAAAAATAAAGTTTAAATTTTTAAATTATGACATTGAAAATTGAATTTAAATTTTAAATTAGTAAATTTTAAATTAATTATAAATAAGGAGGTAGATGTATAAAATTATGTTGGTTGAAGATGATAAAATACTTCAGGAAATGTATAATGCCAGACTTGAAGCAGAGAGCTTTGAAGTCAAAGTGGCTGAAAATGGAAGAGAAGCAATAAATCAATTAAAGGATTGGCATCCTGATTTAATTTTGCTTGATATTATGATGCCTGAAATGAATGGAATGGAAGTTTTACATTATTTAAAGTCTGAACCAAAAACAGAAAAGATCCCGGTATTTATTTTGACTGCACTCGGACAATCAAAAGACCGTGAAGCAGGTCTTAAAGCAGGAGCAGATGATTATATCGTTAAGTCCGATCTAATGCCAAAAGAAGTGGTGGAGAAGATTAATCAAGTTCTTAAAGTTAAAAGTTCATAAAGTTTGTAAAGTCTAAAAATGAAAATAAATAGATTTGAGGAAATTATTGCTTGGCAGAAAGCCAGAGAGTTAGTTTTAGATTGTTATGAAACTTTTAATAGTTGTCGAGATTTTAGTTTTTGCGATCAACTTAAAAGAGCAGTTGTATCGATAATGAACAATATTGCTGAAGGATTTGAAAGAAAAAGTAATAAAGAATTTAAACAGTTTTTATTTATTTCTAAAGGTTCATGTGGAGAAGTAAGATCAATGTTAGATTTAGCCATTTCTTTAAACTATATTACTGAAGAAAAATTTGATAAATTGTCTGAACAATCTACTGAAATATCAAAAATTTTATCAGGATTCATAAAAACTCTGTAATTTTTCAAGTTTTCTTACTTTATAAACTTTTAACTTTAAGAACTTTATGGACTTATTGCAGCGAAGGGATTATCACGGCCGTCAGAGCCCACTGATGATGGTGTGACGAATTTTTTATATTCAATTAGACTTTGTATAGCTTTTAGCTTATCGATATCAAATTTAGCGTTTTCAGCGTCACTACTTAAATAATAAACCGTTCCATTTAGAGCAACTGAAACTTTGCCGTCTGAAGGCGAAAGGCTAAGTGATGGCAGGCTGTTAAATCTTTTGCTTGATTCGAGTTTACAGAGAAAGTCTAAAAAATCTGTGTAAGAACCGCTGACAGTTGCTTGATAACCAACAGCAGTTGCATTGATTGTTGATGCGTCAGCTGCTTTAGCGGTTGGTATTAATTGATTGTTTTTTGTTACCGGTTCTTCGGTTTTTGTGGCAGGTGCAGGCTCTGATTTTATTTCTGCATCAAAGGAGATTGTAGGAATTGCTAGATTGGAGCTTTTTGCCAAGTAATCAAGCTCAAGCATAAATGAACTGTTATCTGATTCATCGGGCATTAGATTATCTGCTAAAACTCCCAATTTTAATACTTCGTCTTTGTTTTCAATCAGTTTGTTTATTTCATCATATTTTGTTTGCGTTATCTCCAATTCGGAAGATGTGCTGTCAGATTTATTTTGCCTGTTTGTTAAATTGCTGATTTGAGGAACAATGAAAATAATAATAATTGCTAGCTCAATTAAACTTGAAATAACAAGAATTAATATTAATAGTTTATTTTTTATTTTCATTTGCCTCTTTTTTTGTTTGATCTTCCCATAAAAATGTCATATTAAATGAAACAGTTGTTAGAGTTTCTGTTTGCGTTTCAGTAGTTGAACTATATGATGCTTTTTCGAAATAAGGAGAATCGTCGATTCTTTTTTTAAAGTTTTCTACATCCGGTCTGGTTTTTGTGGTTGCTGTAATAGTAAAAACAAGAGGAGTCCCTGTGATGCTTAAACTATTTATTTGAACATTTTGTGGAACTGTTTTTGAAAATTCTGATATTACTTGAGACCAGAGGATGCGAGAACTTTTTAATTCGGTCAGTGAATCACTTTTATTAAAAATTTTACTTAAATCATTTTTTATCTTTTGTTGATTTTCAATTTTAACATTTAATTGTTCGATTTCTTTAGTGTTATTTATATCTCTCATTTCGTAAACTTCGTTAATATTTTTAAGGATAAACCAAGCAATAAAACTGATTAAAAAAACCGAAAGAGAAATTATAACAATAGCAAAATTTTGTTGTTTATGTTTTATTTTTAATTTTTCCGGTTCAGGCAGTAAATTTATCATTTTACTTTATGTTAATTTTTCTTAAGCTCAAACCAATTGCAACACTGTATTTTAATAAGCTGGGTGACAGGATCTCTTTTGGGCATGAAGTTATATTAAGAAGAGGGTTTGAAATAATTGTTGGAATTTTTGTCATTTCTTGAAAATAATTCGCAACATTAGTAATTTGTGATCCGCCGCCGCAAAGCCTAATTTCTTTTACTACGCCAGAGGATTCAACTCTACTTTGATAATATTTAACCAATTTTATAACCTCATCAACTATTGGTTTTAAACCGTTTGTAATAATATTATTTACATCTTTTGTTTGACCTTCTTGAACTAAGTTGTTTGCAGAAGCTGTAGTATTTTTTTCAGTTGCTTTAATAGCATCGATAATATTTTGAGCGCCGATTGTCAGAGTGCTTGTGGCTTTTACATTTCCTCTATGGGTGATACTAATACCTGTTGCGTCAGATCCGATATCAACTATAGCAATTGGATTTTCTTCACTGGCATTGGTTATTGAACGAGCTAAAGAAATTGGTTTTATTTCAATAAATTGAAGTTTTAATCCAGCAGCTGCAAAAACAAGTGCCAGATCATTTACTAGCGCTTTTGGGGCTGCGATAATTAATATATCCATCTCTTTTTCAATGTGGTTTTGGCTAATTATTTGCCAGTCTAAAACTACTTGATCGATGGGAATTGGAAGAAAATCTTCAGCTTGCCTAGGAATTGATTTTTCTAGATTTTTAATATCGGTGATTAATGGTTGAGTTATCAGTTTAGTAAAAACCAAAGAAGAGGGAAGCGAAGTGCCTGTAATAATTGATGAGATCGGATGTGGTTTTGCGGTTTGCAGAGCCTGCCTGATATTTGTAATCAATGTGTTTTTATCGGATATGCCTTCTTTAGACATGGGTACATTTTTAACTGGAATCTCGTTTATTGAAAGTAATTGAGCTTTTTTCCCTTTTCTTAATACAAAAGCGATCTTGATCGATGAATGACCAATATCAATACCAATAACGGGTTTGTTATTATTGAAAAAGTTCTCGAACAAAACCCCTCCTTGCTAAGTTAAAAGTTGAAAGTCTGTAAAGTTCATAAAGTTCAATGAATAGAAAATCTTTAAGACTAGAAATCAAAGTTTTTAACTTCAAACTTAATCCAATTCTATTCTACTATGATTTGTCAAAAAAAAGAATAAATTCATATTCTGACCATCTTAACTTTATAAACTTTTAACTTTATGAACTTTATGAACTAATTAGTATTCTTCTTCCCAATGGTTGAGAATTATTACAGGTGTGTCATTGGTTGAAGGAGATAGCGCTTCGTTAATTAAATTAGCATCGAAATAAATATCAAGTTGTCTATAATTTAAATAAAAATCTCGGGAAAGAATTCCGCCGGTTATGGTCATAGGAAATCCTGTTGAAATATCGACTCTGCTACCAGCATAAACAAGACCGGTGATGTTTGCGCTTCCAAATCGATCAATAGTAATCTTGGACATTGAGGCTATTCCGGAAGGTTTGCCGTCAACATGATTGATATTTACTGTTCCGAGTATTGTCGGTGTGCCAATATTAATATTTCCTTCGGCAATAAGCATACCGTTGATGGTTAATGTTTTGGCTAAATCAACATCGATTCCTCCTGTTACATAAACCACACCGCTTAAAGTCTGGTTGCCACTTTTGAGAAGATTTTTAAATGCTTGTTGGGTATAAAGTTGGTTTTGTGATTGAGCAAGATTTTTATATGAGTTTACATCAACTGAATTAAAATCGAGTGTTGGCATTGCATTTGAAGCCATGCCTGTTTCGCGAACTCCACCATAAGAAAGGCTGCTTAATGGTCCAATATCAATATTTCTGACTGCTTTTATGTCTTTATCAATATTTACATCAGAAAGAAATTTAATGCTAATATCTCGATTGCTAATGATTGATGAATTGTGAATGTTTAGAATTGATCCCCAAATGTTGATATCTTGTTCAGAGCTGGCTTGACCGCCACCGGTATAAATTGCCCCGTCTTTGTTATAAGGTGGTGGATCAATGGCTTTAGCGACTTGGATTTTTATTTTTCTATTTGAAGTTTTATTTGGTCCGAACTCAAAAGTTCCATTTGATGTAATGGTTGCTACACCTTTGGCACTGTTTTGAATTACAACGCTATATGAGCCATTTGCAGTTAAATTAGTATTTCGAGTGAAGGTGGTTTGACCGTCAGTTGAATTTAAAAAAGTTGCTTTTGCAGTCTCGTCATTTTTAATCATCCAAATGGCTTCATTTGCACCGGCTTCTGCTAAATAAAAACATTTTGTAGCTGATGAAGTATTTTTGGATAGTTTAAATTCTTGATTTATGGTGTTTACCAAATAAAAACCAATCAGACTTAAGGCCGCTGTAAATAATATGACTAAAGGCAAGACAAATGATTTGTTGACAGACCAATTCTTTTTCATAAAATATTTCTGCTCATTACTGTTGTTTCATAATCTTCTTGATAATTTCCTTTTGAAACCAGAAGAGATATGTTGATAGCGTCGCTGCCCCAGAAATCAAGTGATTTGATATTTAATGCAACGATTTCACTCGAATCTGTTGTTTCGCTTGGACTATTTCCGCTGCCATCTTTTGTGTCGCTGAAAACCCAAGTTAATGGGTCAGAGATAAAACTATAATGAGAATATTTTTTAATTAAGTTTTCTTGATCAAGACTGTAGGTAATGTATTGAATTTTATTTATAGTGTGTCCATCTTGAAATTTTATTTCATTTGCAGGAGTGTCTTTTGTTTCCGGGATATTATTGATTATTTTTACTGATTGTCTAATGTCTCGACTCATTCTTTCGATTGCGATTCTTGCATTTTGACGAACTTCAAATCTGGCATTTGTTTTAGACCAAGCGATGCTTGCTAAATCGAAAAGTTCATAAGCTGACACCAGTATAACCATACCAATTGTTATGGCTGCCAAAATTTCGATTAAGCTAAAACCTTTTTGTTTTTTCATTTTCTTGCCACAGTTGTAAATAATTCATAATTTTTATTCTGACTACCTTGTTGCCATGAGATTATAACTTTAACGCTTTTAAGGCCTGTGTCTGTTGGTGTGGAGATAAAGTCTGTATTAATATTTTGAATAATGGTTTGAGATTTAAATTTATAATAAGGGCTAGTAGTGTCTGCTTCGTAATCTACTATTCCGGTATCGCCGGGCGTGATTGTGTCGTAGTTTTGATTTATTTTATTGTCCATAACTGATTGAGCAAGTCCAATGGCAACAGTTGTATTTTCAGTTTGAGCAGATATTTTTGTGCTAAGTGGAATCAAAGCAAAAGCCGAAAGAATTCCAAAAGTGAAGATTCCAATTGCAAGCAAGACTTCGATTAATGAGAATGACTTTAGGACAGATCCTTGTTTCATTGTTGCCTAATTGTTCCTATAGGGTTAATAACTATTGTTTTTGTGATTCCTGTTGGGCTATTTAAAGTTATATTGCCAGAATGAATTGGAGTTGAATCAGATTTGAAAACAAATTGATTGTTGATGACATTTATCTCTACTTTTAGATTTGTTTCGATATCTTGAGTCCGAATAATTGTTTCAGTGCTATCATCATTTATTTTAATAAGTGAATAAGAGGTTGGATTTGATGCTTGGTTAAAACGAATACAGTGGAGTAGTTGAGAAGTGGTTGCATCAGATTGAGCGTTTCTTAAGTCGCCGATTAGGTTATTGGAGGTCCCTCTGATGTCAAGTTGTGATTTGATATTGGAATAAGATGGAACTGAAATAACAGTAACTATTGAAATAATGGCAACCACGGTAATGATTTCAAGCAATGAAAAAGCCTTAGTCGGTTTCACATTGCTCCTACTAAACCATATATTGGCATTAAAACTGAAATTATAACAAAGCCAACTCCAATGCCTAAAACAATCATAATTACAGGTTCAATTATTGAAGATAAATTTGAAGTAACTATGTCAACTTCGCTTTCATAATAGTCAGATAAAGTTTCAAGAACATAGTCTGTTTTACCTGATTTTTCACCGACTTTAAGAAGCGAAGGAACGAGATGAGGAAAAAGTTTGTTTTCCTCAAATATTGCTGAAAGAGGCCGACCGGCTTTAATTTCTTCGCAGGTTTTATCTAATTTTGTTGCATATATCGAATTATCAATTACCTGACCAACAGTTGTAAAAATTTGATTAATTGGAACTCCTGATGAAATTAAAGTATATGCGCTTCTAGCAAATCTAGCAGCATAAATTTTTTGAAAAATTCCGCCAAGAATTGGAGCTTTAATTTTAAATAAGTCAAAATAATGACGGCCCGAGTTTGTTTTAATAAATTTCATAAATCCAATTGACAGGGCGATAACTGCAACCAAGAGAATATACCAATATTTTACTAAAAATCTGCTTGTTCCAAGCAATATTCTAGTAATCATCGGTAGTTTTACCCCAGTATCATTAAAAACTTTCTCAAGTTGGGGCATTACGAAAATCATTATTAATGTTGCAACAACAAGTAAAGTAACAAAAATTAAGGCCGGATATGTCATAGCGCTTTTTACTTTAGCTGTTAGCTTATAGTTTTTATCAAGTTGTTCTGACAGGTTGAGCAAGACTATGTCAAGTTTTCCCGATTCTTCACCTGATTTTATTATACTGGTGTAAAGGGGCGGAAAAACATCCGGATGCTTGGCTAAGCTTTTGGAAAAACTTTGTCCTCCTTTAATATCGTTTGCAATTTCACCAATAATTTTTTTAAATTTAGGTTTTTCAAACTCATCGGCAATTGAACTTAGTGCATCAACAACGGAAAGTCCGGATTTAATCATTATTGCTAGCTCTTTTGTGAAAATGATTTTATCTCGCATGCTGACTTTGTTGAAAAAAGGTAAATTAAGTCCATTTTTAGTTTCTTTTTTCTCGGTAATATCTGCAACCACAAGTTTTTTTTCTTTTAAAATCACTGCAGCGCTTTTTTCATCTGTTGCATCAATAATACCTTTTTTGATTTCGCCTAATTTATCGTAAGCAATATATTTAAAGATCATATTGTGAAATTCCTAATTTCTAATTCCTAATTTCTAATTAACTTTAAATTTCGGATTAATCCTTTGTTACTCGCCAGACTTCTTCAAGAGTTGTATCGCCACTTATGACTTTTGTTATTCCATCAAGAAATAGTGTTGACATTCCTTGTTTTATTGCCAATTCTTTGATTTTATCAATTGACACATCTCGCGTGATAATTGATTTAATTTCCGGTGATAATGGAAGCACTTCAAATACTCCAATTCGACCGTGATAACCGGTTGAATTACAGGATGGGCATCCAGCTCCTTTGTAAAGTTTTGTTGGCATCTCGATATTATAAATTGAACCAAGTTGAGCTTTGATTTCATCGATTTGTTGCAGTGTTATGGCTATTTCTTGTTTGCATGATTTACAGATCTGCCGACAAAGTCGTTGAGCAATAATTACATTTATTGACGAGTTGATCAGAAAAGGCTCGATGCCCATATCAATAAGTCTTGGAATAGCTCCGCTGGCATCGTTTGTGTGAAGAGTTGATAATACAATGTGTCCGGTAAGAGCTGATTGAACTGCCATTTCCGCTGTTTCCTTGTCGCGAATTTCCCCAAGCATGATGACATTTGGGTCTTGCCTTAAAATAGTTCGGAGTCCGCTGGCAAAAGTATAGCCGATTTCTGAATTTACTTGGCTTTGATTGATTCCATTCATTCGATATTCTACTGGATCTTCAAGAGTAACAATGTTTATATCGTCGCTTTTTATCTGATCAATAATTGCATAGAGCGTGGTTGTTTTACCTGAACCGGTTGGACCGGTAATTAAAACCATACCATGCGGTTTTTTGATATCCGAATCTAAAATTTCATAACCCCTGTCGCGCAAGCCCAAATCTTTAAGAGTTAATACTCCGCTTGTTTTGTCTAAAATTCTCATTACGATTTTCTCGCCATTCACAGTTGGCAAGGTAGAAACGCGAAAATCTATTTCTTTTTCATCAAGAATTGTTTGGAATCTGCCGTCTTGAGGCATTCTTTGTTCGTCGATTTTCATATTGCAAAGAATTTTAATACGAGAAATAACGGCCGGTTGAATTTCTTTTGGCAAGGTTAAAACTTTACGTAGGATTCCGTCTAGTCGATATCTTACTTCAAGGTTTTCTTCGTTTGGTTCAATATGAATATCTGATGTTTGTTCGCGAACCGCTTGTTTTATGATTGAGCTGACAATTTTTGATGCAGGTGCTGATTCGCTTAATTCTTCATTTAGTGGTTTTTTGATATGCTCTTTTTTTGGTTCTTCGACTTTGACAATTTCTTCAAGTTCTTCTTTATCGCCGGAGTATTGGTTTAAAACATGGTTTAGATCATTTTTTGTGCAAATATTTGGAATAATTTCATATCCGGTTGATTTTCTGAAAAGTTCAAGTGTTTCGGCATCTTCCGGATCAATCATAGCAACAGTTAGTATTTTGTTTTCAAGTTTAATCGGAACGGCTTGATATTTTTGAGCAATTTTTTCCGGAATTATTTTTAGAATTTCAGGTGGAATTATGGCATTAGTCAGGTCGATATATGGTATTGTGTTTGACGGGCCGGAGAAAGATGGTTTTTGGGTAATTTCGGGAGTGGAATTGATCGAATTTTCGATTATTTGTGGTTTTTCATTTTGTTTAATATTTGAAAATGAAACAATTTTACCATCCAGAGTAATTTGTTGATTGCCTTGTCTGTCCGGCATTAATTTTAAGATACCTAAATTGCCAAGATCAATTTGACCTGATTTATTTAGAATTGCTCGAATCGATTTTACTAAAAAATCCACATCAATCATGGCTTGATTGGGAGTAATACCAGTTTTTTGAGCCAAGAGATTTATAAAATCGCGATAAAGCACAGCCCTCCTTGCTAAGTTAAAAGTTGAAAGTCTGTAAAGTCCATAAAGTTCAATAAGCAGAATATCAGAAGATTTTATAAGTTAAAAGTTGAAAGTCAGTAAAGTCTTGAATATGTTCGGTGTTATTAAAAATTACTTAGCACCGGCGGACCTATATGCGTAATTTTCAACAACACCTCATATTTAGAGATTATAAAGTTAAAAATTGGAATTTTTAACTTAAAATTTCTTCTGACTTTATTTTACTATGATTTGTCAAAAAAAAGAATGACGACTAAACTAAGAAAGTAAATATCTAATTTCTAATTTCTAATTTTTAATTAATTCTCCAATGATCAAATTATTAGAATGTTTTTAAAGAAAGTTAGAAATTTATATTCTTATTTATTCAATTTATTTTAGAAATTAGTTATTAGTAATTAGAAAATTATATTTATGGCTTTATATCAAAAATTTCGTCCGCAAAAATTTAATGATGTTGTTGGACAAGATCATATTGTTTATTCTCTGTCAGGTGCAATTTTATCTGATAGGATTTCTCATGCTTATTTATTTACCGGTCCAAGAGGACTTGGAAAAACTACTCTGGCTAGACTCATGGCTAAGGCAATTAATTGCCAAAATAGAAAAAGTGATGAGAATGAGCCATGTGGAAAATGTCAAAGCTGCCTTGAAATTTCAAATGGTTCTTCCTTGAATGTAATTGAAATTGATGCCGCTTCAAATAGGGGTATTGATGAGATTCGGGATTTAAAAGAGAAAATTAGATATTTACCATCTGGCGCAAAGTTTAAGATATATATTATTGATGAGGTTCATATGTTGACTGAACCTGCTTTTAATGCACTTCTTAAAACTATTGAGGAGCCGCCAGCTCATGCGATTTTTATTTTAGCAACAACCGATTTACATAAAGTTCCTTTAACAATTGTTTCAAGATGCCAGAAATTTGATTTTCATCGAGCCGGTCCTCAAACAGTAAAGAGTAAATTAGATAAAATTGTTAAATTAGAAAAATTTGATATTACACCTGATGGAATTGACTTGATTTCGAGATTAGCTGAAGGGTCGTTTCGCGATGGGGAGTCTATTTTAGAACAAATTAGTTCTGTTAGTGATGGCCAGCAAATTACATCTCAAAAAATTGAAAATTTACTTGGTATTTCACCGAAAGTTTTCCGTTTGAATCTTTTGAAATTAATCAATACGGGAAAAATTCGCGAAACTATTACTCTTATTGAGCAAGAAAATAGTCGGGGATGCGATATGAAGCAGCTTAACATCGATTTGATCGAAACGCTTAGACAGTTTTTACTTGCAAAAGTCGGAGTTTTGGATATTGATTCTGAAGAAAAAGAAGTTGCAGATATGTTGAGCATTGAACAAATCACATATTTGATTGAAAGACTAATTCAGTGCGGAAGAGATTTAAAAAATGATTTAATGTCGCAGCTGCCGCTTGAAATGGCTTTGATTGAATTTATTAATAAATATAAAAAAGATGAAGTTCAAGAAGATGAAATAAAGAGAGAAATTTCTGCTCCAAAAATTAAAGAAGTTGAAGCTGTGAAGAAAGTTGAAGCTAAAAACAATTTAGATGTTACAGACGAGATATCAAAAAAAACCGTTGAACCAATAGTTGATGGGTTGATTGATAAAGAGAAATGGTTAGAACTGCTTGAGGCTCTTAAGCCTTTAAATCATTCTTTGTACACGATTGTTAGTGATTCAAATGTGATTGGTGTAAATGATGGAGTAATAAAAATTGAAGTTAAATTTAAATTTCATGCCGATAGAGTAAATGATAAAAATTTAAAAAAAGATTTTGATGCGGTTACAGAAAAAATTTTTGGTCGTCCGATGAGAATTCAGGCTGAAGTCGCGGCAAAAGTTAAAAAAGAAGAACTAAACGAAAGAAAAGAGGATGAAATTCTTGGTGATGTAGCTGAAGTTTTTGGAGTTGATCTTTGATGTTGTTATTTTAAATTTAAAAAGGTTTACCCGGCGCGGATGCGCCGGGTTTGGTCCAGCAGTAGAAGAATTCAGTCCTCCCCCCGTTTGTACGTCCTTACCATTTAAGAGGCAGGTGCACGGGGGGAATCAGCATTTTATGACGTTATGCAATGTTTTCTCCTTTCCTCTACAAATTTGGAGACCTATGTATTGTATATTTATTTTGTCTCTTTGTCAATAATTAACACAATTCACCTAATTCACAAGTTTGACGATTTAAGACAATCAAACTAAGTTAAGATTATGGCGCGAAAAGATGAAAAACTGAATCAACTAAAATTGCCTCCTCAAAACATTGAGGCAGAAAAGAGTATTTTAGGTTCTATTCTTTTGGATAAAGATGCGATTTTGAAGATTGTTGATTTTTTAACAGAAGATGATTTTTATTTGACCGAACATAAACTTATTTATGGTGCAATGGTTAAATTATTTGAAAAAAGATCTCCAATTGATCTGGTAACGCTATCTGATGTTTTAGAATCTGAAAAACATTTAGACAGGGTTGGGGGCGCAGATTTTTTAAGCTCGCTTGTAAATGTGGTGCCAACAGCAGCTCATGTGATTGATTATGCAAGAATCGTTTCAGATAAATCATCAAGGCAAAGGCTTATTTCTGCCGGTACTAAAATTGTTGAAATGGCATATAATGAAGAGATTGAAACTGCCGAGGTGATGGATAAATCAGAGCAGCAATTATTTAATGTGAGCCAAAAACAGGTTAAAGATAAATTTATTCCGATTAAAGATGTTTTAGTTGATAGTTTTAATAGATTGGATAAAATTCATAAGGAAAAAGGGACTTTAAGAGGAGTGCCATCGGGTTATAAGGATTTGGATAATTTACTTTCCGGTTTTCAGCCGTCAGATTTGTTAATTTTAGCAGCTCGTCCTTCAATGGGTAAAACATCTTTTGCTTTATCGATAGCGCAGCATGCAACAATTGATGAAAAAGTCGGAGTTGGTATTTTTTCTCTTGAAATGAGCAAGGAGCAGTTGGTTGATCGTTTGATTTGTTCTCAAGCCGGAGTTGATTCGTGGAAGCTTCGAAATGGACATTTGAGTGATGATGATTTTAGAAATGTAGGTTATGCAATGGGGCATTTATCTGAAGCGCCTTTGTATATTGATGATTCGCCAATGCTTACAGTGTTAGATATTAGAACCAAAGCTAGAAGGTTGATGATGGAACAACCGCTTGGGTTAATTATTATTGATTATTTGCAGCTTATTTCAGGTTCATTTAAAAGTGATGGAAACAGAGTTCAAGAGATTTCAGAGATTTCTCGAGCATTGAAAGGTTTAGCAAGAGAATTAAATGTGCCGGTGATGGCTCTTTCACAGCTTTCGCGTGCGGTTGAACATCGTGATAAAAAAGTGCCGCAGCTTTCTGATCTTCGTGAATCGGGCTGTTTAGCTGGCGATACTTTAATTTACAATGCTAAAACCGGACAAAATGAACAGATTAAAAATTTGGTTGGAAAGGAATATGTTTGTTTGTCTCTTAATGATAAGAATAAATTAGTAAATACAAAATCTAGTAGGATTTTTTCAACTGGTAGAAAACAAATTTATGAATTAGTAATGGCTAGTGGTAAGCGAATCAAGGCGACTGCAAATCATAAGTTTTTGAAATTTTATGAGTGGGTTAGGTTAGATCGGTTGAGTGTTGGTGATTTTTTGGCGACTCCTCGGGAAATAAGATTTTCAGATTCAACTCAAGATATTTCTGATAATAAAATTATTTTATTAGCTCATTTAATTGGTGATGGCTGTTATTTGTCGCATCAACCTTTGCATTATACTAATGCTGATCCGCAATGTCTTAAAATTGTTGACGAGGTTTCTTATGATGAGTTTAAAACCAAAAACAGATTAGTTAAGCAACAGAATTGGTTTCATTTGTATTTATCCGCACCAATTAAATTAGCACGAGGCAGAAAAAACCCTATTATAAAATGGTTAGATGAAGATTTGAATATTTTTAATCAACGATCTGGAGAAAAAAGAATTCCAAAAATAGTTTTCTCTCTTGATAATAAAAAAGTATCTTTATTTATTAGTCATTTATTTGCAACTGATGGAGGATTAACAAAATCATCTGGAATTTGGAGGCTTCACTATGCTTCAAAAAGTAGAAGGCTGATCGAAGATTTGCAGCATTTATTGTTGAGATTTGAGATTCTTTCAAGAATTAAAGAAAATAAGAAAAAAGGATATGCAATTGTCTATGATTTAGTAATTTCGGGATCAGATAACCAGCTAAGTTTTTTGATAAATATCGGAATATTCGGAGAGAAGGAAAAAAATGTTAAACTTGCTATTGCTGAATTAAGAATGATTAATTCTAATACAAATGTTGATATTATACCATCTGAAGTGTGGCAGAAAATTAAAGATGGCTTTATGAAACTAAATTGGTCTGCGCGGAAGTTTCATCAAGAAATGAATTGGGCTTATAGCGGCACGCAAAGATATAAAAATGGCTTATCCAGAGATCGTTTGGACAAAATTGCCGAGGTTCTTAAAAATAATGAATTAAAACAAATTGCTGATTCCGATATATTTTGGGATCAAATTAAAGAAATAAATAAGCTGGGTGTTGAAGATGTTTATGATATAACAATTCCTGATAGTCATAATTTTATTGCAAATGATATGATCGTTCATAATTCGATTGAGCAAGATGCAGATGTAGTGATGTTTATTTACCGAGAAGATTATTACGAGGCTGATACCGAAAGAAAAGGTATTACTGATATTTTAATTAGAAAACATAGAAACGGTCCCATTGGATCAGTTGAACTATTTTTTGTACCGGAACAGATGACGTTTAGATCAATTGATAAAAAAAGATCAGTGCCGAGTGAGATAGAATAGGTTTTTTTAAAAGGGACAAGAATTAATAATTGGAATGTAAAAGCCTGTGGATAACTCAAAAATTATTGCTCAATTATTTGTGGAAAAATGAGAGATTTTTTTTGTTTTAAACCTGTTGTTTAGATTGATTGCTACCTAAACCCTTGACAAATATTGCTAAGCGTATCATAATGATTAGATTTGATGAAAAGCACATTGAAAGACAAATTCAAGTTCACCAAGGAAATATTGCTTCAGGACGGTCGGAATCAATATTTCCTTGCAAGACTCTAGAGGGAAAGCAGAGAATGCAAAGAGTCTCAAAACAAGTGAGCAAGGAAAATATACTTAAAGGAAGAGAACAAACGTTTCTTACGCGAACCAAAATGGACGGGTAGGATGCGAAAGTAATCTATCCTAACATCTAAGGCGCGAAAGAAGCGGTCAATAATATAAGAACTATAGGCTGAATACTTCAATATAAATCGCGCCTTTTTCTATTTTTTTACAAAGTTGAATAATTGTTAATCTTAAAAAGAGATTGAGCACATGACGTTTTATTGTCTTGTGCTCGAGTATCTTGTTTGTAAATTCTCAAACAAGTAAAGCTGATTCATAGGATGCTCCATGGTCCGGAACCTGCTAGAGGAGATGCTGACCTGCAGGACATGGCACATGTTGCTTCGTATGGTCCGAAGCATATTGCCTGTCGGCAGGGGCTTTGCGGGTCGCAGCTGGATAGGCATTCCTTGCACTTGCATTTTACGCATTCCGTTTGTGTTGCGTGTTCGCGGCATGCTTCTGTCTGTTGTCCGCCATGTTTGCGTGGTTGAGACATTGCTTCAGTTAGCACAACCTTACCTCCACGGTGAAGTGCTTGTAGTTTATATTTTATTTATAACTAACTTTAAATATTATTACAAATCGAATTGCTTAAAGGCTTGTTCTGGAACGATACTATGAGTAGAATGAAAAAGTGTCTAATATAGATTTACTTGAAGGTTTAAATGAAAGACAAAAAGAAGCGGTGCTTTTAACAGAAGGTCCGCTCCTTGTTATTGCCGGGGCTGGATCAGGAAAAACCAAGGTTTTGACGCATAGATTAGCCCATTTAATTCTTGATAAAAATATTAGTCCATATAGTATTTTGGCAGTTACATTTACAAATAAAGCAGCAGGGGAAATGGGTCAGCGAATGCATTCGCTACTCATTTCAAATTCCAAATATCAAATTCCAAATCCCAAAAAAAATCAAAATTCCGAACATACTGCCGACTTTATGAACTTTCAACTCGCCTCTTCGGCGAGCGCCGATAAGGCGCTTTATGAACTTTCGACTAAATTGCCATGGCTTGGAACTTTTCACTCTATTTGCGTTAGGATTTTAAGAAAAGAAATTCAAAATATTGGCTATGAGCGAAATTTTGTTATCTATGATTCAGATGATTCACTTTCTTGTATTAAAAAAATTATTAGGGAATTAAAATGGGATCCGAAGGAGATTAATCCAAATTCTGTCAGAAATATGATTTCAAGTGCTAAGAGCGAATTTATTGACCCTAATACTTACGCGAAATATGCTGATGGATATTTTCAGGAAAAAGTAACGGAAATTTATAAAAGATATCAAGATTTTTTGAGAAGATCTAATGCCCTTGATTTTGATGATTTGCTTAACCAGACATTAGTTTTATTTGAAGAAAAGCCGGAGATTTTGTTTAAATATCAGGATTTATTTAAATATATTTTGATTGATGAGTATCAAGATACAAATCAAGCCCAGTATTTGCTGGCGAAAAAATTATCAGATAAACACAAAAATATTTGCGTGGTTGGCGATGATTATCAAGCAATTTATTCTTGGCGTGGGGCAAATTTTAAAAATATTTTAAATTTTGAGCGAGATTATCCAAAGGCTAAAGTAGTAAAATTGGAACAAAATTATCGAAATAGTCAAAATATTATTCAAGCGTCAGAAAATGTGATTAAGAAAAATACTTTGCGTACAGATAAAAATATGTGGACGAAAAATGAAGAAGGGGCGCCGATTACGATTTATAAGGCAGCAGATGAGAGCGATGAGGCTGATTTTATTGTTGGTGAAATTGTAACTCTTAAAAAAGCAGGTGAAAGTTTAAATTCAATGGCGATTTTGTATCGAACAAATGCTCAATCAAGATCTCTTGAAGAAGCATTTTTGAATTATGGCATTCCATATCGGGTTATTGGTTCCTTGAAGTTTTATGAAAGACGAGAAATTAAAGATATAATTTCTTATTTGCGTTTAATAGTAAATCCGTCTGATTTTATTGCTTTTGAACGAGCGGTATCAGTACCTCCTCGAGGCATTGGCGATAAAACAATAGAACAGTTAGTAAAAATTCCAAATTACAAATCCCAAATTACAAATAAATCTCAAATCCTAAATCTCAATATTCAAAAAAAAATGCAGGATTTTTTGATTATGATTGAAGATTTAAGAAATATGGCGGCGGAGAATTTACCGGCAGATTTTATTGATATTTTAACTGCCCGAACTAATTATCGAAGTTATTTGGTTGATGGGACTATTGAAGGGGAAGCAAGATGGGAAAATGTTGAGGAGCTTAAAACAGTAGCGCAGAATTTTGATAGTCTAGAATCTTTTTTGGAAAATATTGCTTTGATGACTGATCTTGATGAATATGATGAAGCTAAAGAATCTGTGACTTTAATGACAATGCATTGTGCTAAAGGTCTTGAGTTTGAAACGGTTTTTATTGCAGGAATGGAAGAAGGCCTTTTTCCTCATTCAAGATCAATTAGCGAGCCGAACGAAATGGAAGAGGAGAGACGGCTTTGTTATGTCGGGATGACTCGAGCCAAAATGAGGCTTTATATGATTTATGCGGGTTCCAGAACAGTTTTTGGACGAACTCAAATGGGAATTAAATCGCGTTTTTTAAACGAGATTCCAGAGTGGTTGTGCGAGGAGATTTAGAATAGTATTGAGTATAGAGTATTGGGTATTGGGTATCGGGTATCGGGAAAATAGAGATTGTTTCGTCGGGACTCCTCGCAATGACAAAGGAGTCGAAAGTTTATAAAGCGCCTCATTGGCGCTCGCCGAAGAGGCGAGTTGAAAGTTCGTAAAGTATTTTTAAATTTTAAAATTCAAAACAATAAATTATTTTTTACACTTATAATTTAGTAAAAATTGAAAAAGAAAATTGTAATAAAACAAATGGTCGGAGAACGAGTCTCCGACCGAGTTGTGCCAGGATATTATCTCGACACTCGATCTATTGCTTTGTTGATCAGATCAGCGACTTCTTCGTGCTTGATCTTATCGCGCTGGTTGAACAGAACCGCGAAGTTGATACCATCTGTTCTCTGACAGGCGATAGCGGTAGTGCCAGGAAGGCTGCCGTAAAACATGTAGCTATAGCCGGTTGTGCTGTTGCGACTATCTCCGCTGATCCAGTACTTGTCCAGGAACCGACAGAGTTCGACAGTTGAGATTGCAAAACAGTCGAAATAAGCCGGACTTTCTGGCTCGTACCAGATTTCACTTTCATCGCGACTTTCCTTGGGTAAAGTGAGTGCGATGTTGGTTATACCGGCTCTTTTGCAGATAGAGCCGACAAGAAAGTCGTAGTAGGGCATGCCAGCGGCTTTTTCGACTGCCCTTCTCAAAACCACCGAACCGAAGTTGGAATAGACTTCTTTGGTGCCGGGGTCATAATCCAGTGGGCGAGTCAGCATGTATGCGATAATGTTTCGCATTGTTGGTTCGGTCTTCTGACCACTCTTGGCCATGAGTTGCCTCACCGCTTCCGAGCTCTTGGGTGAAAAGCCGTCGTTTTCGGCTGACCAGCCAAGTTTGTGGTCGATCACATTTTGGATTGTGATCTGGTTGACTCTTGCGTCAGCTATGCTGCCATAAGGCTGAACGCCAAGGAGCGGAAATACTGCTGTATTTGCTTTCAGAATCCCTTGTTGAATCAGTTCTTTGGCACAGGCATTACCAAAGCATTTGTCGATACTGGCAATGCGCATGCGAGTTTCTGGATTGATTGGTTTGGTTTGGCTCTTGTCTTGCCAGCCATAACCGCGAATCATCCAAAATTTGCCTCTGTAGGCAACTGCGATAGTAGCGGCTTTGTAGCCTGTTTGTTTCATAATGGAACACATGACTTGATCAACCGCTTCCATCCTCCTAGTATAGATACCAGTGGATGGCAGCATTTCTGCTGCAAAGATGAACCGGGGAATTGCGATCAGTATGATCGCAAAAACTGAAGATCTGCATTTCATCGAAATCATCCTTTCCTCGAGTTCTAGAACGCTAATTCTATCGGCATAAGTATAATACTTTTTTTAAAAAAATCAATAGATAAATACTTCATTGGGTTTGAGGATCTGACGAAAAATACCATTTTCGCTTCAAAAGCGCATTTGTCGATAGACCCTTGACCGTATAGCGGTGTGTTGTTATGATATTTTTGCAACCCGAAAATATAATTGAGGGGAAAGCCGTGTATCAATAAGATATGTGGCAGAGGAGGAATTATATCACGCTCTTCCTTACCAGCTTCAAGCGCGCTTATAATTTTAGCAATATTGGTTACAATTTTTTCCGGCGCAAATGAGAAAACCGAGTCAGCCGGCAAAGTTAAAGGAGAGGCGACCATTGCCCCCCTTTTTATGAGCGATAAAATCGATACTTTTTATGGACCTCGCGGTCTTTTTACTTATGAAGAAATGTTTAAATCAATTAAGGCAACAATTTATCCGGAAGATAAATACATTGGTTTCCCTCCGCCGGAGTTAGGTGAGGGATCGGTAATTAGTGTTTATCGCGCGATGTCGGTTAATTTAACTGATGCAAATGAAAAACAAATATATCGAACTTGGCAAACATCAGTTATTGATTTGCTTACTGAAAAGAAAATAATTTTAGGTAATCAAGATACTATTTTGCCTGATAAAAATTCAATTTTGTTTCGAGATATGAATATTGTAATTACTCGTGTTTCTGAAACTGATATTGATGAATTTGAGCCGATCAAATATAAAACTGTTACAAAGCAAACGAAAGATATGGAAAAAGGAACCCAGAGTCTGGAGCAAAAGGGAAAAAATGGAAAGCTCAAAAAAACTTATCATGTTAGAAGAGAGAATAATAAAGAAGTTTCTCGAAAATTAATCAATAAGGAAGTTGTTGTAGAATCTGTTGATGAAATTATTCTTATTGGAACCGGACCAAAACTTGCCAAATCCGGCCCATACTTAACTGAAATTAATTCGGCTGCAAAGCAATATGATATAAATGGAACAGCTTTAAGCTGTCTTATGATGATTGAATCAGGTGGTACGGCTAATACCGGTTTTCCAGATGCCCAATATAATGGTTTATTTCAGTATGAAGAAGGTTTTTGGGCTGATATTAGCAAAAAAGCAGGTTATGGCGGATCAAGCATTTATAACGGCCCTGCTCAAATCTATACAACAGCTTATGCCTTAACTCATGGTTTTGCGACTCGTTGGCCTCCGTGGAAGAGATGTAGTGATAAATAAGTATTAATTAAGAATTTCTAATTTCTAATTTCTAAATAAAATCCAATGTTTAAAAAAATAAATTATAGAGTAATTTATTCGAAAAATGTTATAATAACTAGGTTAGCCATTATTAATTTAGTCATTAGTTAGGAATTAGTAATTAAATATTAGAAATTTTATAAATATGATTGATTTAACAAATATTTCTTTAATTAAAAGTTTACTCAAGATTGATAATTCATCTCCTGACAGAAGGATGGGTCAAAACTTTTTGATTAGCAGCAAAAGCTTGGAAAGAATTTCCAACTCAACTGAACTTGAGGGTCAGACTGTTTTAGAGATTGGAACCGGTCTTGGCGTATTGACTCAAGAGCTTTGTAAAAAAGCTAAAAGAGTTATATCGGTTGAAAAAGACGAGCGAATGTATAATATTGCAAAAGACGTTTTAATTTTTGACAATTTAACTCTTTTGAATGAAGACATTTTGGATTTTGAAGTTGAAAAATATATTTCGGGTGAGTTTAAGATCGTAGCGAATATTCCTTATCAAATTACTTCTCCGATAATCAGAAAATTTCTGCCCAATAAAAATCTTACAGAGATGATTTTATTGATGCAAAAAGAGGTAGCAGAGCGTATTTGCGCAAAACCAGGTAGCAGCAAGCGAGGATATTTGACGCTTGTTTGTGAATTTTATAGTGATCCGTCGATTCTTTTCGGCATATCAAAAAATTGTTTTTGGCCAAGCCCGAAAGTTGATAGCTCGGTAGTAAAGTTTAAAGTGCCTCTTCGGCAATCGCCGGAGAGGCGAGTTTATGAAGATATTAATGCCCATAAAGTTGATGAAAAAGAACTATTTAGGATAGTACAGGCTGGTTTTTCATCAAAAAGAAAACAACTTTTGAATTCATTATCAGCTGGATTGAGATGTGATAAATCCGAAATCGAAAATATTTTAAATAAAGTTAATATTATTCCGACACGACGAGCTGAAACTTTGACGCTTGAGGAATGGTGCTTAATTACCAAAAAAATACCAGTCAATTAATTGATTACCAAGAAACAATCATCAATAATCAGTTAATAACCAATTATTCAATTATCAATTTTCAAACAATTTTCTATTCTATTTGGCTATTGGTTATTGATTATTACTTATGTGGTTATTGGTTTTCATGTGATTTTGTTTATTTATTTGAGTATTTATCATTTATTTTGTTATTATTAGATTATGCAAGAAGATATAAAAAAAATCGAAGTTGATATTGCAGAAGCAGCTGGAAAAATTGCCGAGGATGTTAGTGAAATTGGAAAAGATGCTGTTAAAGCTGTTAAATCTGATGTGAAGGTTTTAGGGCCAGGACTTATTACCGGTGGTGCTGATGATGATTCGTCTGGAGTTGTAACATATTCTCAAGTTGGAGCTCAATTTGGGTATCGCATGAACTGGCTTTGCTTGATTTCGCTTCCGCTTATGACAGCAGTTCAGGAAATGTGTGCCAGAATCGGTATTGTTACCGGAAAAGGTCTTGCCGGAGTAATAAGAAATCATTATTCAAAATGGGTTTTATATTTTGCAGTAACATTACTTTTGATCGCAAACGGAATAAATATTGGGGCAGATCTAGGTGCCATGGCAGCGGTTACAAAATTGGTTTTTGGCGGGAATTTTTATATTTTAGTAATCATGTTTACTATAATTACCTTATTTTTAGAGATATTCGTTTCTTATAAAGTTTATTCAAAATATTTAAAATGGTTAGCTTTTTCACTTTTGTCATATTTTGTAACGGCACTAATTGTTCATCAGGATTGGACTCAAATTATAAAATCAATTGCAGTGCCTTCAATGCCTTTTACAACCCCTGCTTTAATGGCATTGGTAGGATTTTTAGGTACAACAATTTCTCCTTATCTTTTTTTCTGGCAGGCAGCTGAAGAAGTTGAAGAAGAGGTAAAAGAAAAAAGAATATTTGCTTTTGGGTGGGGTTTGCCAAGATTTACATGGAGGCATATTAAAGCAATGAGAAAAGATAATGCTTTTGGTATGATTTTTTCGAATATTGTAGCTTTGTTTATTATGCTAACTGCTGCTGCAACCTTAAACCGAAATGGCGTTCAGATTACTGATGCTGCTTCTGCTGCCGGAGCATTAAGACCGCTTGCAGGAGATTTCGCATTTTCGTTATTTGCAATTGGAATTATTGGTACCGGACTTCTTGGCGTGCCGGTGCTTGCAGGATCAGCTGCTTATGCCGTAAGCGAGTCTTTTCATTGGAAAACCGGACTTTATCGAAAGTTTAATCAAGCTCATGGTTTTTATGGGATTATTACTTTGGCGACTTTGGCAGGGCTTTGTATTAATTTTATAGGCATTGATCCAATGAAAGCTTTGTATTATGCCGCAATAGTAAATGGAATCGCGGCGCCTTTCTTGATTTTGATTATTTTGTTTATTGGAAATAATAAGAAAATTATGGGTAACAAATCTAATGGCCCTTGGTCAAATTTTTTCGGAGTTATTGCATTTCTTTTGATGTCTTTAGCAGTAGCTGCACTTTTCATTTTCTGGGGGAAGTAAGATAGTTAGTAAAGTTCGTAAAGTCGAAAGTTTATAAAGTTTATAAAGTTGAAGGTCTAGATAAATAAAATTTTTAATAATTGCAAAACTGCCCAAAGAATCTTTGGGCAGTTTAGTCAATGTGTTAAGACGTTAGCGCCGGCCGTACTTATCCGGATGCAGCTTGCGAATAGCCGCATCAATTCTGACGTCTCTAAGATAATCTTGGTAAGTGCGATTGAGATCGTCCCGAGCTTCTGTTTCGGCTCCGTTGGAAACTAGGAGATTCACGATCTCATCTCTGCCGCGCTCGGCAGCCATATGCAGAGGTGTCTTCTGTCTTCTGCTCTGGGCGTTGATGTTTGCATTATGTTCCAAGAGATCGGCAGCTATTTCTGCTTGACCGTTTGCGCATGCAAGATGAAGCAAGCTCATGCCGTACTCACTAGTCATATCGGGATTACCTCCATTTCGGAGATAAGAGTTGGCAATGTCTCTGTTGCCGTTTTGTGCGGCTAACAGTATTTCATTATCGTTCATCACAACATTCCCCTCTCGTTTGATGAGAGTATATTAGCATATAAATATCTTGTTTGTCAAGGTGCTATATTTGACTTTTGGTTGGTTTTAGTTTAAAATTACAATTATCTTGAGGTGGAGGATGTTCTTATGAGCACTGATTTTCAGGATTTGCGAGAGACACTGGCTTCAGGAATCGCCAAGGTTCAGGAGACTCTGAAAGATGTTGCCGGCATCATGGGCAAAATGGCACTAATGTGTGGCTATGTAGGGCTTTGGGTTTATATCGGTCTTTTTCTCAAAGCGCTTCCGGTTTGCATGTTGATGATGGTTGCTATGGTCTATGCGTATCTTGGCCTATATCCGCTTAGGAGTTTTGATCGTGAAGTGGATGCTTGGGCTCGAGCGACAGGCAACGACAGAATGAAAGCCCTGTTTGGCATTATGAAGCAGATGGCTTATCTGCAAAGCCGTGCTTGGTTCTATGCTTCTGCCTTCCTGCTGATACTTATATTGTCATTCGTTATTCTCGGACAGACAGAGAACATGAAGTATTGGGCAGGGATCTATGCAGTATTCGGACTTGTGTGGCTGTCTTGTAGATTCTACTTCTACACGATGGAGCAGGCAATGATCAAGTCAGTAAGAGCAAAGATGAATTGTCTTGATAGACAAGTACTGGCGGAGATGAAAGGGAGATTGTCGGGCCCGTACGATCCCTGTTACGGTTATTTCAAGGGTGAGCCGCAACTGTTCCGACTGGTCGATACTTTGGCCAGGACGGAATAGTAGCGAAACCAGTTGCCTTGGAAAAGACGAATCTCGGGAGCAGCCACAAGCTGTTCCTGTTTCTTTTCTATAGAATAAAATTAAAATTAAGTGTAAAATTTAAATACTATGAAAAATATTGGAAAATTATTTATTGTCGCCACTCCGATTGGTAACCTTGAAGATATAACTTTCAGAGCAATTCGTGTACTAAAAGAAGTCGATATGATCGCTTGTGAGGATACACGACACTCGCGCGTCTTGTTTGACAGATACGAGATAAAAACACCAACCGTGAGCTATTTTGAGGCAAATAGGGCTAAGGTATTAAGCAAGATTGCTTATATAATTTCCCAAATTCAAAAAGGGAAAAATATTGCTCTTGTAACTGATGCCGGTACTCCTGGAATTTCAGATCCGGGGCAGTTTCTGATTCAAAAAGCAACCGAGGCTGAAATTGAAATTAGTCCAATTCCAGGACCAAGCGCATTTGTTTCTGCCTTATCAATTTTCGGTTTTAATGACGGAAGTTATTTATTTATACCTTTTCTGCCCAAGAAAAAAGGTCGTCAAACCTTACTTAAAAAAATTTGCAGGATGGATTCAGCAATCGTTTTTTATGAATCGCCTCATCGAGTTATTAAAACCTTGGAAGATTTAGCGATGTATTTTTCTGCCGAAAGACCTATTGTTATCTGTAGGGAGCTAACCAAACAGTTTGAGGAAATTTTTAGAGGAACAATTGAAGAAGCACAGAAATATTTTAATGAATCAAAAATTAGAGGAGAATTTGTATTTGTGGTTAAAGGAAGTAATAATGTAAATAATAGCTCTCTGAAAGATTAAAGGAAATATGGCAAAAGATAAAATTATTCATACTAATAAAAAGAAAAAACCGAATAAGAGGATTCAGAAAAAGCTTCAAAAAGCGACTGACAAATTAATTGATCAGTATGGGGATGTTTTAAAGAAATTAGGAAAGACCTGATGCAAAATGACAGAATTACTAATTATTCTAATTTCTAATTAATTTTCAATGAATAAATTATTAAAAATCATACTTAAATCATTGGTTGTTGTTAATTGTTTAGAAATTAAAAATTAGAAATTTATTAATTGAGTTATGATATGATTTATTTGAATGAGCAATTAATGGAGGAGATGTGTCACCGCCTAGCGGCGACTTTTTTTAACAAAATTAAAGAACCTATACCTGATTTTTCTAATGTTGATAAACCTCTTCTTAAGTCTGCTATTAATTTGCCTCGAGCAACCTATGCAAAACATGAGCTTTATCCAACGCTTTTTGAGAAAGGCGCAATTTTGTTTTATACTTTAATTAAGAATCATCCATTTCCAAATGGAAATAAAAGAATTGCAACAGCTTCTCTATTGGTTTTTTTGTATCTGAATGATTATTGGATGGAGACGCCGAAAGGAGTGCTGTACAAAAAAGCGATTAAAATTGCTGAATCTAAAGCAAGTGAAAGAGATGTAATTTTAAAAGAATTGCAGGATTGGATCAGGGAGGAGATTTCAAAAGAATCAGATGAGGGAAGGTTAAGGCGGCTTCTCATAGGTTTCTGGAGAGCAATTCTTGAGAAAATGACTTTTAAACGCAGAAAGCTTGATATAGTAAAAGTACCTGTTGTTAAAATGTCTTCAAAGAGAAATCTATTTTTTGGTAGAAAAAAGAAAGAAAATATTACTGTTCAGAAAAAGGGTAAATAATGTTTAATGCAATAATTGCATCTTTGGGATATGCCGGTGGAGTTTTGACCGATAAAATAATTGTCGGTCGAGATAAAACTCCGATTAAAATTTTTATGCCGGTTTTGTTTATCGCCCTTTGTGTGATTACTGGACTATTAACTTTTAGATGGGGCGGGATTGATTATGACTTGGCAAAAACAGACAAGTTTTTGTTTTTATTTATTTTAATGATTGTTGTTTCAATCTCTTGGAATGGTTTTTATTACCGAGGAATTCAAAAAGAGGATTTACATGAATTTGAATTAATTATGTTGCTTTCGCCGCTTGTAACGATTATTTTGGCAACGATATTTTTACCCGATGAGAGAAATTATAATATTATTATCCCAAGTATTATTGCATCATTGGCTTTGATATTTACTAATCTTAAAAAAAATCATCTTGTTATTTCTAAAACTGCAAAAGGAAGTATTTTTGGGATGATTTTGATGTCATTTGAGCTTATTTTAATCAAAGTTTTGCTTGATGCATATTCTCCCGCCAGTTTGTATTTTATTCGTACTCTGGTGATTGCAATAATTTTTTTGTTTGCATACAGGCCAAAATTTTCTATTTCATTTAAAACGACAGGTTTAATAATTCTTTCGGCGGTGTTTGGAGTGATACAGATGGTGCTAAAGTTTTATGGCTTTAAAAACATTGGGGTTATTGAGACAACGATGATTTTGCTTCTTGGACCGGCGATAGTTTATGTAATGAGTGGATTTTGGCTTAAAGAAAAGATTAAAACAAAAGATATAGTTGCAGTTTCAGTGATTGCCAGTTCGGTGTTGTATGTAACAATAGTGGGATAATTTTAAATTATGATTGACACACATGCTCACTTAAATTTTGATGATTATAATGATATTGATTCTGTAATTCGGCGTGCCAAAGGAGCCGGAGTTGTGAAGATAATTAATATTGGGTCTGATCTTAAATCAAGCCAAATAGCAGTTCAGCTTGCTCAAAAACATGGCGAGCTTTACAGTACGGTTGGTATTCATCCGGACGAAGCAACGGATAATATCAGTATTGTAGCTATGGTAAATGAGCTTCAAAGAATGATTGGGCCAAAAGTGGTAGCAATAGGTGAGGCTGGTCTTGATTACTATAGATTGGAAAATGACGATTATAAAAAAATTCAGCATGAACTTTTTACTTGCCAAATTGAACTTGCGATCAAATCATCCCTTCCAATTATTGTGCATTCTCGCGAGGCAGATGAAGATATGTACAAAATACTCAAAAAATACGCTACAAAGCCAAATTTTAAATGCGTGATGCATTGTTTTTCGGGGGATGAGGTGTTTTTAGAAAAAATAATTTCACTTGGAATTTATGTTTCATTTACCGGAATTATTACATTTCCTAAAACTGATAAGTTAGAAAAAGCGGTATTTGAAACTCCGCTTGATATGTTGATGATTGAAACTGATTGCCCATTTCTTGCGCCGCAGCTATATCGAGGAAAAAGAAATGAGCCGTCTTATCTTGTTGAGGTGGCTAAGAAAATTGCAGAAATAAAAAATATAACATTATCTGATGTGGAAAAATGTACTACAACGAATGCAACAAATTTCTTTAATATAGCTTAAGTTCAAATATCAAAGTCCAAATGTCAAATTAAATCCAAAATTAAAATTTAAAAAAACTTTAAAAATTTGGAATTTAATCATTGCTTTGGCATTTGAGCTTTGTAATTTGAGATTGAATTGCTTATTTTGATAAGGTCTCGAGTAAGCTATATCCGGTCATTGATGCCGGTTGTTTTATTTCCAATAAATTTAGAATTGTTGGCGCGATATCAGCTAAAATTCCGGTTGCTGATACTTCAGAGTTTTTATTTGTTTCATTGAATTTATGTTTTTCATTAATCAGCATGATTGGAACGGGATTGATTTCATGTTCAGTGTTTTCTTGGTTGTTTTCATCAAGCATTTTTTCAGCATTTCCATGATCAGCTGTAATTATCAGAGTATCATTTTTGAAAATATTCCGCAGTCTGCCTAATTCTTTGTCTATTGCTTCAACAGCTTTGATTGTTGGTTTAAGTTTACCGGTATGTCCAACCATATCGGCATTGGCATAGTTGATTAATACAAAGTCGATTTTTTGTTTTTTTAATTCCAAAATAAGGCGATTTGTAATTTTTGAGGCAGACATTTGGGGCATTTTGTCATAAGTTGCAATTTTGGGAGAGGGAATTACGATCCATTGCTCTTGCGGATATGGTTTAGGGTGCCAGCCGTCAAAAAAATATGTTACATGAGCGTATTTTTCTGTTTCTGCAATATGGATCTGGCTTTTTTTATTTTTTGAAAGAATTTCAGCTAATGTTTCTGTAACTTCTTCTGTTGGAAAAATTACTTTAACTGGCAAATGTGCTGCATATTCCATCATGGTCGCGATTGTTAGATTTGGCAAAAGTTTTACTTCAGGATATTCTTTTTTTTCAAAGATAAACATTTCAACAAGCTGTCTCATTCTTTCGGGCCTGAAGTTAAAGAAAATAATCGAGTCTTTAGGGAGAATTATTCCTTTTGGATCGATTATGGTTGGTTTAATAAATTCATCAGTAAGCTTTTTTTTGTATGATTCATTAACTGCTTCTTCTGCTGATACTGCTTTTTGTCCTTCTCCTTCAGTTAAACATTTGTAGGCTTCAATGGTTCTTTCCCAGCGGGAGTCTCGATCCATGGCGTAATATCGGCCGGTGACGGTGGCGATTTTGATGTTTAATTTCATGTTTGAAATAGTTTTTTCAATCTTATCAATAAATAGTTGCGATGATTTTGGCGATGTGTCGCGGCCATCAGTGAACATATGAATAAAAACCGGCTGTTTGAAATTTTCTCTTTTAATAATTTCAAAAATAGCGATTAGATGATCAATGTGGCTGTGAATGCCGCCCGAACTAACAAGTCCTGCAAGATGCAGAGATTTATTTTTTGCTTTTGTTTCTTTAAGTAAATCTAAAATAACGGAGTTTTTATAAAATTCACCGGTATAGATTGAGCGAGAAATAATTTGAGAAGCCTGATAGATAACTCTTCCCGAACCAATAGAGAGATGGCCAACTTCCGAGCTGCCAAGTTCGCCCCAAGAAAGGCCGACTTCTTTGCCGGTTGCTGAAAGAAGGGTATGGGGGTAATTTTGCCACATAAAATCATAATTGGGCTTTTTTGCAAGCTCAATTGCGTTCCCTTTTTTTTCTGTTGAATAACCCCAACCATCCAAAACTATTAGTCCAACCATGATCCTCCTTTAATCTTTATTTATTATATCATAGGTTTGTATCATATAAAGTGTGTTTATTAATTGACAGTATGAATATATTTATTAAACCTATTATTATCATATTATTCAATACTAATGTCAAAATGTATTGACAAAAATATTAAACTATGTTAATATATTCATCAAAGGGGAAATGAACATTGAAATACTGATTTTAAACCCATAGAGGAACAAAGCCTTGGCGAGAACAAGGTCCATTTCGTGGGAGGTGTAAGTTTGACTTTATAGTCTATAACCCAAGTCTCTCCTTGAGGGAAAAATTGGTTAAATGATTACTGAAACAACTTTCAAATGGTGAATAATATAAGTTATAAGCTAATTTCAAAGTGAGTTTCAGTAAAGGCTTGGTAAATTCACCAAGCCTTTTTCGTTGGATTAATGTATAATAAAATTAAAGAAAAATGTGGGAGGATATATGATTACAACATTAAAAAGATTGGGTCTTTCAGAAAAAGAATCAAAAGTATATTTAGCTGCTCTTGAGCTTGGAGCATCAGCAGTCCAGAAGATTGCCCAAAAAGCAAAAATAAATCGGGCGACGACTTATGTTATTTTGGAATCTTTAAGAAAAAAAGGGCTTGCAACTTCATATGAACAAGGCAAGAAAACTTTTTTTGCTGCTGAACCGCCTCAACGACTTGAATTATTGCTTAAAAATTTAGAGGACGAAGTCAAGGAGAAGAAAACCGAGTTGGAATCAATTTTTCCAGAACTCAAAGCAATTTTTAACATTGCAGGTAATAAACCAATTGTAAAATTTTATGAAGGAAAAGAAGGAATTGAAGCGTCTCGACAAGATTCTGATTCCAAGGTAAAACCAAATTCTGTAATTTATTCTTTCAATGACCTTGACCATTTATATAAAATGTTTCCGAAATTGAATGAAACTGATGTGAATCAAAGAATAAAGAAAAATGTAACAGTTAAGTCTATTTATACCAGAAATGAAGGAAAATTAGATAATGCAAGCAATAAAAAAGAATTAAGAGAAGCAAGATTTGTACCTAAAAACAAATTTCCTTTTAATTCTACGATTAGTATTTTACCAGGAAAACAAATAAGAATTACTACTTATGAAAATAATTATGCTGGAGTTGTTATTGAAGATGCAGCAATTTCAAATGCCTTAAAAGCAGTGTGGGATTTAGCATGGGAATCTGCTGAAAAATATAATTAGTTTGATTTAAAATAAAATGAGAACGGGCGGCACTTTCGTGCCGCCCGTAGTTCGAGTCCTATTAGGCCGGACTTCGGGGCCTCGCGACCATAAGTCGCTTTTTTGTTCTCATGCCGATAATCTCTCCTTGGACTTACCTGTTTGGTTTGCCCTGTGAAGATTTGTGACGGATTATCCTAACAATCAGGATCAACCGCACGCATTCAATACCGAAAAGCAGATTCTACCAACCCTCCAAGCTGGCACCTCCTTTTTTTTGGAGATACTCTTTGAACCGTCTGAATGGCACCCTGCATCGGTAATCTGATGCAGGGCGTTTCTAGGCCATTCAGAGCTGGGTTTTACCAGCCGTTCAAAGAAATCCCTCCTTTGGGTTTGAATCGGTATCAGCATGATTGCTGACGAAACCATATATAAACTCCCAAACGGGAGAGTATCCATGTTATGTGTAAAATATAGCACATAATTATTTGTTTGTCAATACCTTTTGTCAAAAAAATTGTTATATATATATTGTATATGCATAAATAATAATCAACTATGTACATATTATGTTAGTATTGATTAACATTATTATCTTAGTTATTGGTAACTCTATTTTTTAGGTTATTTAACCTGATTTATTGCATAAATTTATTATATTATAATATATTATGTCAAAGACTCTTGACAAAATAATAAAACTATGCTAGAATATATCTAAAGGGTTTGAAAAAGTCTTGTCAATAAATACAAACATCATAGATTCGTTTTTTGATCAAATATATCTTGTAGCCGAGCTTATTTGCTCAAAAGGCAAGCACCATTACTGAATACATGCGAAAGGGGGACACGATTTTGACAGTTAAGCTTCAAGTCGTGGCGGCAGACGGTAAAAGCCGCCCGGTGGCCATTCGGCTGTCGGACATCCGCAAGATGTTGCGGGCACTTCAGTCGAGCAAGTAATTGCTCACTTAAGTAATAAAAGTTTCTCAAGGGCTTTGGCAAAACTTGAGCGGGTCACATTCCGTTAACGGTGGGTCTTGAGGTGGCAGTACCTCGGTGGCGCTTAAGCGCCTGCAATTATACTTTTTGGGGCTCATTTACCAGCCACGACTAGCTCGCTTCGAGTCAAATCGAGACTAGCGAGTCTAGGCGGGTTCCCGAGCCCCAACCATTTTTTTGGCAGATAGATTTCGCTTCAAATGTTGAAGCATAAATATTTGCCTGAAAAGGCAAGCTGTTGCGAACAAGTATTCAAAGGGGGGCTAGATATGAACGCAACTTTGAAAATCAAGAGCAATACCGAAGAGAGAGTGTCGAAAGCTAAGCAGGGTATCGAAATTGGGCTTCGCGTGCTGAACTCGATTGCCGGAAGGCATCAGGAGTATAGCGTGGCTATCGAAGCAGCCAAACTCGAGACTTTGTCGGTGCTTGAGACAGGCGGTGTTTTCGGGGCCAGTAGATTGGTCTGGGATCACATCGCCAGCTTCGGTAAAGAAATCGCAGAAGTCCAGATCGCGAAAGCGGAAGTGGCTATCCTGTCGGTCAACGGTGCTCTTCCTCAGCGCAAGGTGGAAGCTTTGAAGCTGATGGATGAGACCAAGACCGCAATGGAAAGGAGAGACTTCCGTGACGCTGACCTTAAGTCCGGTCGTGTTCTTCAGATCATTGAGAGTATCCAGAGAGATTCTCGGGTTAACGCGGAGTATGCGGAAACTTTGAGAAGAACTCACTGGGGAAAGCTCGAGGAGCTGAAGCCTCGACCTCGACGAAGGAAAGCGTAGCGCGACTGGTGCGCGGCGTAGAGCTGCTCCCGATATTATATCGGGGCGTCGTGAGGCTGTATGTCCTTGGTAACCTAAACCTTGGATAAAGTCAGCTGAAAGCAGCTCACCCGGGAAATAGTATTCTTGCTACTCCACAGGGAGGGCAAGTTATATTATGTCTAGCTCTTTAGCTGGACAGGAGGCCGGTTTGCCCCCAAAGGGGGATCCTCCGTGACTGTAAAAGAGAGATGCTGATATGGCCCAAGAGGGCTGTAGCGGTAATAGTAGTCTCACATGGCGTGGGGACCCTATAGGCCATTAATGCGGTAATTGGTCGTCTCTTCTGTCTAGGTCTCATTTACAAAATGAGACCCAACCTTTAGCTCTTAAATGATTGAGATCTGAAGAGTTGATATGGGGGTGTCAGGTAGTGAGCCAAATGCGAAAGCATGGCAGGACGTGGGTTCAATTCCCACCACCTCCACCATTCGACAAGCTCATGGCTTTCAGCCAGGAGATTGGAGAATGTCCTGAGCGAGGAACGAGTCGAAGGGCTATCAATAGTTCTAGACCCGAGTGTCCCACCAAATGCGAAAGGATAAGTGTTTCAAGGAACGCTAATCCTGAAGCAAAGAGCATCTGGTAGTATCCAGTGGATTTGTCGCCCCGCTTCGCGAGCGGTGAGGCAGATTAGCAAAGTGAGACTTTGCTACTCGAAATCATTCGGGGATTAATATCTCTATCCAGATAAACCCGAATGTACTGGTGGATAGTCAGCTGGCAACTGCTGGGTAGTGTTGCACTCGGTTTCTGGTCCGAGTTTTATAAAAATACCGGGAGGTCGCTGGTCCTCGGACAATTCCCTGGCACGGGGGGTCCAAAATCCAGGGTGCTTTAGTGGGAAGCATCTACGTGCATCGGATAGGCTTGCCGGGTCACCCCATTCTAGACCGGCTAAGTTCTATCCAACAATTTCTCTGTTCAGGCGAGCGATCGCCTGAACTCTCCCTGAGCAGAGAATGCTTGAATCAAAAATAAAAAACCCAAGGGGGATCCTGAAATGAAGCACACCAGATTCTTCGTCCTTGTACTTACTCTCGTTGCCCTGGTCGTCGGTTTCTGCGGTTGCTCAACCGAGCAGCCTGTCACCAAACCGCTTGCGGTTAAGGTATGGCAGGACCACGCCTACCAGAAAATCACTAACTATTATGACGAAGATAGTGACGAGAACTATGCCTCGGTGGAGATTCAAGCGGGTGAGGGCGAGAAATGGGTGTATTTTTCCTGCAACGGAAACCCCATTGTCTCCCTTCGCTACCAGCTTGCACCCCACCGGGTGCTGCCGATGATTGTCACTCTTCCTGACTCCAACAAGAGGTTGGAAGTCAAGGAAGCCGTGCTTATGCGCGGGAAAGTAGTGATATCATCGGCGACTCGCAAATGGTAGGAGAAGCCGGGCAGGAAGTTTATCCGTATCTTTGGCAAAAACGGATCAAGTCACCTGTGTTGTGGTGAGCCTAGAGGAAGCAGTGCCTCAAACCTGATCTCACGAAATTTGTGAGATCCAACCTTTAGCTCTTAATAAGTTAAGAGTTGAAGAGTTGAAAAAAATAAGGCTGAAATCATACCTGGGGAAAGGAGTGATTTTATGCTCAACGACCTGGCAAAGGTGTGTATGGGGCAGATGACGGTACATCATTTTGCTAAAAGATACAAAACCGGGATTAATAAGACCCGGCGCGCCAAAAAGGCGTGGCTTGAAGCACACAATACAGGTAGGAGTATCTCGAAAGAGGACATAAAACCGATTCTCTATCCGCCGCTTCCAGAGGTTAGATAGAGAATCAATCCTGCCTAATTACGCCAGGTTCAGCCTAATCTCTGTTCAGATGAGTTGCTCATCTGAACACCTTTCTGAGCAGAGAAAACAAACGGAGGTGGTTACTTGTTCAAAGTAAAGATTCCGCCACAAAACACTGCTTGTGCCTCATGCGGAGAAATTTTCCGCAAAACCGAAGGAGCGATTCACGATAGCGACACCTAGAAGTATTACCATCGTCGTTGTTTCAACGACAATAACATTGTCGGTAAAAAAAGAGCCGGTAAGTAGGCTCAATCTAGTCCTCGTAGCAATGCGAGGGTGCAAAAAGCTCAAGCCACCGAAGAAAAACTCGGTGGCTTATGACATATACTGCTACAATCGCAGCATCATCTGGTCTATTTGGGCAAGCATAGCCTCAGTGTTATCTGTTGCAGAACATGTGTGGCTATTCAAAAGGTGATTTTTGAGCTTCATGAGCTCATAAGTACCTAACTGAACTTGACCCATCTTTTCCAGAAGTTGAGCAGCCTCCGTGCATCCGATATTCTCTACAATCGAGAAGCTTTCATTTGCTGGTCGATTCAGGTTTATTTTTTGCACTGGCATGAGCGTGCTCCTTTCCATGTTAAGTTATTATATCTTATAAATTATTATTTGTCAAGAGTCCAAAAATTATAAATCGGCAAATTCATTGTCTAACTGCAAGACAAACTCCTTATTTGCGAAAGTACCTGAATAAGGATTGATTTCATAAGGAGGTACGATAAAAAATACCAGTTTGCCGTCTCTTGAAGTGTTTGTATTATACATTTGTTCTGCTTTTTCGAAATAATGGCCTATTGAAGGTTCTCCATTGTACCGATATGAATATAAACTATCAGCCATTATTTTAATATCTGTTGCAGAATTAATTGGAAAAATTAGTTTTTTTGAATTATCATCTTCTGTTAAAGGAAGTGTCTTAACTTGTAATAAGATTTCTTGTGCTTCTCCTGGTTCTTTTACTATCCAGTCAATTTTTTGTTTAGTATCATCATCTTCTTCTGTGTAGTAAACCTCTTTGCCTAATTCTTGGCTTAAAGCATAAGCAACTGCATGTTCAGCTAAAAATCCTGCAATAAATTCTTCGGCTTGTTTTCGAGGCAGCAATGTCCTGATTTCTTGATTTGCGCTTTGAATGATTTTTGGATCATCTTGTCTTGAAGCAATATATTTTATATAAGCTTTGCCAGCCTCAGCTCCAACTTCAGCCATGTTTAATCTTGTTCCTCTAGATAGAGCTAATTGTTCAAAGGTAGCTAATTTATTCATTGCTTCGTAAAATGTTGCTCTTCTTTTTTTTGCTAATTCAAGATTTTCTTTACTTTCAGTGGGATTAGTTAATTCAAAAATTTCTTTCATGGGTGTAGATGGTAGTTCTGGCATTTGCCTCCTTATTTAGTTTCTTTATCTTTAACTTTACCAGTTGAGGGATCTATTTCAAGGTTTTGATTGAGTGAGTCTGTTGGAAGTTCGGGAAGTATTTTTTTATCAAATAAAGCTTGAAGCGAGGATGGAAAGCTTCCGAATTTTTCTTTATATATCTGATTTAATTTTTCAATTCCCGCCATATATTCGTAATGATCGAGCCAAACTTTTGCCCGGCCTTTTATAAATTCATTGTCTGATGAGTCATAAATCCCTTGCCAAATCGCAATGGCAACATCGCGTTCGCCGGCTTTTGCGTAATAAATGCCAGATAGCACTTTTACAATCGGAAGCGTGTCCGGCCTTTCAGCTGCAATAGAAAAATATTTTGCAGCGTTTTCGTAATCTTTTTCCTTGTGATAAACAAATGCAAGATAATAAGGAATTTGCCAACTGATTTGAATTGTATCTGTGCCGCGTTTTCCAATTTCAATTGCTTCTTTTGTATATCCTTCACCCGGCAGAATTAGACAAGCAAAAATATACGGGTATTCAAATTTTGGTTCGAGCTCGGTTATTGTATCAAGCATTTGAGGAAGTTTATTATATCCTTCGTCGGTTGGAGCCCAGCCTCCAAAATATTGAATTGCCTGAATCCATGTAATGTCGGCAAGTAAGCTATTAAATCCCAAAGATGCGTCTTTCATTGCTTTTGGGGCTAGGACAAATGGTTGAGTTTTTATATTTTTCTTTTTATCGATTCTTGAAGAATCATAAAAAATTTGGCTCACATACACAAAAGATAAAAGAGAGATAACCAATAACCAGACTATGGTTTTTGGGGATAATAAAGATGCTTTGTGCTTTGTAGACATATGGTGAAAATTTCTAATTTTTAATTTCTAATTTCTAAGTAATGACCAATTTCTAATTATAAAATAATAACTAATTTCTAATGATTTTATAATGTTTTGTTAGATAATATTTTACTTTGTCATCCCAGTAAATGCTGGGATCCAGAACACTAATTTGTTTTTAGTATTTCTAAATTCCAGCCTACGCTGGAATGATACTAATCGCTTAATTCTTAATTTATTTAAAACTCTTGTTTTTTCAATATTTGAGTTGCAAGAGTCAGCATTAAACCAATATAAAATAGACCATATAATATCGCAATAATTGTTTCGGGCCCGTTGTATCCGATTCCGTAAACTACATTTGTTTTGAGATTAAATTTTTCGAGGTTTGGAAAGATATAATAAACTGTCTCGAGACTTTTCGAAATAAAAATATTTTGCGATTTAGCGGCAATTTGGTTTATAACAGTTGTTGAATGACCGATAATAAAAAGGCAAATTGTATAAATGGCTGCAGAAAGAGGCGAGGTAAAAGACGAAAATGCTATAACTACTGAAATCAATAAGATTAATTCGAGATATTGGAAAAAAATTGCTTCAAGCAGCAAAAACGAAAATGATTTTTCTTTTATCGTTGTGATGGTTAAAAAAATTATGCTCATTAAAAGTGTTACGACAAGAAGAGATAGGGCTAGTCCAAGAAATTTTCCAAGTATAAATTGCCAGTGTCTAATTGGTTTTGAAAGAATAATGTAGATGGTTCGTTTGTCTTTTTCTTTGTGAATCGTGTTTGCTCCGACAAAAACAGCGATTAATACGCCAAAGAAAAACATGCCAGCTAGACCAAAATCTTTGATTATTTTGGTATCTTGATTTAGCGAGATTGAGCCCATTATGATTGAAATGCCAATCATTGCAATGGCAAAGGCAACGAAAACATAAAGAATGCGATCACGAATTGTTTCAAGATAAGTGTTGTATGCAATAGTTAAAACTTGTTTCATTTTTTTTGCCTTTCTTTTTCAATAAGTTCGACAAAATATTTTTCTAAAGTTGTATTTTTAGGGACAATTTCATTTGTAAGACCGGTTTTAATTAATTTTCCCTGATCGATAATTCCGATATAATCAGATATTTCTTCAACATCGGATAAAATGTGCGAATTAAAGAAAATAGTTTTACCTTTTTTCTTTTCTTCCAATATTATTTTTTTAAGTTCGATCCTACCGATTGGATCAAGACCATCAAGGGGCTCATCAAGAAAAATTACTTCGGGGTTGTTTGTTAAAGCTTGAGCAACACCGATTCGTTGACCCATGCCTTTGGAAAAATTTCTAAGCTGGACGCTTGCTGATTCTTGGAGTCCAACTCGTTTTAAAATTTCTTTAATTAGTTTTTCTTGTTTTGATTTTGCTATTTCAAAAATGTTGCAGGTAAATTTTAGAAATTCATTAGCAGTTAGATAATGATAAAAATAGGGATTTTCAGGCATAAATCCTATTTTTTTCTTTACTTCCATTTCACTGCTAGATTGTCCAAATATTTTTATTTCACCTGTATCCGGTTTAATGAGGGAATTAATCATTTTTATGGTGGTTGTTTTGCCGGCGCCGTTTGGACCCAAGAAACCAAAAACTTTTCCTTTAGGAATTGATAAATTTAGATCATTTACGACTTTTACTTCTTTGCCGTTTTTATAATAAATCTTTGTCAGATTTGAAATTTTTATAGCTTCGTTCACGCTTTATATTTTATAAGCAGGAAGTTGTTTCTGTCAAATTTAATTAATTACCTAAAATCCCATTTGCGAGGTGGGCTTTAGTAATATCAAATAATAACCGAACAAATACCGAACTTATCCACAGGTATTAATCTTGATTTTTGCTTATTTTAAACTTAAAATATAAGTAAATAATGATTATATTTCTATTAAAAAAATGAAGAAAGTTGAGCATGAATAAAAGAGAAATTACTCAATTTTTAAATAATCTAAGCAAAGCAAAAGATCGAAATATGGTAATTGTTGATTTTGCAAATGTAGATCGATGGCAAAATAGTCTAGGCTGGCCAATAAGTGTTAAAAAGTTAGCTCAATTAATTAAACATTTTTCTCTTGGAAAGCAGTTTTTAAGACGATTTTATTATGGTGAAGACTATGGCCCGAGAGAAAAAAATAAAAAATTGTTTCCATGGTCAGAGAAAATGTTAAATTCCGCAAAATTTAATGGTTTTGAAATAATCTCAAAACGAGTAAAATATATCCCTGATGATAACTATGCTACCGGTTTTATTAAAAAATGTAATTTGGATCTTGAAATGGCACTTGATTTGCTTAAGGAAGTGGATAATTATGATACAGCAATTATATTTTCAGGAGATGGAGACCTCGCATGTATTATTAAATATTTAAAAGAGAATTTTAATAAAAAATTTTATATTTTTGGTGCTAGGGATCATGTTGGTAAAGAATTGATTGATGCCAAAAGGGGTAAAATTATCGAAGATATAATTTTTGTTGAGGATTTTGAATATCGATTAAATTTAAATCGTCAACCATAATCAAAAACCCGCTATAAAGCGGATTTTGAATAAAGTCAGGCAGACCTAAAGTCTACATTTAGATTATATAATATGTGGATAATCAATGTCAATGCGTATGTGTAAAATATTTATATCGTTATAAACAGATATTTGTAAAATAATGCAAATTGTTGACCATTTAGTATTTTGCAAAAATATTTCTAGTGAATTACAACAGGTGTTCCGACATCTGCCCAGTTATAAATAGCTGATGCGCCATCATCGCTTAATCTGACGCAGCCATGAGAAACAGGAATTCCAAGATGTGATTCACCCTCTCGAGCACCGCTTGGCCATTCTGGCAGGGCATGAAGTCCATAGGTTGAACCGATGAATGCCATCCAATAAGGCATATATAAACCATAAGTTGCGGAATATGCTTTAATATTTTTTTCTAAAATAGAATATGTGCCGGTCGGAGTTTTCATGCTAGATTTTCCAGATGATATAACATAGCCGCCAAGGAGAGTATTTGCATCTATTTGATAAAGTTTTTGATTTGCCAAATCTATTTCAATATATTTTCCGGGATATTGTCCGAGAGTGTAATCAGCATAGACAACTTTTTCTTTTCGCTCGACTGGAATTGTATCCAATGTGATTTCAGAATCCGTTTTATTTAACATTGCTTGGTTGATTTTTGAGATAGCACTTTCTTTATCAATGGTTCGCCCATTGTAACCCTCGTCAACAACTACGCCTGTTGCTCCGTCGATTATTTTATCATGCGCTCGAGAATTTAATTGTTTTGATAAAGAATCAACATAAGTGCCGATTTTTGTTGAATCAAGCTCTGCTGTTGCGGTTGATTCATTGGAAGAAAATTTGATCCATTCGCCGATATCTGTAGATTTAGTTTTAATGGTTTTTTCTTCACAGATAAGAGTTAATGTTTGATTAAGCCAGCCTTGGGCTGTAGTTTTAGCGTTTGTTAAATCAGTTTCGTTAATTTTTGCTTTTTCTTCTTGGTATTGCATTGTAATTTGATTGGTTCGAGAGGAAATTGCTTTTTGAATTTCTTGATGCAGTTCTGATTTAATGATCACTTTGCCATTTTCCGGGGCGATTGTTTTGATTTCGCCGTTTTCGATTATAAGTTCAGCATTTTTTGGATTTTTATTGATGATATTTGCAAGATCTGTAATTGATTGGTCGAATTTTGTTTCGGTAAAACTTGGTTCGAGATAATAATATTGTGTTAAAAGAAAGGTTTTAAATGCTAAATAATTTGATGATAGGCTGTTGTCATGCCCAATATTCCAAGCATTATTTATAATATCGTTAATATTGTATGTTACACCTAAATCAGAATAGGAAATTTCAGCTAGATCAATTCCGGAAACATTAATTTTTATTTTTGATTCAAGAAGTTCTTTTGCCTTTGATTCAAGCGATGTTTTAATTTCTCTTTGTTCTTTGCCGCTTGCAAGGGCATTTTCAATATAAATATTTGGAAGAAATTTGTTTTCATAACTTTTATTAAAAAGAAGTGCGCCCATTAAAGCGAGAGACATGAATACGAAAATTATAAGAAAAACAAAAAATTTTCTATAGTGTTTTATCGAAACTTCTAGAGATTTTTCAATGTTAGTATTTGAATTCGGCATTGCCCCTCAAATAAGGCTTTTTTTATTGCTATTATTCGAATACTCTGTGGCTTACCACAGAGATGAAGAATACTAAGATGGTATTTGTCGGCGGAGCCGACTTCCTCTGCAACGCACCCACCCCGATACCCCGTCCGCCTGCGGCGGGGTTGGGTTCATTGTCTTACTATATAATAATTTTTTTTATGAAAATATGCTAGTTGTGAATTTATTTTTCTTGAGAAAAATCAGTTTTTTAGGTATAATTTAATTATGAAGAACAAGTTAGTTGCAGCTGGAATGAGCGGTGGGGCGGATTCAACATATGCAGCCTATATTTTGAAAAAACAAGGATATAAGGTCATTGGAATAATGGCGAAGTTTTGGTCATGTGGAAACGGGGACGGCGAGAGATCAAATATTTGTTGCACACCTGAATCGCTTGATCGGGCACGGGAGAATGCTAAAAAAATTGGTATTGATTTTTATTTGATTGATTTGAGTAAAGAATTTAAAGAAAAAGTGGTTGATTATTATATTGATGAGTATAAACATTTTCGTACACCCAATCCTTGTGTGGTTTGCAACACGGAAATTAAATTTGGGATGTTGCATGATGCGGCAATAAAGCTCGGGGCTGATTATATAGCCACTGGCCATTATGCTCAAATCGAAGATTTGAGCAAGTTCATAAAGTCAAAAGTTCATAAAGTCAAAAAGTTGGAAGAAAAGATCCTTCGACAAGCTCAGGATGACACGATGGTCAAAGGATTAATATTGAAACGAGCAGAAGATAAAACTAAAGATCAGACATATTTTTTATGGCAGCTCACGCAAAATCAGTTAAGACATTCGCTTTTTCCATTAGGTGAGATAAAAAAAGATGAAGTTTTAAGAATTATTAAAAAAGAAGGTTTTGCCATTTCCAATAAAGAGAGCCAGGATATTTGTTTTTTAGGAGGTTTTTCTAATGAAGATTTTCTTAAAAAGTATATAAAATTAGAAGCAGGCGATATTAAAACAACAGATGGGAAAATTATTGGTCGACACAATGGTCTTTATGGCTGCACAATAGGGCAGCGTCATGGGATTGGGGTTAATCTGTCAGAGCCTTCTTATATTATTTCACTTGACGAAAAAACTAATTCGATGATTGTCGGATCTGCCGAAGAGCTTGAAAGAAAAGAATTTACCATTTCAAATATGAATTGGTTTATTAGTGAGGATCAAAGAAATAATTTAATAGTGATGACTCGATATAATCAAACTCCAGTATCTTGCACGGTTTTAGGAAATAAAGTATTTTTAGAAAGTAAGTTAAAAGCAATTACTGCGGGGCAATCAGCAGTTTTTTATAAAGATAATCTACTAGTTGGAGGAGGAATAATTGAGTAATCTAAGGCGTTCCCTAATTTCAAAAGTTGTTGTTATTTTTTGTGTGTTGTTTGTGGTGTTTGGCTCTTTTTTTATCGGTTATTTATCAGGTCATGAAAATTTAAAATTTGAAAAACGATTTCAACCAAAAATTGTAAATAAAGAACTATTTAAACCTAAAGAAGTTGATTTTTCTATGTTTTGGGATTCTTGGAATTTGATTGAAAAACAATATGCCGGAACTTACGATAGAAAGAAAATGCTTTATGGTGCAATTTCGGGTATGGTTGGGTCGCTCGGTGATCCATATAGTATGTTTTTAAATCCTGATGATGCAAAAAAATTTGCTCAAGATCTTGAAGGTAATTTTGATGGAATCGGTGCCGAGCTTTCAATTAAAAGTGATCAGTTAATTATTGTTTCGCCAATTGAAGATACTCCGGCTCAAAAAGCAGGTCTTAAGGCGGGAGACGCAATATTGAAAATAAATGGCGAAGATACATCTGGTATGTTGCTTGACGTAGCTGTTTCTAAAATTCGAGGGGAAAAAGGTACAAAGGTTACATTAAACATTTTTAGAGAAGGTTGGACTGAAGCAAAAGATTTTGAGATTACGCGAGATAATATTGTTATTAAATCGGTAAAACTGGAATGGAAAGAGGGCAATGTTGCTTATCTTCGAATCAGTCAATTTGGAGACGATACAACATCGCTTGCTCAAGCAGCTGCTGATGAGATAATCAGTAAAGGAGCAAAAGGAGTTGTTGTAGATGTGAGAGATAATCCGGGTGGTTATCTTGATACTTCCGTTGATATTATTAATCTTTTTATTGATAAGGGCCAAGTGGCTGTTATGGAGAAAACTAAAGATAGTGAAGAAAAATTATCAACAAAAAATGATGTAAAAATTAAAGATATTCCAATGGTCGTGTTGATTAATAAAGGATCGGCATCAGCCAGCGAGATTTTTGCCGGAGCAATAAAAGATTATAATCGAGGTAAATTAATTGGTGAGAAATCTTTTGGTAAGGGAAGTGTTCAGACATTGCAGGAAATCGGAAATGGGGCTGATTTAAGATTTACAATTGCCGAATGGTTGACTCCAAAAGGAAATGCGATTAATCATAAAGGTATAGATCCTGATATTGAAGTAAAAATTACAGAACAAGATGTGGCTGCGAAAAATGATGTGCAGCTGAATCGGGCGATAGAAACAGTTAAAAGTTTATAAAGTTGAAAGTTTATAAAGTTAACATGGAGAATATATGAAATTGATATTGATTGAAAATGTGGCAAAGTTGGGAGTAGCTGGAGACGGGGTTGATGTTGCAGATGGATTTGCGCGCAATTATTTAATACCAAAAAATTTGGCAGTAATGCCGGAAGATTCAAGAGCAAGAGAGATTTTAAATAAGCTTGAAATGAAAAAAGAAAAAAATGAAAAAGAAAAAATTGAGATGGGAAAAATTGTTGCTGAAATTGATGGTAAAAAAATAGTAATTACAGCAAAAGCAAATAAAAATAAATTGTTTGCAGCGATCAATAAAGATCAGATTGCAACAGAACTTCAGGGTGTGAAGCCAGAAACGATTGTTTTAGAAGAACCGATAAAAGAACTTGGCGATTATAAAATTAGGTTAGATTTTGGTTCCGGTTTAAATGCTTTTGTTAATCTCGAAGTAAAATCAGAAAAGTAGACATTGGCCATCTGGCGTTCTATAATAGATTTATATTAGTTCTAGGGAGGGGAAATGCCAGAGCAAGATTTAAATAATAATAACCAGATACCGTCTGGTAATTTGGATAGTACTCAAGTTTCAGGGACTGCTCCGATTGTTCAAAATGACGAATTGATTAGACGTAGTGCAGTTCAAGATATGGGAGCTTCGGTTAATATTAATCAGGCTGCATCAGCTGCGCCAGCTGTTCCCGAACAGGCAATGAATATTCAAATGCCACCCGAGCAGACAAGCAATTTAAGTGTTCAAATGGGTAATTCTAATATTTCGCCAACTGAAATTTCTGGTCAGCAACCAGTTGGAGCTGCTGAAGTTCCAAAACAAACCGGAAGTATTAAAAAAGGTCTAATTATAACAATAATTGCTTTTTTTATTGTGATACTGGGAATGGCTGGATTGGTTTTTGCAACCGAAGAGGGATATTTAAATACCGGAATAGATAAATATTATTCAAAAATCGGTTTATATAATCTATGGGGCGGCTTGCCTTATGACTCTAAGCCAGCGATGGCAATTTCAGCGCTTGCAATGTCAGATCAGAAGAAAATGCAAATTGATGGAACAACCACCATAACTCTTTCTTATACAGAATCTTCCAATATTCCTTATCTGACAAATTTTCTAAATAATAATTCAAGCAGCCAAATCGCTATGGCAGATACGGGCAAGGTGTTAGGTGAAAGCATTGCGCTTGGAAATATAAATGATAATACAAATTCATCAATCAATTTAAATGGTAATTTAAATTCAAACAGCGGGGTTGATTCAGAATTATTAAACGAAAATATTAATAGTTCAATTCCGGAAAGTCCTTCATCTGGCAACCAGAAATATAGTGTATCAATGAATTACAAAGTTGGACTTGATAATAACAATGCTGATGCCTCTCTTAATTTTGATTTAACTTCTTTATCATCAAATTTGGATACTTTAGGGCTAAGTAGTATTGCTACGAATGCTGTTCGGCTTGATCTGAAAGTGGTTGACGATAAATTGTATTTCAGAATTCCTGCTTTAAGTTTGCTTATTGGTAGTGATAATAATAAATGGTATGAGTTTGATCTTAAAGATTTAACCGCAACAACAGATTATAGAGGAAAAGTAGTTACAAAAATCTCTCAAGCAGGGGATGTTATAAATTCCGGTGAAAAAACAGGATCCGAAACAATTGATGGAGTAAAGGTAAATAACTATAAATTAAATATAAATGCTTTAAAGCTTGCGCAACTTTTAACTGATTCAAAAAATGTCGATACAACAGGGCTTGAGACGCTTAATAAAGTTACTGTTACAGCTGATGTTTCAATTGCTAAGAAAGATCATTTAATTAGAAAAATTAATATTGTAACAAATTATTCTGATCAAGGGGTAACAGTTGAAACTAAAAATGAATTATTGTTTTCCCAGTATGGTGCAGTTACTGCTATTACGGCTCCGGCTGATGATGAGATTGACAGCACAGGCATAACTGGGTTGATGAGTCAGATTGAAGCTATTTTTACAGATGGAACTAGTATAACCGGTAGTAGAGAAAGAGCACGAGATGCAGTAAGAAAATCTGACTTGAGATCTCTTCAGGCAGCACTTGAGATATATTATGAAGACAATAACGCTTATCCTTTAAGCAAATCAGTTGTAAAAACAAGTGATGAGAATAATATACTAACTGTACTGGTTAGTTCTAATTATTTGAAAACATTACCTATTGACCCTGTGCCTGATAAGTACTACTATGGATACAAAAGCGTTGATGGTAAATCGTTTGAACTTACAGCGATACTTGAAGACATTACTGACACATCCGGCGCGATGAGTGGAAATTTCAATATTTATAAATTAACTAATGACATTGTAGAATAATTTTAACCAAGGAGTATTATGTCGGCATTATATGTAATATTAGCAATCATTGGTATTATTATCATTTCATTTGTAATGATTTATAATGGTTTGGTTTTGCTGAAAAATCGTACCGATGAGGCGTGGAGCGATATTGATGTGCAATTAACCAGAAGACATGATTTGATCCCAAATCTTATTGAAACAGTTAAGGGTTATGCCAAGCATGAAAAGGAAGTATTTGAGAAGGTAACAGAAGCCAGGACAACAGCAATCAGTGCTCAAACTCCTCAAACTAAAGCTGCGGCTGAAAATATGTTGACTGATGCTTTAAAATCGGTTTTTGCAGTAGCTGAAGCCTATCCTGATCTTAAAGCAAGTGAGAATTTTTTGTCGCTTCAAAATGAATTGACTGATACTGAAAATAAGATCGAAGCTGCCAGAAGATTTTACAACGGAAATGTACGAGATTTGAATGTTAAGATTGAGCAATTTCCATCTAGTGTTATTGCTTCGATGTTGAAATTTGCTAAAAGAGAAATGTTTGAAACAGCAAATGCATCAGATCGAGAAAAGCCAGAAGTAAAGTTTTAGAATATTTTATAAATAACTTAAATTTAAAAATTTGATATAAGATCATTTTTTTTGTCATGATCTTGACTTTTTAACCTGATTGTGCTATATTATCAGGTAGTAATTTGACAATCTTCTCCTTGGGGCTTAAGTGGCTATCTGAATAAGGTGGCTAGCTAAGCTCTAAGGAGCAATAGCGCAAAAATTCTTACCTTGCCGAAAGACATGATAAGAATACCTGACTGGCTCGCAATAGCGGCAGGTGCGCAGAGAAAGGCTGACCATGTCTAGATATGACATGCTCGGTAAGGCCATAGAGAAGCTCGCTAAGGTTCGCTCCAATTCATTGGGACCCCTTGTAGACCTTCTCAACAAGATGGTCGATGACCCGGATACGTGGGACAGAATTCTGAAGCCGACTCTGAAAGGAAAGAACCCCTATCCGGATAAGCCCGGCATCGTGGTCAAGGTCGCAACGCCTGGGCTGTTCGAGGAAATCAGGAAGGTCAAACTGCCTGAACTCACGGAATTCAAGCCCGCAGAGAAGATCGTTGCCACGCCCGAAAGAGATCGGGCAACAGCTCCCATACCTATCGGCTACGTCGACCCTGACCTGACGGCACTGATGAACAGAATCGGCGTCGAGCCGACTAAGGGAAAGCTGGTACTGACCGTCCGGAAAATCCTTCAGCAGGCGACCTTTGGCGAGATGCTACCCGCACTGCCTAGACAGGCCAAGAGAGTATCGATCGGCAGGGTCTTCCAGATGGTAGAGAAGCAGGGCAGAGGCGAAGAGGGAGACCTCTTGGTCAATGGCTGGGCGAACTTCTTTCTCCTTGAGGAAGATCCGGACGTGGTGCTCTACTGCTACTTCGCTCCCGGCCGCCAGTACTGGAGCTTTGACCTCTATCCGTCGTCGCGTTCGTATCAGTGGCGTGTGGGTCACCAGTTCTTCTCCTGACGATTCTGGTTCTTAAGTCCTCTGATCTTTTGATTATGGCTCTTTGAACCTTTGTCTCTCCGCCCGAAGGGCGGTCAATCTATCCGGGGCTTCTCGATGCTCTCAAAAAGAGTGTTGGGAAGTCCTTCTTTTTATGCTAAGATTGTAAAGGCATCGCGAAGTGCAACGGCTAGTTATGACTTACATGGGCTTTTGGCCGCGATCCTTTGTCTTTATATTCCCGGAGTTGCTTCGGGCATGCCTTAAGCAAGCGCGGTTATAAAGATCAAAAATAATGAAATGAATCGGTGCCGTCTGTTAAGGGACTTTGAGGTCTCGAATAAAATACAGCAAGGCAATGAATTTTGTCTGCAGTGAACAAGGATAGCGGACGGTACTCAATTGGTGCTCAACTGCAACTTCAATCCCGACAACCAGTACTGGAACTTTAACCTCTATCCGTCGTCGAATTCGAATCAGTGGAATGTGGGTCACCAGTTCATCTCCTGCGACTCATTTCTTTTCTTTCGCTTCGGCGGAAGTTTTTGTAATTAGGCCTCTTCTCCAGCCGCCGACCATTTTGCCAATATCTTCTATTTCCTGGCCGATTAAAGTAAATTGTTTAGGGGGAATAAGTTTAAGCTCCCAGCAAAGCTGAACAAAAAATCTAAGTGAATCAATTATTGATAATGATTGGCCAAGCAAAGATATTTTTGTTTCAATCGGCGAGAACGCCGCTTTTTGCAGAATATCCAAAAGGTCGGTGAAAAGGAAATCGACTTTTTGACCCAAGCCATAGCGTTCACATTTCGGTAAATTTCGTTCTATTAAAATCCAACATTTATACGCATTTTTTGCATGTTCAACCACAGGTGGAAAATTAGATTGTGGGTTTCTTTGAAAATTATTGATCATATTTATCCTAAAATTATATCAATTGATAACCTGCTGATTGCTTGGCAGGAGTTTGCTCTGGGAAAGAAGAAAAAAGCTGATGTACAGATCTTTTCTAAAAATATTCTTGCGAATATTTTGTCGCTTAGGGGCGACCTTATTAATCTTACATACAAACATTCTAGTTATCAACAATTCAATATTAATGATCCCAAAGCAAGAGTAGTTCATAAGGCAATTGTTCGGGATAGATTGCTCCATCATGCTGTTTATCGGATTTTGTATCCTTTATTCGATCAATCATTTATTTATGACTCGTATTCCTGTCGGTTAGACAAAGGAACTCACAGAGCAGTGAAACGGTTAGAAAGTTTTACTCGAAAAGTAAGTAAAAATTACACTCGTCCATGCTTTGCCTTGAAATGCGATGTTAAGAAATTTTTTGATTCAGTCGATCATAAAATTTTGATGTGTATTTTGGAAAAGAAAATTACTGATTCAGACACTTTGAGACTTCTTGGTGAGATAATTTGCAGTTTTGACAGATCAAACAAAAGTCAGTTATCATTATTTGACAATTGGACTTTTGATCGCTTTCGCTTGACAGGCAAGGGGATACCGATAGGCAATTTGACCAGCCAGCTTTTTGCCAATGTGTATTTGAACGAACTTGATAAATTTGTTAAGCATAAATTGAAAGTAAAATATTATCTTCGGTATTGCGATGATTTTATTATTTTATCTAGTAATGAAAATTATCTAAATTATTTCATTATCTTGATTGAGTCATTCCTTATGGAAAAACTTAAATTAAAATTGCATGAGAATAAAGTTTTTATTCGAAAACTTAAGCAGGGTATAGATTTTTTGGGTTATGTTGTTTTGCCTTATCATATCGTGTTGCGAACAAAGACAAGGAAGAGAATATTTAAAAGGATAAATAATATAAATGTGTATTCGTATCTGGGACTGATTAAACATTGTGATGGGTATTTATTAGTTAAAAAAATATTTGAAAAATTTAAATTTAATAATTTTAGATATATTTTACCTTGTCTGTCTCGAAAAAAAAGGATATAATTTGAGTATTCGATTTATTTAATAATAATATTTTGGAGAATTAAATTGTATAAAGAAATTGATTCTAATAAGAGAAAAACGGTTCTAGTGTCTTTTCTCTTTGTGCTATTTACTTTAGCACTCGGTTGGGTTTTTTCTAAAGTATTTAATTCATGGGGCTGGCTTATTGCAGCTTTTTTGGTTTCGATTGTTCAAGGGTTTGTTGGGTATTATTATTCCGATAAAGTTGCTTTAACAATGTCAAAAGCAGTGAAAGTTGAGAGAAAAGAACCGTTTTTAGAGCTGTATCGAATAGTTGAAAATCTAACTATTACTTCAGGGCTTCCAATACCGCAAATATATCTAATCAATGACCCTGCTCCAAATGCATTTGCAACAGGGCGTGATCCAAGACATGCCTCAATTGCGGTTACAACCGGACTTTTAGAAATAATGAATAAAGAAGAGTTGCGCGGAGTGATTGCTCATGAGATGAGCCATGTGGGCAATTATGATATTAGGCTGATGAGTGTTATTGTTGTTCTTGTCGGGGCAATTGCCTTGCTTGCAGATTGGTTTATGCGATCTCTTTGGTTCAGAAGAGGAGATAATGAAAAAAGTCAGGCAGACACTTTTTTAATGATTTTAGGGATTGTACTTGCAATTTTAGCCCCAATTGCTGCTGCCTTAATTCAGCTTGCAATTTCTAGAAATAGAGAATACTTGGCTGACGCATCCGGAAGTTTGCTGACGCGTTATCCAGAAGGCTTGGCATCGGCACTTGAAAAATTAAAAGAATATTCAAAACCAATGGAAAGCCGGAATCGTGCAACTGCCCATTTATTTATTTCCAGTCCTTTTGGGACTCAAAAAATGCAAAGTTGGTTTTCAACTCATCCACCAATTGATGACCGAATCAAGCGTCTCAAATCTATGGTTACTAAATAGTTTTATTTTAAATTAATAATTTTTGAAAAAGACATAAGGTGAAAATATATATATTTGAAGTACAAATTAATGCTGTGATATAATTAATGAAATAATAATAAGGAGGATATATGGTGAATATGTTGATGAATATTTTGATGATAATTATTTCTATAGGTTTATTTGTAATAATATTTGTTGCTTGGGCTAAAATATTTGCAAAGGCAGGTTATGCTAGTTGGCATTGGATTTATATGATCATTCCAGTTGTAAATGTTGTCTGGTTTTTTGTGTTTGCATTTAGCAAATGGCCAATATTATTGAGTGGTAAATTGCAAAATGATTCTGCTTCTTCTGTACCTCCTGTTTCTCAGCCGAATATTCAATCTTAGAATAAATATTAAAACTCAAAAATTTTCCTATTGTGTAGGTCATTTTTAGGTTGTATTATTAGGTTATGAATAAAGAAGAATCCAAATTACGAATTGAGAAATTGCGCGAGTATATTGATGAGATGCGTTATCAATATCAGGTTTTGGATAATCCATCGATTACTGATGCTGAATATGATCATTTGATGCGCGAACTTGTTGAACTGGAAAAAGAATTTCCAGAATTTTATGATCCGAACTCCCCATCTGGGAAAGTTGGTGGTGAACCTTTGAAGTCATTTAAAAATATGCCTCATCAAACTCCCATGTTGTCGTTAAATGATGCATTTGATGAGAAAGAAATTTCCGCGTGGTATGAGCGTATGTCAAAACTTGTGGGTGAAAAATCAATTCAAAAATCTGGTTTTTATTGCGAACTTAAAATGGATGGGCTTGCTACAAGTTTAATTTATGAGAATGGAATATTATCTTATGCTTTAACCCGAGGTGATGGAAAAACCGGTGAGGAAATTACTGAAAATATTAAGACTATAAAATCTATTCCTTTGAAATTACGTTCCAAATCAAAATTTTTTAATAATATTAAAAATAAAAGAATAGAAATTCGCGGTGAAGTTTATATGCCTTTATCTTCATTTGAGGCTTTAAATAAAGAGAGAGCAAAAAAAGGAGAACCGTTATTTGCTAATCCCAGAAATGCGGCAGCCGGATCGCTTCGTCAGCTTGATTCTAAAGTTACAGCCAAGAGAAATTTGAAATTTATGGGATATGCATTACTTGGTATTACAACCGATACCCACGCAGAAGAGCACGAGATAATAAAAGATCTTGGTTTGCCTTCAAATTCATATAATAAATATGCGGCAAGTATTGATGAGATTTTGAAATTGTGGGAAAAATGGCAGAAAGAAAGACCTGACTTACCGTTTCAAGTTGATGGAATGGTGGTTTTAGTAAATGATGAGAAACTATTTGCAAAATTAGGTGTAGTTGGTAAGGCGCCAAGAGGTGCCATTGCCTTTAAATGGCCAGCCGAAGAGGTTACAACGCAAGTTTTGGATATCACAGTTCAGGTAGGACGAACCGGAACATTGACTCCAGTGGCTCATTTAAAACCGGTTGTTGTTTCCGGTTCAACTGTTTCTCGAGCAACTCTTCATAATGAAGATGAAATAATAAAGAAAGATATTAGAATTGGTGATACTGTAATGATTAGGAAAGCAGGAGATGTGATACCTGAAGTTGTAAAATCGATCAAAGATCTTCGGTCTGGGTATGAAAAAATATTTAAGATGCCTAGCAAATGTCCAATTTGCGGTAGCGAGGTAAAACGGAAAGCGGGAGAGGCAGCTTATCGTTGCATGAACCCGAACTGTTTTGCTGTTGAACTAAGAAGTTTAACTCATTTTGTCTCAAAGTCAGCTTTTGATATTGACGGGCTTGGACCTAAAATACTTGAAAAATTAATTTCTGAAGGATTAATTAAGGATCCTTCAGATATATTTAGTTTAAAGATAGGTGATCTTGAGCCGCTTGAAAGATTTGCGGAAAAATCTGCTCAAAATGCGATTGATTCTATTGAAAAAGCAAAGCAGATTGAACTTTCAAGGTTTATTTATGCTTTAGGAATTCGAAATACAGGTGAGCAAACGGCACACGAAATTGCAGATTTCGTAAATTTAAAATTTAAAATTTATAATTTAAAATTAGAGAATATTTTTTCTGAAATATCACAAGAAGATTGGGAGTCAATTTATGATATTGGGCCGGTTGTGGCTGAATGCATCTATAAATATTTTCATGATGATAAAAATATTCGATTGATTGCAGATCTTAAAAAAAATGGAGTAATTATTAAGATGCTGGAACAGATTGAAAAAAAAGAAAATGTATTTGATAAAACTTTTGTATTTACCGGTGGTCTTGATTCGATGACGCGCGATGACGCGAAATCCTTGGTTCGAAAATATGGCGGAAAGATTTCCGAATCAGTGAGTGGAAATGTTGACTATGTTGTTGCCGGTGTTGATCCCGGATCAAAATTAGATAAAGCAGAAAAACTTGGAGTTAAAATAATTGATGAAAGAAAATTTATTGAACTCGTAAATAGCTGACCCCCCACATGGTGGAGGGCCGAGGTGTAATGCGGCCAAGCAGATTCTAGATAAGAATGAGCTTGTAATCACATTTACCAAAGGTCTTTTCAGCTATCTGTTTGAGATATCGCTGCACGATGCTGTCTGGTCGATCTATGATAACAGCTTCTTTGCCGTGACTCTGTGCAAACGATAAGAACGAGATTATCGCACTGAAGATTGTTGAGTCGCACGGCACAGCTTCGGTGAGGTCGAGCGTTACAGTTGCGTAATTCAAACACTCGGTCTCAAGAAACTGTTTTTGCTGCTTTAGATCAATCTGCCAGAAATCTATGTTACCAAACAGAACGATCTGGCCTTTGGAATACTTGGTAGTCTTTTGGATACTGCTGTAGCCTCCTTCCGACACTTTCTTCCCTCCTCTGATTGTTGCGATTGACATTTTCTACGCCATAAACAGTTTAAAGATATATGTATTGCGAAACAATGGAACTTGATCTAGTATTATGTTATGATCGGCTTGGAGAATATATGAAATTTACTAAGAATGATGTTTCAAAATTGGCAGATCTTTCAAGATTAGATCTTAAAGAAGATGAAAAAGAAAAATTTTCCAATCAAATTGGAGATATTTTAAATTACGCTGAAAAATTATCTGAACTTGATTTAAAAAATGTTGATATTACTTCGCAAGTAAATGGACTTGAAAATATTTTTAGAGAAGATGAGATAAAAATATTTGAAAATCAAGACTTAATTATTGATAGTTTTCCTGAAAAAGATAAAAAAAGTATTAAAGTTAGTTCTGTTTTTAATAAATAATACATTCATGACAATTGATGAAATTTTGAAATCATATAAAAATAAAGAATCTGACCCCGTAAAATTTACGGAAGATTATCTCGAAGTTATTGATAATAAAAACTCGGATATTTTTGCTTACCTAAATGTTTTTAAAGATGAAGCAAAAAAAAATGCGCAGACTAGCAAAGTGAAAATTGAAGAAAACAATGCTCGCGAACTTGAAGGAATTCCTATCGCCCTTAAAGATAATATTTGTTTAGAAAATACTATTACAACCGCCGGATCAAAGATTTTGGAAAATTATAGGGCGCCTTATAGCGGGACTGTTGCTAAAAAATTAGTTGATAGCGGCGCAATTATTTTAGGTAAGACAAATATGGATGAATTTGCAATGGGTTCATCGACCGAAAATTCGGCTTATGGTCCGACTAAAAATCCATTAGATTTATCATTAGTACCGGGTGGTTCTTCCGGCGGATCGGCTGCTGCGGTTGCATCTGACATGTGTGTTGCTGCTATTGGATCTGATACAGGAGGATCTATTAGACAGCCGGCATCTTACTGCGGAGTAGTAGGTTTTAAGCCAAGCTATGGTGCAGTTTCAAGATATGGTTTGATTGCTTATGGCTCTTCGCTTGATCAGATCGGCCCAATAACAAAAAATGTGGCTGACGCCAGAACTATTTTCAATGTGATTAAAGGCAGGGATGAAAAAGATGCAACTTCAAAAGACTATTCTGGAACTAGAGATATTAATCAAAAAATTAAAATCGGTATTGTGAAACTTGAATCTGCTCCGCAAGATAAATCTTACATAGTATTTCAAAATGCCTTAGAAAAGATTAAATCTGCTGAAGAAGTGAGCGTGAGTGAGGTTGAATTGCCTTATTTAGCTTATTCTTTGCCAACATACTATATTATTGCGTTGGCTGAAGCATCCTCGAACTTATCCAGATTTGACGGGGTAAAATATGGTTTTAAAGCATCGGGCGATGACTTGCTTGATATTTACAAAAAGACACGAGGACAAGGTTTTGGTGAAGAAGTTAGACGAAGAATAATACTCGGAACTTTTGTTCTTTCTTCAGGATATTATGATGCATATTACAAAAAAGCAATGCAGGTTCGAACATTAATAAAACAAGATTTTTCAAATGCTTTTACTGAATTTGATATTTTGATTATGCCGACAGCTCCAGAGGTGGCATTTAAGATTGGTCAGAAGACTGAAAATCCGCTTAATATGTATTTATCCGATATCTATACTGTTCCTATGAATTTATCAGGCGTACCAGCAATTTCTATTCCTTGTGGGATTGAAGAAGAAAGCAAAATGCCTGTTGGATTGCAACTAATTGCCGAACAAGGGGAAGATGATTATTTGCTTGATGTGGCAGAGAAAATTGAAAAACTAATATCTTAAAAATGGGTCAAAAACAAAAAAACAGAAAATTAAATAAAATAAAAATACAAAAGGAAATCGAAGCAGAAGTAAAAAGTAGGAAAATAGCTCGATACGGAAAATTAAAAAAAATTATTTTTAAGATCTTGATCGGAATCGCTATTGGGGCTTTGCTTGTGGGTGGTTTCTGGCTAATTTATGGGAAAAAAATGAAAAATAATAGCTTTAATAAAACAGAAACAAAAGAATATGGGGTAATTGAAACAGAAAAAGGTAAAATTGTTTTTGAATTTTATTCTGATGCCGCACCAAAAACGGTTGAAAATTTTGACCGTTTAGCACAAAGCTCGTTTTATGATGGATTAACATTTCACAGAGTAGTGCCTGAATTTGTTATTCAAGGCGGTGATCCTAAGGGTGATGGTACAGGTGGAGATAGCTCATGGGGCGGAAAATTTGCAGATGAAATTAATCCAAAATCTTTAGGTTTATCTAGTGATACGATAAAACAAAATGAAGATCAGGGTTATAAATATGATTATAAATTAGAATCTCATAAAATGGTAAATGGGTCGGTTGCGATGGCAAATTCAGGCCCGAACACTAATGGCAGCCAGTTTTTTATTGTTATTGGTCAAGAGCAGACTCATTTGGACGGCAAGCACACTGTTTTTGGTCAAGTTGTTGAAGGAATGGATGTGGCTTTGCAGATTAAACAAGGCGATAAGATGACTAAAGTTTATACTATCCAGAAAGAAGAGTATGACTTATCAAAAACGAAATAATAATCAAACTGCTTTGGGGAGTTTTTTTGTTTTGATTTTTCAGGCAATTGGATTATTATTTAAATTTATTTTTTCGGAAAAAAAAGGTAAATCTGGAAAAACTGTTTCTTCAATTGACAAGGGAATGATTAGATCAAAATGGGAAGGTTTGGAGCATATGGTGAAACTTGGAGGAGAATCAAATCATAAAACGGCAATTATTGAAGCTGATAAAATTCTTGATCACATCTTGAAAAGTATGGTTTCAAATGCTGAAACAATGGGTGAGAGATTAAAAATGGCTCGAAATTATTTTAGCTCGGAAGGATATAATGCTGCATGGGAGGCGCATAAAGTAAGAAACAGATTAGCTCATGAATCGGATTTTGATCTTTTGCATAATCGCGCAATTGAAACAATGGAAAATTATAAGCAAGCTTTAAGCGATTTGAGGGTTTTATGAAAAAATATTTGTTAATTTTTATAATATTATTAATTATTTTGTATTTTGTTAGTTTTTTCCAGCAGTATAAAAACTGTAAAACAACAAGTGAAAATTATCGGGCGACTCTCATAAGTGGAATGGATTATGAGATTGAAAAGGGATATATTAAAGTAGATGAGCAAGAAGCTGAAAAGGCAAGAATTGAAAAATATATAAAACAGGATTTTAAAGCCTGTCTGCATAATTATTATTTTTATACTTTTTGGAAATAAATATGAAATACGAACCAACAATTGGACTTGAAATTCATGCTGAAATGAAGACGCGGACAAAAATGTTCTGTGGCTGCGCGAATATTTCTATGGACAATGAGCCAAATAAAAATATTTGTCCTGTTTGCACCGGTCAACCGGGGACTTTGCCGGTTCCAAATAAAAAGGCAATAGAGTGGACTATAAAAATTGGTTCAGCATTAGGTTGCGAGATTTCAATTTTGTCTAAATTTGATCGAAAGAATTATTTTTATCCTGATTTGCCCAAAGGATATCAAATAAGTCAGTTTGATTTACCTTTTTGTTATGGGGGAAAATTGGATATTAATGGCAAGAGTATCAGGATCCGTCGTGTTCACCTAGAAGAGGACACTGGCAAACTGACTCATCCAAAAGGTGAGAACTATTCGCTTGTTGATTTGAATCGAGCCGGAACTCCGCTGGTGGAACTTGTAACTGAACCGGATATTAATTCAGCAGATGAGGCAAGGTCATTTTGTCAGATGTATCAATTGATTCTTCGCTATCTTGGCGTTTCAAATGCAGACATGGAAAGAGGCGAGATGAGATGTGAGGTAAATATTAGTTTGAAAAAACCAGATGACGAGAAATTAGGAAATTTGGTTGAAATTAAAAATATAAATTCATTTAGAAGTGTTGCGCGCACGATTGATTATGAGATTTCCAGGCAATCGGAAATTTTAGATAAAGGTGAAGAAGTTCAAAGAGAAAATCGAGGTTGGGATGATAATTCAGGTAAGACTGTTCCGCAGAGGAGCAAAGAAGAAGCTCATGAGTATCGATACTTTCCAGAGCCTGATATTCCGCCAATAAATTTTGAAAGTAATAATTTAATTGACATTGAAGAAGTTAAGAAGAGTTTGCCAGAACTGCCGCAGGATAGATTAAGCAAATTTTCAGCTGAAATCGGATTAAATAAAAATGATAGTGCTGATTTAGTTTTCAATCAAGTTTGGGGTGATTATTTTGAAAAAATAACTTCAAAAGATCAGACGATTGATCCAAAATTGGTTGCAAATTGGATTATTAATGAGGGATTATCTTCTCTGGATCAAGAGTATGCATTAGATCTATTGCAGCTCATATCTAAAGGTGAAATTAGCGGAAAAATTGCTAAAGAAATTTTGCCTGAAATAAGAGAAAATAAAATAATGGCAAGTAAATTAGTTGCAGAAAAAGGGATTTCTCATATTAAAGATGATGAGATGATAGAAAAAATTATAAACGAAGTTTTAGCTGAAAATACACAATCGGTGAATGATTATAAAGCTGGCAAGGTGGTTGCTTTGAAATTTTTGGTTGGAGCAGTGATGAAAAAGACTCAAGGGCAAGCAGACCCAGCAATGGTTAATATGATTTTAGAAAAAAATTTAAGGGAGGGATAAGATGAATATTCAGTCGTTTATTAATCCGTTTATTAATATCGTGCCTAAGTTGCCGCAAGCAATTTTAGGAATTGTAATCGGATATATAGTAATTAAAATTTTGCTGGCGTTACTTAATAGAATTCTTAGACTTGGTAGAATCACAAAAGGGCTTAGAGATGTCTTGATTTCGCTTGCATCAGTTCTTGCGTGGGGTATTCTTATATCAGTTGTTACTCGTAATTTAGGATTTGGTCAGATATCGGCAACTATTTCAGGATCATTAGTAGTACTTGGGCTTGCGGTTGCAACTGGGGCTAGCTCGATGACATCTGATATTATAGCTGGAATTATGTTGGCAAAAGATGAGGATTTTAGGGTTGGTTACCATGTTAAAATCGGTGATATTACGGGTATAATTTATAAGCTTGATATGAGAAAAGTAAGAATTAAAGATGATAAAAATAATATATTTGTTATTGCTAATTCACAAGTTGAAAAGGGAACTTGGCAATTAATTAGCCGAGATTAACATAGTTTTGAATTTATTTTCGTGATAAAATTATATTAAGTATTAATCCGCCGCTTTGTCCGTCAACTGATGGATGGTAGAGGCGATAAGGAGGGCAGATGTCAGATCAGTTATTTACGGTAATGTATTTCATATTATTTCTTGCATCACTTGGAGTTGTGGTGATGTTGTTTGTGGTGCTTTATCGCGCAAATCATATTTTAAAAAACACTGAAAAAGTGAGTACTGCAGTTACTGATGGTTTGTCTAAAATAATTGCGGCTTCTCTTAATGTTGTAACTGTAACAAAAGGTATTGATAAAATTATTGAACTTTTAGATAAAAAATTTGATCATAAAAAGAAATAATTGAGGTTTTCTAAATATGAAAAATGTAAGTTATACAGACGAGCTTGGCAACGTCGTAAAAATTGGTCCGAAAAATAAAATAAAATTGATAGCTATTACTTCGCTCGGGATTCTTATTATGTTAACCGGAGCATTAGGTGGGGCTGTTACGGTGTATGTGCTTCAAAAACAAGGTAAAAATTTGCCGATTATAAGTATTACTGAAAAAAAAGAGAAATTGATTTTAGAGGAAAGCTCGGCATTTATTGATGTTGTAAAAAATGTTAAACCATCGGTAGTATCAATCACAACTTCGCAAAATGTTCAGGATTATTTCGGTCAAACATATGAACAAACCGGAGGAGGAACAGGTTTTATTATCACCAGTGATGGATTAATTGTTACAAATAAACATGTGGTTGAATCCGGTAGTAAATTTACTGTTGTAACAAATGACGGTCAATCTTATCCTGCTGAAGTAAAAGCAATTGATCCTAGCAATGATTTAGCTGTGATTAAAATTGATGCTAAGGGACTTCCAGTGGTAAATTTAGGTGATTCTTCAAAATTGGAAGTTGGTCAGTGGGTATTGGCTATTGGTAATGCTTTAGGTGAATATCAAAATACAGTTACAGTCGGTGTTATCTCTGCTAAAGATAGGGCAATAACTGCCGAAGGAACAAATGGGTCAGAGCGACTTGAAGGACTGCTTCAAACTGACACTGCAATCAATTCAGGTAATTCCGGTGGTCCGCTTCTTAATTTGGCCGGCGAGGTGGTTGGGATAAATACAGCTGTTGCAGCAAAAACAACAGCAGAAGGAATTGGCTTTGCAATACCAACAAATACGATTATTTCAGCCATTGATAGCGTAAAGAAAACCGGAAAAATTATTAGACCATATCTTGGTGTTAGCTATATTAATGTTACAAAAGAGCTGGCTAAATCAGCCAATCTAGCTGTTGATCACGGGGCATTGATTTATAGAAGTAGTAGCAACGGTTCAGTTGCAGTAGTTCCAGGTGGTCCGGCTGATAAGGCTGGTATTGCGGAAAATGATATAATTGTTTCGATAAATGGAGAAGATTTATCAGAAACTAATTCTTTAAGAACAGTTGTGGCACAATATGCACCGGGTGATGAAGTGGAAGTAGTGTATTACAATAAAGGCGAAAAGAAAACTGTTAAAGTAAAACTAGAGGAATCAAAAAGTAGTACTATGAATTAAAAAGATAATTATTTATAAAAAAACATCCTGAAGAAGGGTGTTTTTTTGTATTTAATTTGAATTAAGAGTAATAATATAATTAGCGTTTGATGCGAGGTGGCACAATGGAAGTGCAAGTGCTGAACGAACAGAGCGTGTCAACTGGTATGATGGAGTCATGCAGACATGCATTGGCGGAGAAAATCGAGCAATCTGTTCCTTTTGATGTGAAGGCTGACATACTTGTAGCAACCGGGGAGTTGTGGACTAATGTCTGTCAGCATCAAAAGAACAAGATTGTTAGTTGTTCTGTTGAGTGCAAGAAGTCTGATGATGGTTCAGGTCAATTGCGAGTCTGTCTTTACGGAGTGAATTATGTTGACGCTCCGCAAGACAATCCGGGTGCGATCAAAAAAGAAGGTGAACGATTCGGCGGCATGGGACTGTATATAGTTAGCCAGCTCGTTGATAGCTATCTGCCACTGGTTGATGGCAGGGGCGTACTTTTGATCAAGAAATGGAGCAGCTGTTGTTCTTAGTATATCTTGATCAGATTCGGCCGGATGAGAAGTTATCCGGCCACCTCTATCTCTATAAATCGATCTTGGCCGCTTAAATCTTTAATTACATTAATTTTTGATTTGGGAAATATATTTTTAATATATTGAACCAGTGATTCTCCTTGATCGTGCCATATCTCTAGATAAATTAAGGAATTTTGTTTAATATTATTTTTAGCTTGATCTAATAGTTTTCGAATTAATTCTGTTCCATCGTTTCCGCCATCAAGTGCAATTTCCGGTTCAAAATATTTAATGTCAGGGGAAAGTTTTTTTAAAAAGTGATGAGGAATATAAGGTAAGTTTGCAATTATTAAGTCAAATTTATCATCAATATGTTTCAAAAGATCATTTTGAATAAATTGAATTTTAGCTTTTAAATTATTGGCATTAATCGAGGCAAGATCAAGCGCATTTTGAGAGATATCTGTTGCGATTATTTGAGGACTTAATTTTTTTAATTCATGAAACAGAGTAATTGAGATTGCTCCTGTACCTGTACCGATTTCGATAATTTTTGGATTTTTTGGTATTTTTTTCTTTTGAGCTAGTATTATTTCAACTAATTGTTCTGTTTCCGGGCGGGGAATTAGAGCTCTTAAATCTGTAACAAACGATTTATTGTAAAAATTTGTCTTAGCAATGATGTAATTTACTGGTTCAAATTTTTCTCTCCTTGAAATAAAAGATTCAAATTGATCTAATTCTTTTTCTGTAAGATTATACTGTTCATGAGAAAATAACCAACTTCGTTCCTTTTGCAGGATTTCTTCGAGAAATATTTCTTTATCTTTTAAACTGATATTTGGGTTATTCTTTAGAGCTTGTTTGATTGTCATTTTGATTATCGAAGTTTTTTAAAGCAGTAAAAACTTCATTTAAATTCCCTTCGATTATTTGATCTAAATTATAAAAATTTTTATTAATTCTATGATCAGTTACTCGATTTTGAGGATAGTTGTAGGTTCTAATTTTTTCAGATCTGTCTCCCGTACCAATTAAAGTTTTTCTAGCCTCACTTTTTATTGATTGATTTTTTTCTATGTCTATTGCTAAAAGTCTTGATCTAAGTACTTCCATCGCTTTGGCTTTATTTTTTAGTTGGCTTCTTTCATCTTGGCAAGTTACGATCATATTTGTTGGCAAATAAGTAATTCTAACTGCTGAATCCGTTGTATTTACTCCTTGTCCGCCGTGTCCTGATGCACGATAAACATCTACTCTTATATCTTTGGGATCAATTTCAAAATCGACTTCTTCTGCAACCGGCATTACTGCTACAGTTGCAGCTGATGTGTGAAGCCTACCTGATTTTTCAGTTCTAGGAACTCGTTGAACTCTATGAACACCTGATTCGTATTTCATGCTACCAAATACTGAATTTCCTTGAAGCTCAATTACTGCTTCTTTGATTCCGCCAAGTTCAGATCGATTTTCCGATATTAAAATGGCTTTCCATTCTTTAGTTTCTCCATACCTTAAATACATTCTCATAAGTTCACCGGCAAAAAGTTCAGCTTCTTCACCCCCGGTTCCGGCACGAATTTCAAGAATTGCATCTTTTGAATCACTTGGATCTTTGGGCGAGAAATATTCTTTAATTATCGGATATAGATTATTTTTTTGCGTTTCTAAATTTGTAAGTTCTGCTTGAGCCATGCTGGATAATTCTTCATCATCTCCTTGCTCGATAATTTCTTGGTTTTGTTTTATTTGTTTTTCGATGGCTGATAATTTGTCGAAAGAACTGATAATTTGATCATATTCTGATCTTTTCCGCATTATTTTCAGATATTCATCTGATTCATAATCAAGATTGCCTGCTGAAAGTTGTTCATTTAGGCTATTAAATTCTGATTTTAGAGATTCAATTTTTGGAATAAATGCATCAAAGTTCATAGTTTGATTATAACAAAAAAACCTATTTGTAACAGGTCTTTTTGTAAAATTAAGTTATTTAGATTCAGTTTTATCTTCAGTAACTGCCGGTTTGATTTTTTTAGACTTTGCTTCGCGCATTTCTTTGGCTTTTGCCATTCTCTCTCGGAATTTATCAACGCGGCCGGCTGTATCAATAAATTTTTGGTTACCGGTAAAAAATGGGTGGCAAGCTGAACATACATCAAGGTGTAGCTCGGAAACTGTTGAGCCAACTTCAATAGAATTACCGCAAGCGCAAGTAATTTTTGTTTTTTCGAAATATTTTGGATGTATATTGTTTTTCATAGTATTTATTATTTTGATGTAAATTTCTTATCTATTTTTATTTACTTAATTATTATAAAACTTTCTTTAGTAAATTGCAAGTATTGAAGTATTGGTATTTTAGTGTTATTTTACTGTTGACTCTACTATGAGAGGTGGTGAATGAATTGTCGAGACTTTTGTTTGGAGAACCGATAGTCAAGGGTAGGATAAAGGAAATCGTTTCACCTGCCGGTCAGTATCATCTGTGTCGCGATATCTGGGGAAACGGTTATGATCAATCCTATGTTGCATCTCAACTTCGCGATGAGTATCGGGCGATAGTTGAAACACTTCTTGCTATGGGGATGCAATTAGGGGTAATGATGCAGGATAGGCATTGCCAGTTTTGGGACGGTGAATTGTGTCGTTTTCTCCAATCTCAAAGCAGCAGGATCAATAAGACTAGTTTCAGTATTAAGATACCTTATAGCTTCAGCATGTTCCCAAGGGATTACTGCTGCATGATTCGTGACAATTTGATCCTGTTCAATCCGACTTGCTTGCCTAAGCGAAAAGAAATGCCAGAGAATGGACTTTTTGTTTCGCCTTACGGGGAGGGGGGTAGAGTTTTTTGCTCTGGCGATGTTGCCATGGTGTGCGAGGGTCGTTTGTATGAGTCTGTGTCGAAGTTTCCCAACATGCAGATTTGGCGCGACAGAGAAATCAAGGTAGTAATGGTGCCGTTTCCGGTAGCTGTAGGAGATAGTAGGGTTATTGGCGATGGCAGCCATATTGATCGAGTTGGTTGTCTTCTTAGAGGCAGGGATGGCGGTTTGCATTTTATCTTGGATCCGCTAAATCGGTCTCTAGCTATTACTGGAAGGAAGACAGCTGTTGTTGCTTCTGTTGAAGAAACACGAGATGAATTTGCTCGATTATGCGGCGAGGCTGATATTACTCTGCATGTTCCAAGAGAGATGAGAGTACCGGCATCTCTCTGCCTTCATCAGTTTGAAGATGGACGAGTGATAATGACAACAGGCGATGAATCAGTTGCCGAAGTTGTTAGTGATATTGTTGGGTCGGAGAAGGTCTTTATGACCGATATTCCGATCAAATGGTATCCAACAGTACTAGCGGCGGGAATTCGATGTTTGATCGGAGATTTCCCGCTTCGTGACTAATATGGGGCCTTCACTGCTATTTGGAGGCCTTTTGCTTTTATTTTATGTAATTTAAGGCTTGCAGTTTTAAATAAGAGATGATATGATTATTATGTTAAAAACATTTTTGGAGAATTAATGCAAATGCCAACATTACAACAACTGATGGAAGCCGGTGTTCATTTCGGCCATAAAAAAGCTCGATCATTTCCTAAATCGAAAGTTTTTACTTTTGGTATTAGAGAAGGAATTTATATAATTGATTTGGAAAAAACCAAACAAAAACTTGACGAAGCTGCAATATATTTAAAATCAGCTGCAACAAACGGTAAAACAATTATGTTTGTCGGTACAAAATATCAAGCTCGCGGTTTTGTAGAATCTGCTGCTAAAGAGCTTAATATGCCTTATGTTACAGAAAGATGGTTTGGCGGTACTTTAACGAATTTCGAAACTATTAATGAAAATATTAAAAAAATGAAAAAGCTTGAATCAGACAAAGAGACTGCAAAATATAAAGCTTTGAAGAAAAAAGAAAAATTAAGAATTGAAGAAAAAATTCAAAAATTACACAATAATCTGGATGGTGTTGCGATGCTTAAGAAAGTTCCTGATATATTGTTTGTAGTTGATACGGTTTCTGAAAAAAACGCTGTTCATGAGGCAATTACAATGAATATTCCTGTTGTTGGTATTTGTGATACAAATGCCGATCCTACAATTATTGATTTTCCAATTCCAGCTAATGATGATGCAAAAAAATCTTTAGAGATGGTTATAGGGATTGTTAAAGATTCGATTGCCGAGGGACTTAAAAATAAGCCAGTAATTAATTAAGAGGGTTAATATGGTATCAAATAGCGATGTCTTAAAATTAAGAAAAGAAACTAGTGTTGGTGTTATGGAGTGTAAAAAAGCTCTTGAAGAAGCAAAGGGAGATTTTGTTAAAGCTAAAGAGGTTTTAAAAGCTCGCGGTGTTGAAATTGCTGCAAAAAAATCCGAAAGAAGTACTAACCAAGGCATTGTTACCTCATATATTCATGGAGCAGGAAGAGTGGGTGTTTTACTTGAATTAGTTTGTGAATCTGATTTTGTTGCAAAAAATGATCAATTTAAAGAATTGGCTAAAGAAATTGCAATGCAAATTGCTTCAATGGATCCTAAAACTGTTGATGAGCTATTAGAGCAAGATTATATTCGTGAGCCGCAGAAAAAAATTGAAGATATTCTAAACGAAGCTATTACCAAAATTGGTGAAAATATTAAAATCAAACGTTTCGTAAGATATAGTCTTGGCGAAGAATAAAATAACTGCTATTGTTAAACTATGATAGAGCAAATCGTTAAAAAAATCCGACCTCTGATGGATAAAATTATTGTTCAATTTCAAGAAGAAATTGGGAAAATTAGAGTTGGCAGAGCATCTGCCGGCTTGGTTGAAGATATTCCGGTTAGTTATTATGGTTCAATGGCTCCGCTTAAATCAATGGCATCAATCTCAACACCTGATGCAAATTTGATTGTGGTTCAGCCGTGGGACTCAAATTCGCTTCGCGATATTGAAACAGCAATTAGAAATTCTGAAATTGAATTTTCTCCGGTTAATGATGGCAGAAGCGTTAGAATTGCTATTCCTCCAATGACTCAAGAAAGAAGAGAGGAGTTTGTAAAAAGTCTTTCTCAAAAAACAGAAGCCGGAAGAGTTGCTCTTCGAAATGTAAGAAAAGATGCATGGGAAGAAATTCAAAATATGCAGAAAAAAGCAGAAATTTCTCAAGATGATTTGTATCGAGGAGAAGAACTTTTAAATAAGACAATTGAAGAGTACAACCTGAAGCTTGCCCAGCTTACTGAAGCTAAAGAAAAAGAAATTCGCACCGTATAATCTAGTTCAAATCTTTAAAATTTAAATTATATTTATGTTGACACTGCTACTATTTATTTTAATAATTATTCTTGTAATTTTTGTGCATGAATTTGGTCATTTTATAGTTGCCAAGCTGTGCGGTATGAGGGTTGAAGAATTTGGCTTTGGGTTTCCGCCGAGAATATTTAAAATTAAAAGAGGAGAAACTACTTATTCATTAAATGCTTTGCCTCTTGGCGGTTTTGTGAAGATTTTAGGTGAAGAGGGTGGATCAAAAGATAAGAGATCATTTACTGAAAAAAGTGTAAGCAAAAGGATTGCTGTTTTGGTTGCTGGTGTTGCAATGAATTTTGTTTTGGCCATTATTCTTTTAACGATTGGTTTTACTTCAGGAATGATGCCGCTTGCAACTAATCCGGAAAATTTAAAAGGTGCTAAGAGTACGGAAATTTATTTCACCGATGTTATGCCTAAGAGTGTTGCCGAGCAAGCAGATATTAAGCCTGGTGATATTGTTTTGGGATTTAATTCTGTTGTTGAATTTCAAAATTTTACCAAAAGTAATGCCGCTAAGCCGGTAACCCTTAAAATTAAAAGAGATGATAGTGAAATAACTAAATCAATAACTTTAGGCGAGGGCGATAGCCCATTGGGGGTTGGTCTTGTTGCAATTACATCAGTTAAGCAGTCTGTGCCTCGAGCATTTATTACTGCAACTCAAGATACATATTATGCTGGAAAAATGATTATTTCTGTAATTGGTAGATCATTAAAACAACTAGTGGTTACCGGTACGGCTTCAGATGAAATTAAGCAAGCAACCGGACCGATAGGAGTATACAGAGTTACCGGACAAGTGGCTAAAATGGGAGTGATATATTTTTTGCAGTTTATCGCCCTGCTCTCGATAAATTTAGGTTTAATAAATATATTGCCTTTTCCAGCTCTTGATGGCGGAAGGGTTGTGTTTGTTTTAATTGAAGGCATATTTAGAAAAAAAGTAATAAAAGACCAAATTGAAAATGTAATTCACATGGTAGGTTTTGTTTTGTTGATCGCACTTATTATTTTAATTACTTTAAGAGATATTTTCAGATTCTATTAACTTTGGGAGTAAATATGAAAACAAGCGGACTTTTTACTAAATCGTCAAAAGAAATACCTGCAGAAGTTGAAAGTAAGTCGGCGCAATTTTTGATTCGGGGCGGATATATAGATCAACTTGGAACAGGGATTTATTCTTATTTACCCTTAGGTTTTAAGGTTTTAGATAAAATTGTACAAATCATTCGCGAAGAAATGAATGCGATTGATGGGCAGGAAATATTGATGCCGGCGCTTCATCCGGCTCAAAATTGGAAAATTACTGATCGATACGATATGAATGTTGGTTTTAAAACAAAAAGTTCAACAGGGCAGGATTATGTGCTTGGCTGGACACATGAAGAAATTGTTACTCCTCTTGCAAAGAGGTTTGTTAATTCTTATAAAGATTTGCCAATTGCACTTTATCAAATTCAGTCCAAATTTAGAGATGAAGAAAGACCAAAATCAGGCTTACTTCGAACTCGCGAATTTTTGATGAAAGATTTATATTCTTTTCATACTGATTCAGAGGATTTAGATAAATATTATGATCGAGTGCTCGAAGCATATAAAAAAGTCTATGATCGAGTTGGGATTGGAGAGATGACTTATAAAACATATGCATCAGGCGGCAGCTTTAGTAAATATTCGCATGAGTTTCAAACTGTTTCAGATGCTGGCGAAGACACGATTTATGTTTGCGAAAAATGTCATATTGCTGTAAATAAAGAAATAATTAAAGACGTGGAAAATAAGTGTCCTGAATGTGGCAATACAGAACTAAAAGAAAAGAAATCTATTGAAGTTGGGAATATATTTAAGCTTGGTACAAAATATTCAGAACCTTTTAATCTTAAATATCTTACTTCCGAAGGTGACCTGAAATTAGTTGAAATGGGTTGTTACGGTATTGGACCCTCAAGACTTTTGAGCACGATTGTTGAGATTTTATCTGACGAATCTGGACCAGTGTGGCCAAGTGAAGTAGCTCCATTTGAGATTTATTTAACAGGACTTGACGAAGAGAGCTTAAAAAAAGCTGAAGAGGTTTATGAAAAATTAAAAGATGAGGGTAAAGAAGTCTTGTTTGATGATTCAACTGATCGAGCGGGTGAGAAATTTGCCAGAGCGGAATTATACGGTATTCCTGAAAGATGGGTTATTTCTAAAAATACTTTGGCTTCCAGTGAAATTGAAGTTAAAAAACGAACTCAAAAAGAAACATCGATGATATCTCTTTGATATTTTAAATTAGATTTTTTAATATAGATTAAAAAGTAATTTTAAGATATGTTTTTATGAAAAGGAGATATTAGTATGGCTGAAGAAAAGAAAAAAGACAAAAAACATGAATCTTGGGATGAGGCTATTGCCGGTACAGAGCAAGAATCAGAGGAAATTAAAAAAAGTTCTTGGGATGATGTAATTGCTTACAGTGGGCATAAAAAACCAAAGCCGCAAAAAAATAAATAATAATATTTTCCCCAGTTGACATATTGATTATTATAAGGAATAATTATTATATAATAATTAAACCCACAGGGTGTTAGGAGGCAAGATGGCAGGAGAAGATACAACACTACCAGGTACAGATACAGATGAAGCAGCTGAAGAAGAAGTAGTTGAAGGTGGAGAAGAAGAGGCAGCTGGAGATACAGAGGCAGAGGCAGCAGAAGGTGAAGATAAAGAGGAAGTTGAAGACGAAGCAGTAGTTGAATAAAATTGAATTTAAAAAAGCTCTATTTTCAAAATAGAGCTTTTTGTTTTTCTTAGATAATATATAATATAATTACTACATAAATATTTAAGGAGGATGATGCGACAAAAATATGCTCTAGCTAATTGGAAGATGAATAGCAGTCTTTCTGATGCAATTGTGCTTGCCAGTGCAATTAAATCAGGTATGGAAGATTTAGAGGGTTTGGATGTGATTATTTGTCCTCCATTTACTTGGCTTTATCCTATTTCAGAAATTTATGAGCACAGAGCACATAATCTTTTTCTTGGGGCTCAAAATATGCATTATAAAGACAATGGGCCATTTACAGCGGAAATTTCTCCACTAATGATTAAAGATATGGTTCAATATGTTATTTTAGGTCATAGCGAAAGACGAATTGTGTTTGGTGAAGATAGTGCACTTGTAAATGATAAGCTGATTGCAGCTTTAAATCACAAGATTACTCCGGTTTTGTGCATCGGAGAAAAAGAAGAAGGTGAGGAAGGAAAATTGGATTCAAGTATTGTGAGTCAGCTCCGAGAATCTTTAGATGGAATATCCATGTCTCAAATGAGTAAAATTATTTTAGCGTATGAGCCGGTTTGGGCTATTTCAACAGGTGATTCTAGCTCCAAAAAAAATGCATCCGTTAAATATGTGAGTGGCGCGATTTGGGCTATTCGGGAAGAAATTAAAAAGTTATATAATGAAGATGTGGCAGAGGGACTTTCAATTCTTTATGGCGGCAGTGTAAATAAAGATAATATTGAAGATTATGCCCACCTTGAGAATGTGGACGGTGTATTGGTAGGAGCTGCTTCGTTAAATGCTGAAAATTTTCTTTATATATGTAAAAAATTAGTTAAATAACAAATGAAATCACTTCGCGAGGCAAAATTTAAGAATAAAAATGTAGTTTTAAGAGTAGATTATAATATTGAGATAGTTAATGGTAAAATTTTAGATGATACCAGAATCAAGTCAACACTTAAAACAATCGATTATATTCTTAAGGCGGGTGCGAAAAAAATTACTTTGATTTCTCACTTAGGCCGTCCAAAAGGAACATTTGATGAAAAATATGTTCTTAAACCAGCGGCTATTAGGTTGGCTGAACTTCTTAAAATCAAAGAGATTAAAACAGAAGAGGGATTTTATCAGATATCAAATAAAATTGTTATGCTTGAAAATATTCGTTTTAATGCAAGAGAAGAATCAGAGGATAAGGGTGAGAGAGAAGGGCTGGCGAAAAAGTTAGCGAAAAATAATGATATTTATATTGATGATGCTTTTGCCAATGTGCATAGAAAACACGCGTCGATTTATGAATTAGCGCAAATATTGCCATGTTATTCTGGGTTTTTGCTTGAAAAAGAAACATTGATGCTTTCAAAACTACTTAAAAAACCAAGAAAACCGTTTGTTTGTATTTTAGGCGGGGCAAAAGTTGATACAAAGATCGGAGTGATAAAAAATCTGGTTGGAAAAGTCGATAATTTTTTGATTGGTGGAAAGATCGGCAATGCGTTTTTAGCAGCGCGTGGATTAAATATCAAAAAAAGTAAAATTGATACCAAAGAAATAAGAGTTGCTGCAGAAATCCTTAAAATGAAAAATATTAATATTCAAATTCCGTTGGATGTTTCGTGGTCTCAAGATGAAATATTTGATATCGGTCCAAAGACTATTTCTGCTTATAAAAAAATTATTGCTAGCGCTCAAACAATTTTTTGGAACGGACCGATGGGTTATATTGAAGGAGACGAAAAATATAAAAAAGGCAGTCAGATGTTGATGAAAGTGATTTCAGAAGTTAGTGGCACAACTATTGTTTCTGGCGGCGAGACTGTTTCAGTTGCAGAAGATTCCGGTCTTGGTAACAAAATCACTTTTCTTTCAACTGGCGGAGGGGCAACACTTGAGTTTTTGACAGGGATAAAACTTCCGGGACTCGAAGTGTTGGGATATTATAAGTAAAAATTAGAAATTAGTAATTAGGAATTTATACAATGCTTGATGTTTTGACGGTTGGCGATGGAGCATTTGATATATTTATTAAACCCGCCGGTTCTAATTTGATTAAAAAATTAAATAAAGATTATTTTAATTTTCCCTTGGGAAGTAAAATTAATGTTGAAGAAGCAGATTTTGCAGTTGGAGGGTCAGCGGCTAATGTGGCAGTTGGATTATCGAGGCTTGGATTAAAGTCCGGAATTTGTGGATTTTTAGGTCGCGATGAATATGGTCGCGAAATTAAAAAAGCACTTAAACATGAAAAAGTAAATTTAGAATATATTGATGAAAAAAGTCATGAAAAAACAAGTTTTTCAGTAATAATAAGAGAAAATAAAGATCGAACCATTTTAGTTTTTCATGGATTTGATAATTATAATACTTTGCCTTTATTAAAATCAAAAATATCCGAATGGATTTATCTTTCGCCAATTGGCGAGAATTATGACGACATACTTTCTAAGATTATTTCGCTTAGAGCTGAAAAAAATGTAAATCTTGCCTTTAACCCCGGAGTAAGACAACTCCAAGATTTTAGAAAAATTATGCCACTTTTGAGACTGGTAAATGTACTATTTGTAAATTTTGAAGAAGGTTTGAAACTGGTTGATTTAAGAGGCGGACGACCATCAATAAAAACATTACTTGGTGAAATTATCAAAAAAGGTGTAAAAATTGCTGTTGTTACTAAAGGTAGAGAAGGTGTAGCTGTTAGTGATGGAAAATATTTTTACAACGCACCTGCTTATTCAGCAGAAAGAATTGATGTAACTGGAGCAGGCGATGGGTTTGCTTCGGGATTTTTGGCATCATTGGTATATGACGCGAAATCTGATGAAAAATTAGCGCAAGATGAACTACTTAAGCGGTCTCTTTGGTGGGGATCGGTAAATTCAGCCGCAGTTATTGAAGAAATTGGGGCTGAAACAAATTTACAAACTTTAAGACAAGTTGAAAATAAGGTGAAATTAGCAAAGGGGTTGAAAATCAGTGAGATTTAAGCTATAACTAGTTTATGGCTTGGATCGTGCTTGGTTTCCGTTTTCCGTATTACGCAGGAAGGAGAAAGTTCGATGAAATCGTGCAAGGTCTGCAACAGATCCTTTCCGGATGGTGAGTCGAGTTGTCTGCATTGTGGTGCGGCAACAGATATGACAGAGCGTGATGTGCTTGATGCACAGAACATTCTCAATGAAGGAGGAATTCCTTCTTCCACTCCTTTGATCGGAGCAGCCTCTGCCGGTCTTCCTGATAACCAGTCTTGCGCTGCTTGAGATTCAAGGTGCGATGACTTGGGGCGATTCAATTGTTGGATCGTCCCATTGCTTTTTTGCCGCATAAAGCCTAAAATAATAGAGCAAATCATCAATTAATTTTTAAATAATATGGAAATAAAAAAAGAGATATTACCAAAATCAAGAATTAAACTTATTATCAATATTTCCGGCAATGACTTTTCAAAATATTTTGATTCAGCTATTGCTGCACTTGGTGCTCATATTGAAGTTAAAGGTTTTAGACCAGGTAAAGCCCCTGTTAATTTATTAATTGAAAAAATTGGGGAATCAAGAATTTTAAATCAAGCACTTGAAACTGCTATTCCTGAATTTTATTCTAAAGCGCTAGATCAGGAAAAAATTGCACCGATTGCATCTCCTGAAATCAAAGTGGTTAAATATCCTGTATTTGGTCAGGATAATGAATTGGAGTTTAATGCTGAAGTTGATGTTTTCCCAGAAGTTACATTGGGAGATTATAAAAAACTCAAAGTTAAAAAAAATGATTTTGAACCTAAAATAATTAATGATGAGGATGTTGTTAAAACGATTGATTATTTAAGAAAACAGAGATCTACTTTTAAAAAAGTTGAACGAGGCGCTCAAAATGGCGATCGAGTGGAAATTGATTTTAATGGAAGCATTGATCATGTTGAGTTAGAAGATATGCAAAGTAAGAATCATCCGGTTATTTTAGGTGATAAAACCTTGATTCCCGGTTTTGAAGAAAAAATTGTTGGTCTTAAGGCAGGGGAAGATATTGAGTTTGATATTAATTTTCCTAAAAACTATCATGCTGAAAAATATGCAAACAAAAAAGCTCATTTTAAGGTTAAAGTAAATTCAGTTGAAGAAGTGGAGCTGCCTGTCCTTGATGATAAGATGGCAAAAGATTTTGGACACAAGAGCGTTGATGAGCTTAAAAAATCAATTAAAGAAAATTTGCAAGAAGAAGAAAACACTTCTAAAAAGAATCAGCTTGAAGGTGAAGTTGTTACTCAAGTGGCAAAACTTATTAAAGCGGAGATTCCAGCTGCTTTTATTGAAAATGAAACCGATAGATTGATGGAAGAGAATAAAAAAAGACTTGAAATGCAAGGAATGGATTTCAAGACATATATGGACTATATTAAGAAAACTGAAGAAGATTTAAGATCAGAACTAAAACCTCATGCAGAGGAATCAGTGAAAATTGGATTGATGCTTGGTGAGGTGATTAAAAAAGAGGGACTTGATCCAAAAGATAAAGAAGCTCCCCAAAAAGCAGTTTTGAAGTTGGTGGAGCAGATAGTTAAGTAAATTATTTTTAAATTAGTTTATGTAAGGGACAGAGGGCTCCTTTTCGACCTGCCTCGCCGGCAAGGCGGGTGGCCGCCCTCTATCCCTTACCAATCCAACTCCTGCCACGACTTTTTCAGAAGCATAAAAAATCATTTTCTTTCTAATAGACACTCCTTGTTCTGATCCTGTTATCACAGGCAGCCAAGGTTTCTATTGAAGTGAAAATGATTTTTTATTTTCTGAAAAAGGGAAACATTTAGAGTGTATAAGGTTGACAAATAAGGGATTTTGTGCTATTATATTAACAATGTTAGAAGCCGATAAAGGCAAAGTCTGCGAAAGCAGGCGGCGCCCGCCTGCCATGACTTGCGATTAATTATCGTGAGGTGTGGTATTCGGGACTGTCAGTCATAACAAGTTGGATGTTTTCAGCTTGGTATGTCGGGCAGGCAAAGCCAGATGGGTCTAAATCCTGATTTATCAGGACATGACAGCCGGTTGCCGAAGCTAGTTCTCGGGGAGAACGAGTGGCTTGGGCTACTCGTTTTTCGGTTTTTAACAAGCATTTCATCACAAGAGGTGGATGATGGAGAAGCTTGTAGTAAGAGATTATGCGGAGTTGTTTGCTAACGGTGAAATTGGCGGTCTGGTGGACATGATTGCCAACATGAAGCTTACTTCACCCGATTTTGTCGGTTTTATCGAGATGATCGGCGGTGAAGTGGCGCAGTTCAACTACGAGACAAGAAGAGAGAAACATGATGAGCTGGCCGGTTTTCTTTCGACCGTCAACTACTTCCTCAAGGGAGTAAGCGAAGTTTGCTGCGGTTTGCCGGAGATACACGGGAGGAGCTTCGACATGCACCTTAAGTGTATGGGTCCGCTCGAGTACCAGCTCGAACAGTTGTTGCGGTTCTTCGATGTCAAGAAAAGCATCGGGTTCGTTGCACAGCTCATTGATCGGTTGAGGGAGCTGCAGACTTATACCCAGCGTTGCTCGATGTTGATCATGCGGATCGTGATGAATGAGATTGTGAAGCAAAACTATACCTCAAGATAGAGGTAGTGTCGGCTCATTTACTGGGCGGCGGAGAGATCCGTCGCTTCTTTTTTTCTATTTAAAATGAGAGAAGCCGGCGCTTGTGCGCCGGCTCTTAGTCTGTCTTTTGTAGGTCGGAACCTTAAGCTCCTGACCCGGTTTTACCCCATCTGCTCCGAGATTGAATTCAGGGTTCAGTTCCTGAACCCTCTCTCGGATCAAAGTGAGATCGAAATCGTTCCACAGCGGACCGAGCGTTTTTCGCGCGATCCGATCCACTGTGTCACCTCTGACAACGACAACAGTGACGATGTCGAGGCTATTCAGCTTCTCTTGCTGTGTTTTTTCCTGTTGGACAATCGTGCTGACTACCAGCACTGCCAGTAGACACGCAACACAGAACACCGCACCACCAGCTAGGCAGTTGCCTAATTTTGACTGACTTTCCATCTCCTCGCCCTCCTTAGCCATTCTGACTTAGGTTTTACTATATCATAGTAAACCTGTTTTGTCAAGACCGGATGACCGATTTGATCTGCTGCAAAAGTTCAAACACATATTGGACTCTAGAGAAGTAAAAAAGGAGTCCGAATGAAGCAGGTATATCTTCAAAGTTTCTTTAAATCAGGGTATAATCGCCTGATGAAATACATTTCAA